>Ga0308162_1000127_pt1 | contig 97924 bp, 89 predicted proteins | sample PhySR2_FD_201370 | JGI IMG/M metagenome (GOLD analysis project Ga0308162, IMG submission 201370) | Phyllosphere microbial communities from UC Gill Tract Community Farm, Albany, California, United States - DLSLS.R2 | ecosystem: Host-associated > Plants > Phyllosphere > Unclassified | place: USA... | reverse complement strand
AGGTGGAGGATGACGGGGATTTTTACCCGGGTGTCTTCGGTGAATTTCATCGTATACCCTGTTTTGATTTTTATCACGTCTCAGGCCATGCAGCGCCCCATAATCCCAGAACGGCTGGCAGTAATGTCTGTTCAATTGATATCTATGTTACACGTTCTCTGTTAACTGCCCGAGTACATTTGTCGCGCTTTACTCGAAATGATATTCATCGTGCCAGACTCTGAAAGTTATCGTGAAAATCAAGAATGGCTGTAAAGTTGCGCATCCAGCTCTGGTCGATCATGTTTTCGCTTGGAACGTCGATCGGCGGTTCGCTGGGAATCAACGCTCATGTCAGGCTAGGATACGCCGCTAAGGCAGAAGAACAGTAGCCGGTTCTGATTCTGCACAAATCACTCAGATAACTGGTGAAGTCACAGATGGCGCAGACTAAAGCTCTGCATGGCACGAACCTCTAGTTTGGTGAAACCATCCACAAAGGTCGCTCAGCCTGCGAATACGGGTTGTAGTGGATCAGTAATTTAGAACGCTTAGGCAGTACATCCACCCACTGGCGGGTGAGCTGAACCGTTATCAGTCTCAGCCACTATGCATCATCAACATGTGACGTCACCCGAACCACACCTAGCGTAAGGCAGTAGGTAACGAATGTTGACGCAATAACTTGCCCATCCGCAATCAAACTCCAGTTTGGAAGAGCAGTGACTGAAAATATTACTCTTCAAACAACTTCTCCAGGCATTTAACTTCTTGTAAAGCTTCTTTATTCAGTACATCAAAATACAACCAACCATTATTGTTATTTCCTGTCAGATCTATTTTCCAGTTGGTCTTTACGTACCAGGCCAAAGCAGCGCGGCATGTAACAGAATGCACACTTCCGCTGATCGAAAACTCGCGAGAGATTTTATCGACAATCTCAGGTCGAAGATTTTTTTTGAATGTAATGATGAAGGTAACCTCCTCATTCCATTCTCTGTCCGTCAACTCTGCAACCGTCGGCAGTATCGATTCCTCTTGCTCAACATCAAAAATTCTCGATAACTTAAAGTTTTTAAACCCACTCAGGTTTGGATCCGAATCATTTCGATCATAAGCTCTGAAGTACCAGTTTTTCCGATCTACAAATAATGCTGATGGAAATAGTATCCGTTTGCCATGCTCGCCACTTTCTGAGCCATATGAGCATTTGATCGCATAGCGGCCTTTTATTGCCCTGGTGACAACATAGACCTGTTCTTCTTTCAAACGCTCGGGTAGATAAAGTGGGTCTATCTCATCAATCGGCAGCATCGGACGTTTTTGCATCAACTCCGAACGAGAGAAACCATACTGGATCAGATTCAGCGCTGTATGAACACTAATCTGCACCAATGGAGTATAGCTACCATGAGAAATAATCGTCCTTTTGGTTGCCGTATCAATACTACAGTTACCTGGCTTGAGTTCCCGATATAAAGCAAGATCTTTTGAGGCTGCAGCCTGTGCAACTTTGAACTCAGCCATAATTTCGGCCCTGGATATGCTGCCGAAGTAGCGTATACACAAATCGATGTACGCCAGTCGCTCTGCCTGAGGAAGCGAATAAGCTTCAACAAGCAGTTCCAAATGAACGTCATGAAATTCTGTCATCGTAACACTCCAATAGATGATACACTAAGTATACTGTTCATTATCACATGTTGATCTACTTCTTGCAATGAGTTAGGATTGACATCTGTTGATAAATTGATCATCAGCAGTATCGTTCTGGAGGAATATTTGGATAGAACAATTGTTCTGTATGAGTATTTCTTCTGGAAGGGATGGTGAAGGTTGTCTGCAAACAACCTTCACCAGAAAAACAAAACCTCTGCGGAGGAATAATCCGCCACTTGAGCCCTGCTAATCGCATTTCGAGTATACGTTATTCACAACGTAATCGACAAGCCTGGCTCCAGTAACGGTACCAATAAACCGATTTGGAGTAACTGATGGAAAAAGTAACCGACCAGTATTCACCCGAAATTGCGCGGCATAAGCTCAATGCTTATTTTTCAGGTAATTTCATCATGCTTGACGTGATAAAACGTTTGCAAAAATCAAGCCTGTGCGTATTTGCAGCCTTATGTGATGGAAAAACGATCACTACTGCAGGGTATGAAATTAATGCCGATTTTAGCGTTAAACGAGCCTCTGCGGTCATTCACTCCTTGAAGCTGAAGAATCTCCCTGTCTCAACAAATTCCGTTTCAACGGGCTCTGATGTTGGTGGAATCACCAATCAGGCGGTTTTTTTCATCAGTAAAGAAGATCTTCATTCTCTGAAGTCCGATCCGGAGAAGATTATGAGGAAATGCGCAAGGCTACACGCGCAACATAAACGCTCACATGCACAAAGGGACATTGCTCGTCTATGCAAGGAGTTTGGCAAGGAAGCGATCCTTAAATTGGTAAACCAAGCTGCAACCAACCCTAAGATGCCTCCTGATGGGATGAGTGCATGTTAATCGCATAGGGGCTGTTTGCCCCTTATTACACTAACTACAATAGCTGTATATCAAGGATATTTCAGGAGAGATTAACGTTTATGGCTACCCTCGTTTTTTCCTATTCTCATGCAGATGAAGCTTTGCGTAACGAGCTCGAAACGCATCTCTCACCGTTAAAACGTATGGGAACAATCAGCGCGTGGCATGACCGACGTATTGCTCCTGGGCAGGAATTTGAGCATGAAATAGATCGCTATTTCGCCGAAGCCAATATTATTCTGCTGTTAGTCAGTAGCGACTTCATTGCATCGGATTATTGCTGGAATATTGAAATTAAGAATGCAATGGCGCGGCATGAAAGAGGGGAAGCGATAGTCATCCCGGTGATTTTGCGCAATTGTGCATGGCACAATCTTCCTTTCGGTAAGCTACTGGCCGCAACCAAAGATGGGAAACCGATTACTCAGTTTCCCAGTCATGATGACGGGTTTGTGCAGGTTGTTGATGCAGTATCAAAGGCTGCTGCCCGTATTGATACCAACAATTCAACCCAAGTGCCCCACGCTTCAACTTCATCAAAGGCTCAACTATCACCGTCGGTAAATACAGTTTTACAGCCCCGATCCGGCAATCTCTCGCTTCCAAAAACATTCAGCGATCTCGATAAAGATCGGGCTAGCCGTGAAGGTTTTGAGTATGTTGCACGCTATTTCGAAAACTCTCTCTTCGAGCTAAAACAACGCAACCCAGGTATAGAAGTGGAATTTCAACTGGTTGATTCCAGCGCGTTCACCTGCGCGATTTATTTACACGGTACCCGGACGGGGCAGTGTGGGGTCTGGCGTGGTGACAGACTCCATGGGGTAGGCTCAGTCTGTTTCAGTCATGACGGCATGGTTCGAAACAGCTACAACGAAAGTTTAAGTTTGGCGGATAACGGTCAGTCTCTGGGTTTTCGCACGATGATGGGGTTCTCCGGAAACAGTCATAACACATTACTGACTAATGAAGGTATGGCAGAACATTTGTGGGATATGTTCTTCAAATCCGTAAAACAACGTATGTCCTGAGGACCGGGAGGCAACAATGGTACAACTCAATCTGGTAAAAGTACTGCTGTTGAGCAATGAACGCACCGGCGATGTCCGCTATGAGATTTTCTCGAAGGAAGGTGAAAATCCTGACTACCCGGAGAAAATCATCGTTTATCGTGAGGGAAATATCGGTGAGCATGGTGAGCATGGTGAGCGTGGCTGGATCAAGACTGACGATGTTATAAGTCTTGAACACTTGGGATTTCAACCCGGAAGGGGATTCCAGACCACGATAACCTATCACATACGGCCTGCACGAGATATATGTTCAGCAATAGCTGAATGCCGACAGCACTTTCAGGAAAAGTTTTGTTCTGATAGATAATAAGGGTCTTGTAAAACACACTCGCGTTCAGTTCTTCCGCGGAAAAGTCGGGAGTTATTGATGTTCTGCTCTTGTAATCAGCTCAGCATCACAGTGAGCACCAACATCAAAGAAGACGTTAAGAAGAGGTAGCTACAACGCTGATATTCAACGGAATGAGCATCAATCCGATAAGGATCTGAAACGTATAAAGACAGCTGCAGGAATACAATACAGATCACGCGGGTCTTCCAAGCTGACAGCCATTATTCAAGACCGATGTCGCAGCAGTAATTGAGTTGCCAACTGGATTCTTCAATACTGTAAATGCCCGTCCCACATGAAGCACAGTATTTATCCCCACTGTAATGAGCACTGCACCAGACACAGTACCAGGAGCTTGTTATCACCGGTACATCCAATCCGTCGATAATGCTGCGTAACTTTCTGTGGCGAGTTTCCGCGTTGACTTCCGGATCCAGATGGGCACAGCTCATCAGTACATGTTGCGCCACTGAGCGCTGGTCGTGTTCAAACCAGGCTGCATCACAGGAAGAGCCTGCATGCAGCGCCAGACGACAGCCACATGAGGCGCAGCTCCATATATGCCCGGTGCGCTCATGGCTTCATCAGCCGTCACAAAGTGACCTCTACGGTTATTTGCTAGATAACATTTCAGCATGCGCATATCACCACCTCCGCAGGCCAGGTGCTCCCTCGTCCGTGCCACCATGGTTTAAAGCGAGCGCGTGAAGCTGCTGGATATGTTTGGCAGACCGCGCAATCAGGGCGACCATCACACCATTTCCGGTCGTGGCATCCTGTTTATCAAAAGGTCTGCCGATACCCAGTGCCGTCGTGTTATTACCGTTGAAAACGCCCCACCATGCGACGTCCTCATTCCTGCCGCCACGGGGATACCCCAGCATATCCATCAGCGGATCGTAGAATGTAATGGCGCGTGGCAGGTCGTTGGTTCCAAGCATAATGTAAGAAAACATGGGCTCTCCTTAATGGATTCAGGGGGAGTGACTATAATCAGCTCAAATCACTCGTCCGCTTTATGAGCCCAGGCGGGCATTGCCGTCAGATAACGTTTTGCCCGCTTCTGTGCTTCTTCCGGGCCGACTTTTTGCCAGGAATCAAGGAAGCTGGCTAAGCCTGATACCGCTTCTTCCCAGGGTTTAAGATTGCCGTTGCTGTCGCTGCAGTACGCGCAATATTTATCACTGGCACTGTGTGCATCGGGTGCCGACATCGGCATTCCGCAAGCCTGACAGAACTGTTCATGTTGTGACATATGATGCTCCTTATGATGACATCCTGATTAATAAACATACTGAATATGTATTGTGCAGGTGATGCATCAGATCAAAGCAAAGGCGAAGCTCCCGGTATCTCCAGTCAGAAATACCGGGAACCTGTTCTTACCTGGCGATGAGCGCGAACACGCCCCAGCCAAAGTATTCCCGCGCGTACGTTACGTGGCGTTTCGGCGAGATGTTTAGCTCGGCCCTGACTTCGGCGGCGAAGTCGTCGTCAGGATTGGCGTCCAGCCAGCGGCGCATGGTCAGCCATTTCGCAGCTTCATATCGGTCCCAGCCCTCCTGGTCTGCCAGCACCATTTCCACTACGTCGTAGCCGAGTTCATCGAATGCACTCACAAGTCCTGGCAGCGTCAGGAAATCGCTTGTCGAGCTGACGCCGCAGGCCTGGGCTATCTCGTCCGTTGCCGGAAGCTGACGCCAGTAAGGTTCACCGATGAGCATGATCCCGCCCGGTTTAAGGCTCTGCGCCAGCAGTTCGACTGTCCCGGCAAAGCCTCCGGCAATCCAGGTCGCGCCGACGCAGGCTGCTACGTCACATTTTTCATTGGCGACGTAACCCGCCGCATCATTATGAATAAAATGTACGCGTTCGCTGACGCCGAGTTCTTCCGCGCGGTGTATGGCCTGCGCGGTGAAGAGCGAACTCATGTCGATGCCAGTCCCCGTAATGCCATGATCCCGGGCCCAGGTGCAGAGCATCTCGCCCGAGCCGCTGCCGAGGTCCAGAATGCGGGTCTCCGGTTTCATACGCAGCACACGACCCAGCGTGGCGTACTTCTCTTCGGTGAACGGGTTATGGATGCGGTGTTCACTTTCGCTGATGGTAAAAATACGTGGGATATCCATTATTTAATTCCTGTTATTGGGTTAAGCACCAAAAAGGGCACAACAAGATTGTTATTCACGCCAGTGCTCCGGTTTCATCAGGGCCTGCGCGCACTGGATGTGGCCGGTCACGTTCATGGGCTGAGCGGTGAGTGATTGCATCATCCAGTAGGCTTTGTGCTCCCCCGGGATGGGATAAGGTGCCGGATAGCCTTTGTCTCCGGCACAGGGTTCGAACCCATGTCTGGGGTAATAGGTGGCGTGGCCGAGCACAAATACTGTCTGGCAGCCCATCAATTTCAGGTGCTCGATGCCAGTGCGTATCAACCGTCCTCCCACGTCCATCCCCTGGTATTCCGGTATGACTGCCAGGGGAGCGAGGATATGCATCAGCGGTGAATCCATTTCCCCTTTGAAGGTTGCCCGGGTAAATAAAATATGCCCGACGGCTTTGCCTTCATGTCGGGCCAGCAGCGATAACGCAGGGCGCGCGCTTTCATCCTCAAGTAAAGAGGCCGTTAAATCGGCTTCTTTGCTGAAGCCAAATGCGCGGGTTTCGACTTCCCGGATATCACTGGCATCACTTTCATCTGTGATTTGAAAAGTGAAGTGGTGTGCTGTCATAGAAACTCTCCTTAGCGATTATCGAGCTGAGCGCGAACGTTATTCAGCCCGGTAGTGTTGATTCGATAGGGCTGACCATTGACGGACTTGATAAGTTTTTTGGTTTTGAGTTTTTTGAAGACGGCGAGCGTGCAGTCGGTCAGCAACAGCCCTTCGCGGCTGTAGCATTCAACGGAAGTGACGCGGCCTGAAGAATCGCGGACGTGCGCAATACGTCCACCTTTAGCGAGAACGTGTAACGTACGTTGTTCCTGACGGGATAAATTCATACTGAAGAACCTGTTTAATCATCATGTGCAAAACGTGCAAACACACAGCGGTGTCCGCATTCGATTTCGGCGCATTGATAATCAGTCCGGCCTGAAAAGGTCGGTAAGCTGATTATCGGATGATTACATTCTCCAGCATCAAAGCCTCGGATAGAGATGAAAGGTATTTACGGAGCGAATAATAACACGTAGTTTTAGCAGGGATATGTTTCAGTCGAAAAAGTGTGATGTACTTCGGAAATCGAACGCCAGCTCATTTACTGAAAAAAGGCAGGTGCACTGTCGAATGCAGGTTTTAGTACCCCTTATATGGCCTCATTGGCTTTTCCCCTCCGGAGGTTATTCTCCTTTTGTTAAATCCAGAACATAAATATGCTCACCCTCTTCGATGCCTGAAAAGTTGAAGCCAATCCTGATAAGTAATTTTATTGAAAGGGTATTTTCCGGATTCACACCGGCTTTGATGAGTGAAAAACCGTTCTCTTTTATCCAGTCGATCGTGGCGGTAATTGCTTCAATTGCATATCCCTGGCGAGCATAAGCGGGACTGATGGTATAGCCGAGCCAAAACACATCGCATTGCTGACGTAAATAAATATCACCAATCAAAACCTGCGTCAGCTTGTTGACAATGGCCAATTGAATACCGCGAGCAAGTGTAAGAACTCCCAGCAACTCTGCTTCATAGTCCTCTTTTGTTAGCCCCTTAAATCCCTGATATTTCATCCACTCAGCATCATTACGATACACAATAAAACTATCAATTTCGTGTGACTGAAATGGTCGAATGATGCATCTTGACGATATTATTTGCATAAGGCTTCCTGTTTAATGATTCTCCTGCCCCAGTCTCTGCGACTACAAGAGTTACCGCCTGACGCTACGCCCGACGGCTACTCTCTGACTATGTCCGGTGCGTCGCCGCTTTCATACACAACACGAAAACTGTCAGTTTGATTTTCAACCCTCATCGGCATAGAACACAAACGCCAGCTTATTCCCGTCCGGATCGCGTACATAGGCACTATGGAATCCCTGTCCGTATTGTGGCCTGTGCCCCGGTGTACCTTCATCCCTGGCACCCAGACTGATAGCAAGTTCGTACAACTGCTGGATGTGTTCAAACGAGTGGGTATTCAGTGCGACCATCGTGCCATTACCAACGCTCGCTGGTTGCTGGTTAAAGGGCCTGCCGACGCACAATCCGATGGTATGGTTATTGCTGAACGTCCCCCAGGATGCGCCTTCTTCATTACGGCCTGCCTTTGGATGTCCAAGCAATTCCATCAGCGGATCATAGAACCTTATGGCGCGCTGTAGATCGTTAGTACCCAGCATCACGTAAGAAAACATAAACCCTCCTTAATCTCTTTTGCATTATTGCTCCTGGCAGCCTACCGGTGATACTGACTGCCCCTGGTGCTGCTTGCCCAGTTTAAGCAGACCGGAAACCAATAGATGACGGCTATACCGGCTAGCAGTGCCGCGTAGTGGAAGGTCATCCTGCCGCCAGCAGAAAGTAAATCCATCGAGTTGCATCACCGGAAAGAGTAAATGCGCTCTAAGCAAGAATACAGGCGGATATCGGCATCTCATAGGCCTGACAAAACTGTTCGTGCTATGTCATGACACGCACCTTCTGTCGTTTAATTGTCTACTAAATATACAGAATTGCTGCGCGGCGTTTAGCGGGTCAGATCAAGAGATGCTGCTGATAACATTATGAATATTGACTCAACTCATATGTCCAATGAATGCCGCTTTGATAGTCTTACTGTATCTCTTTGGTCGTTGACAGGATTGTAACGTTGGAAATCTTTTTTTAACCCGCTGAAAAATAACTCTTAAATATTTTTCGAACATAAACATCTATGGTCCGTTCAGTGCGGATCCGGTTTTGTATGGGTTAAAAAAGGTACGTTATGAAAGTTACATGGACCGTCACGCCTGTGGGGTATCAGCGCATCGCGAAACGCTGCCCTTCATGCAGCATTAAACGGGACTTTTTGCCTTCGGGGGCATTTCGGGTTAATTCGCAAAAGAAGGTGCTGGACGTGTGGAGTATCTACAAATGCACACACTGCGATTACACCTGGAATATCTCCCTGTTTACGCGCCTGCACGTCAGCAAAATTGACCGCGAACTTCATCACCGATTGATGATGAACGATGCAGCCACGGTTCTACATTTTGCCTATGACACAGCTACGCTGAAGCGAAATAATGCCGAGCTATCGGGTCGGCCTGATTTTACCGTTCAGGAACGCTGGCCGGTAAGCATCACTGCCCACCAGCGGGTCCGCGTTAGTGTCAGGATTTCCCGTTCATTCCAGGTCAGCCTGTTGTCGATTTTGAAGCAGCAGCTCATGCTGAGCGCTGGTGAAATTCAGAGAAGGGTTGCAGTAGGGCATATAAGTGGAGTTACGCTGAAAATGCTTAAATCGAGAAAGCTGAAGGCAGCGGAATATCACTTCCAGCTATCTGCGGAAACGATGTTCGCCCGGCGCAGGATCGTTCTGACGCATCGTTAAAAGTAAGAAGCTCATCTTGAGGTCGGTTGTGCCAGTAGGGTAATGGCTTAGCAGAAGGACAGATTCAAGATGAGCTTCAGGTGAATTACATTGCCTGTGACATAAGCTACAGGCAGTGATGAAACTTAGGGGGAAATATGAATGAGCATGCGGTTCTGAAATTGCTTAAAGAGCTGGATATATCTTTTCAGTACATATCACATCCGGAAGTGAAGACGGTCGCTGACCATGCGAGTTTTGCTGCGGATTTTCCGGCACAGTTGCTGAAGAACCTGTTACTCAAAAATAGTTCTGGTAAGCATTTCTACCTGTATGTTCTTGATGGCAATAAAAAGGCAGATCTTCGCGAGTTAGCGCTCCAGCTTAATGAATCGCGTCTGTCTTTCGCTAAACCAGACGAGTTAATAGAAATACTCGGTGTGGAACCTGGCGGGGTTACGCCTTTCGCTATTGCACATAACAAGGAGAAGGATATTCGAATTGTTATCGATACTTCTGTATCAGCGAGTCGGTCACTGGTTTTCACCCTCTGATTAACACAGCTTCGGTTTGTATTTCCAAACAAGACTTATTGCGCCTACTGACATTTTTGGATTACTCCCCTGTTGATGTTCAGACCGATAGCGTGCTCTTAGTACTCGCGCGAACAACGGATGCGTTCTAATAGCCAGTCTTCGACTTCACTCTGTCGCCAGCGGGAGCTGCGGCCCAGCTTAATCGGCTTCGGGAATAGGCCATCTTTAATCAGCTTGTAAAACCACTTATCTGTCAGCCCCGTTAGCTTCGTGATGAACCGCATATCCACCAGGTGGTCATCAAGCAAAGAAATTTGTTCTGTCATGATGCTGTCTTCCATTGTGGGATCATCCTGAGCTGGCGGTTGATTGCTCGTTACCACCAGCCCTTCCACATCAATGGATTGATACGTAAAAAAGTGCAGAACGCGAGCTACACCGTGCGAGGACGCCCCAGTCCGCTGGGCGGCGGTACCTCACTGGCTCCGTAGTAATAGTGACCGTGCTTTTGTTCTTCTTTGGCAAGGTAGCTGATGATGTAGCGCAGGTTATCGATGGTTTCGGTATCATCGTAGTTCACTGGCTTATCAATACTGACTTCATAAGTGGACTTGTATTCGCAGCGGTTGTAATAGCCTTCTCGTTGCGTTATTTCCCGCCATATTGTTCCTACTCTCTCAGCTATTGGGTAGGTAGCCTGATTAAGGTGCCTGTCGAGATAGAACACGATATGGGCATGGCACCCGTGGTCTACAGAGTTCTCGAGAACCCAGAAATATCCTGCCAGATTTGTGTGCTGCAGGGTGCGTTCAACCAGCATGCGCACCTCGCGCTCGGTTTCATTCCATGAATGACGTTTATAGCGCTCTGTACCTTTTTGATAGAACAGGTCGAGTCTGAGTGCCTGTATTCGGGAGTATCGGTTCAGTAGCTGATTCAGGTGGTCATTGAGTAGAGACAGCAGAAACCAGTTCATCGTGTATCTGGAATTAAAAGGGTAAGGTGTGTGCATTGATTTATCCTTTGTCAGGTGGAGTACAAAGGATTGGGATAAGATGTAATTTTTAAGAGAAGCAGGGATACGGCAGATACAGGGAACTGTGTATCCAGGGGAATACAGGCAGGGTTAATGAATGAGGGAAGAAGCTGTGAACAGGGTGGTATAGAAACAGGGAGTCCCCTTTAATTATACTAAAAACCCAAATGTTCATATCTGCTGGTGAACGATTCTAATGAGGTGAAAAGAGGAGGGTCATAGAGTGAAAATAACAGGAATAATGCAGTAAGGTGTCAGAGTTTTATCACAATAAAATCAGTAGGATATCAGTAAAAAATCAGCCATTCCTCAGCCTGTGACCCGCCTCCCTCTACCTAAAAGATACTCATGCTAATCTGTGTTCAGGAGCCAGAATTAGAGGGAAGAGACGATGTTGCATTACGATATGATCCGCTACGAGATAATGTACCTAAAAATGCTTGGTGCGCTTTCCAACACTGATTACTCCTTACAGTGGAGTACTTATGATTCGCCGGATCAGTTTCGACGTTTAATCTCTGAGATCCTTGAACGGCATTTCCTAGGCGATCAGGACAGGATCAAAGTTGGTCGGAAAACTCTTAAAGAATGGGCTGAGCTGCTACTGATTGATAAAGATTATTTTGATTGTTTTAAAGGTACACCAAGAGCATTGTGGTTTGCTCACCATTATATTTTTGAATACCCAGTATTATCTGCAGGGCTGACGCTTGGTGGGTTGGGGAATGACGTCGGTGGTTCTGGTAGTTTTAATTCTCTTTTAATGGATGATAATATCTTCACAAATATTGATTTCTCTAATTTGAATATCGACCTGGACGATATAGATTGGGACCTGATAAAAAATCCACAGGCTACTGCTTCGAAAAAACCGAAACGCGTTTTCTCCCGATTCTATCTGAACGCGGGAGCAAGTACCGATCTGTACAACCCCACTCCGGTAACTGAGCGTGAACTCATCAATGGTGTGATGAGGTTCATTGATGAAGCTCCATGCTCACTTGGAGATAAGATCACTTATTTCAAAAAACTGCATGAGCGCTGGCTTGAGCAATATGATTTTTTTCTGACAGATTTTGACTGGATATCACGTGATGATGAAACTCAGTTAGTTTATCTCTGGGACTATCTCAAAGGAAAAGGACGAATAGCGGGCTATCTTCGCCCTTATAATATGTCTATGCGTTATGACATGATTATTGCGGCTATAGATGTGTGGAACGTCCAACCTGAAGAGAAGCTGGAGTTTATTGAGAAGATGAAACATGCCTGGCAAGCGGCGAAATCTTATCGGCGATCTGCTAAATAGCGTTGTGATCTCAGTGGTTTCTTCGTCTGATTTCTCAGTATTGTAATGAATCTTAATGGACCAAGGTCTATAGCTATCTCTCTCTTGTCCCGTTACGTAGAGAGCACATACTTGTTAAAGATTAATATGGCGGGGTATGGATGATGGAGCGGTTTCCTGTTTACTAGAATATATGTTTTTGGCTCGAACCTTACAAGCTAACTGAGCTGAAGGTCCGCTGTGAGCGAGAAGCGGACCTTCAAATCCGCACAGGTTCAATTGATTAACCTTGGTTGTCAGTTACGCCATCGTTAACATGAAGCCGATCGAAAATTCTTTATCGCATTTTTTACAAATACGCAGTGGCAAGAAAGATAGATTCTGGCTCATGACAAGTAGAGTTGTTCATTTGTATAAAGAGACTTCGCCTTCAGGACGCGTTTTGAACCTGCGATGCATCCAGAGGTATTGCTCAGGAGCACGGAGAATTTCACGCTCGATGATCTTGTTCATATAAGCCGCTGCGGCGATCTTGTCTTCCCCTGGATAGCCTGACAACGGATTGCTGATATACATGTGATAACCTTTTTTATCGCTACGTCGAATCATGCTAAGTGTGATCAAGTGTGCACCAGCTAGTTTTGACAGAGCATACGTTCCGTTCGTCGTGGCTGCTTTTTTTACCGAGAAAAAAGGTGCAAAAACGCTTCCTTTAGACCCATAATCCTGGTCTGGTGCAAACCAAACGGCTTCACCTGCTTTTAGCGCATGAACAAAACCTGATAAATTACGTCGATTAATCATAGCCTTATTTGAACGCATACGCCCTTTTGTCTGTACCCATTCCATTAATGGATCATTGTGTGGGCGGTACGTTGCCATCATAGGATGGCATAACCCCATTACTCTTCCACACAACTCAAGGGACATAAAATGAACCCCGACAACCATTACTCCTCTTGTCGCACCGGTCAGGTTTTCAAGCCCTTCGACATCAAACCATTTTTTGACTCTCGCATCGCTCCAGAACCAGGCCATTCCTGTTTCCATCAGTCCCAGCCCGAGAGAAACAAAGTTCTAATCGACCATCTGGCGCCGGGCAAACGGTGTCATCTCGGGAAAGCACAGTTCGATATTTCTAATCGCAATCCGTTCCCGGCGTTTCAGAAAGGGTCTGGATATTTTTCCAAGGCCAGAGCCCAGAATATGTAAAACCGGGTAAGGAAGTTGAACGAGAAGCCACAGCAGACCCAAACCAGACCAGGTAAGCCAGTGACGAGGATGAAGTAAATTATGAGTAAAAGTCTGTGCCATAAATTTCCTTAATGCTAATGAAGGTTATAACGCAAAAGGAAAACAATGAGGCAATTCGTCTTTAGCGATACATTTTGTTTTAGATAATTTAAATTCATCTAAATTCAGGAAAAAATGTTTCCCAATGGCTGGTGAATAATTTAAAGAGCCAGGAGTGAATTGTAAGCCAGCAAATTTATTCTGTTATAAATCCATGGTTTTATCATTGATACTCAAGGAATTGTCTTCTTGATTCATCATCATCAAGGTACTCAAAAGAATGAAGCCGAATTTTTGTAAGTTTATAAAACCACTCACAATCGTTTCGTTGAATAATTTCGCCTGGTTTGAAACATATCCCGGATGCCACCCGAATAATCGCATATTTACCATTACTAAACCTGACCCGGTGAATGCAGAAAGGTTGGCCAGCCTGCCCGTGACAGCTGTTCGACAGGATATGTCCTTCAATAAAAACAGATTTTTTAGATTTCATTATCATACCCTCGACAACTGCAGTACACGAGGAACGTTGTCATTTTCCGACATCACTGACGTTAAGTGGCAGAAGCTGATCAGCCGCCGATACACCAGCATTCTGAAGGTCTGAACAACAGTCCGCAGGCAGGGCACTCAAGAACCGCATCTTTTCTTAGTTTACCTGCTTTCTGATCGGCTCTGTGTGCACATACCGGGCAGGCAACATGAACCGGTCTTTCTTTAAAATACCTGAGCCCATTAGTATAAGACATAAATAATTCTCTGAGGAATACAGTAATTATTATACGCTTTAATATAAAAATAACTGGCATAAGTTATGTTAAGTTGTGTCTGAATAAGGATATCAGATATTGAAAATTGAACGTCTTATTTATGATACACTACCCTTCCGTGAGAAATTTAAGATGAAATCAGAAGACACCCTTGACTGGTATCCGGCACAACTGCCGCCTGTGAAAATTATTCTTGGTGAAGCCGTGCTGGCTGTGGGTAAACAGGGCCGACCGATTAATACCCGCACCTTGCTGGAATACCTTCAGGTCATGCAGGACAAACAAAAAAGGCGGGATGACAAAATCGCCATGCAGACTGCGATCGATGTTCTCAGGGATAATCAGCGCATTAACGGCAGACGTTAATGCACCTCCGGGATCAGTGTCAGTTCTGAATGATCTCAACCGTATGGTTTTGTCCATCATCCTTCAGCGGTATTCTGTCATCAGGGAGGAGAACACCATCCAGCGTCACGCAATATTCTGCATCGCCGCGTGAAATACTAATCTGATAATGGCTTTCACCATATTGATATGCCATAGAAAAAGACGACCACTCATCCGGTAACCTGGCATGAACACTAAAGTCAGTGCCGGAACGTTTTATCCCCAGTAATTCCTCGGTAAGTAAACGCCAGGCCCAGCCTGCGGAACCGGTATACCAGCTCCACCCTGCACGTCCGGTATGGGGAGCGACGCTGTAGACATCAGCACTCATGACATAAGGCTCAGCTTTATAAATCCCGACAGAGTCCGCATTCAGGGTATGATTTACAGGGCTGAGCATTGACCAGAGTTGCCAGGCTCGTCCGGCATTCCCCATTCGGGCAAAGGCCATCACTGCCCAGATGGCGCCATGCGTATACTGCCCTCCGTTTTCCCGCACGCCGGGCAGGTACCCCTGTATGTAGCCCGGATTTGGACCGTGTCCGTCGAAAGGAGGCGTTAACAGTTTGATCAGCCCTCCTTCGTTATCCACAAGGTGCTTATCCAGCGCCTGCATGGCCTTTGCGCACCGTCCCGGGCTCGCGGCGCCGGACAACACAGACCAACTCTGCGCAATCGCATCAATCCGGCAGTCCTGTGAGGTTTTCGATCCCAGGGGAGTACCATCGTCAAAATACCCGCGCCGGTACCATTCCCCATCCCAGGCGTGGGCTTCGAGATTACTTTGCAGGCGCAGAGCCTGTGAACGGCACATCGCGGCGACGCTTTCATCCAGCCTGCGCTCCGCCAGCGCTGCAAACCGCTGCAAAATGTCGTACAGGAAGAAGCCCAGCCAGACGCTTTCACCTTTGCCTTCGATACCCACCCGGTTCATCCCGTCATTCCAGTCACCAGCCCCCATCAGCGGCAGGCCATGCTCCCCGAAGCGAAGTCCATAGTGAATAGCTTTGACGCAGTGTAACCAGAGTGTCTCTTCGGTGCCGCTGATGACCGGCGTGTCATAGACAGACTCTTCACCAGACTGAAGCGAGCGTCCCTCCAGATAAGGAATGCGTATTTCCAGTACATCCATATCCCCCGTCGTTTCAACATAGTGGCAAACAGCAAGCGGCAGCCAAAGATAGTCATCGGAACAGCGGGTACGCACACCGTTGCCGTGTGGCGGGTGCCACCAGTGCTGCACATCCCCCTCGATAAACTGCCGTGATGCACAGAGTATTATCTGTTCACGCATCCGGTCCGGAGCAGCATGGCTCAGAGCCAGCGTATCCTGCAGCTGATCGCGAAAACCAAATGCACCGCCAGACTGATAGTAGCCACTCCGGGCCATAAGACGGCAGGCGACCGTCTGATACAACAGCCAGCCATTAACCAGTAAATTTACGGACGTGTCGGGGGTGTTAACTACGATTTTATCGAGAACATTGTGCCAGTGATTATGAATCCGGTTCAGCTCCTGGCGGACCGTATCCTCGTTCATGTAGCGGGCCAGCGTCTCCTGAGCACAAACATCATTCTCCTCTGCGCCGAGGATAAAAATAAACGTCCTCTGGTCCCCGTCAATTAATGTAACCGCCGATTGCACCGCTCCGCAGGGATCCAGACCGGCCCCCGTCTTACCAGAAAGCTTTTGCAGTTTCATGGCCGAAGGGGCGTGAAGGGAACCATTACGGCCAATAAACTCCCGGCGGTCCCCTGTCAGAGAACAGTCATTACCGCTGACGGCAAAAAATGCAGTTCGGCCGCCACCATTATCACCATAAAAGTTATTCGCAAGCACCCCGCAGCCGCCGGGCGTTCTGGCCACATGTGTCACAATGTGAGGGGCTGAGCGCGTTCGTGTTTCTCCGAGCGTCCACTCTACATAGCCTGTGACGGAAAGTTGACGTGTCCGTCCCGAAGAGTTACTGAGCGTCAGGAGCACCAGTTTAACCGGATCTTCTTCAGCAACCAGGACCGTCAACTCGCTGTCTATACCACTCTCACGATGGGCAAAAACGCTGTAGCCAAAACCATGGCGGGTCAGGTAATCACCGTGTCCGCGAACAGGTAAAGCCGTCGGCGACCAGCACTCCCCGCTCTCTTCATCGCGCAGGTAAAATGCCTCGCCGCTGCGATCGCTGACCGGATCGTTCTCCCACGGCGTCAACCGGTATTCATGGGCATTCTCATACCAGGTATAGGCCTGCCCTGCCTCTGAGATCACACTGCCAAAACGAGAATTTGCCAGTATGTTCGACCAGGGAGCCGGTGTAAGCGCATTTTCCCGAAGGACGATCTGATACTCCCGCCCATCCTGAGAAAATCCACCGTACCCATTGAAATGGCATAACTGACTGGTATCAGGGCTCCAGTCCGTATGTTGATTACGCTCGCGCACAGCACGCGGAATGAATGCTCTTGCCGGCGATTTCAGGGTATGAATACGCTGGTTAAGCTGCTCATTAATACCCCCTGCGCGGTCATCAAGATAAAGACAGGCCACGCTCATCAAAAGCAACTTATCCTCAGCGGAGAGATGCTCACCGTTCCGGACAAAAAGCCCGCCCTTTTTATCCAGCAGACTGGCTTCAGACCCGGCATAAATTAACTCCATAATCTGATTTTGTAATCCCTGCTGGTAGCCGCCGGGGCTGTTATTCAGGATAACCAAATCAACATCCAGCCCTTTCTGTCTCCAGTAACGGTGTGCCTGAATCAGTGTGGTCACTGAGGTGATACTTTCCTCGCTGGTTATACTCAGCAGCACTATCGGCAGATCCCCTGAAATTGCCCAGCCCCACAGTCCGGACTGGCCACGCCGGTTGCGGCCGATCGCCTGGCCTTCGGCGCGCAGCTCCTGGACAGGGTAAAGCACAGCGCTGGCGAGACTATTGAACAACGTGGCATCATCTTCACTGGCGTTCATCTGGCGCAAAACCACCAGACTGTGAGACCAGGCCAGTTCAAAGACGCGATCGGCGATAGGGTAATCGCGATATTTCTCCAGCAACGCCAGGCTCTGCTGACGGGTCTCGCTGATGCCATAAATGATATCAATCGTAACCGGCTGCCCCGGCTGCAGAATGATGGCGTTGCGAATTGCCAGTATCGGATCCAGCACCGAGCCCGACGTGTTGCCTAGCATCCCTCCCGTCTCTATTGCCTGGGCATTCGCAGGGTTTCTGCCACGTCCAATAAACCTTGCCCTGTCCGTTTCAAACGACACGTTATGTCGGTTATCGCCGTGCACCACCATCATGTGAAACAGGCAAGGGCCCGGTTCATCCGGTGAGCGCGGGCGCCGGTGGCAAAGAATAGCGTCACGCTCAGGAGCCAGCTCAGTCTGAATAAACAAATTGCTGAATGCCGGGTGTGCCAGATCGCTGACATCAGGTGCCAGTACCACTTCAGCATAGGTTGTCAGCTCCAGAGAGCGAGGTTTGCGACCACGATGAATCAGTGTGAGCCGTCGCAATTCAACATCATCCTCCGGAGAGATCACCACCTGAGTTTTGACGCTGAGTCCCCCTAAGCTGCGTCTGAATTCTGCCCCCGCATCGGTGAACAACACTTCCTCGTCTTGTCCGCTGGTGTAGCCTGTTGGTTGCCAGGTATTGCTCCACACATCTCCCGTCTGGGTATCGCGGATGTAGCAGAATGCTCCCCAGTTATCACGGGTGGTATCACTGCGCCAGCGCGTTAGTGCAATATCATTCCAGCGACTGTAACCGCCGCCGCCCGCGGTCAACATCAAATGATAATGGCCGTTGGACAGGAGTTGAATATCCGGGGCGGGGGTATCCACGCTATAGAAAATACGGGGTTCATAGCGAACGGGTTTGACCATGCCCTCATGAGATTCAAAATGACGGCGCGGACTGTACAGATCGACCGCATCCGGCACGCGCTCCTGTAACAGCAGACTCGCTGACCGGAATACCGTACTGGACATAAAGCGTTCAGTCATGGGGGCATCAAGCAGCACATGAGCCAGCGCCTGAAATGCCATACCCTGGTGATGCGCCATCCAGGACTGTACCACCGCATAGAGCTGACCGGTTGCAAGACGTGAGGGGGTATAGTCCAGCGCTTCATAAAAACCGTATTCTCCGCATGCACCATTTTTTTGCAGCCTGAACAGGTTCTCACAAGCTTTCTGCGGGGAAACCATCAGCGCCAGCAGCGTGGCGTAAGGAGCGACAACCATGTCATCGGCAAGTCCCCTGCGCAGACCGAGCCCCGGTACGCCAAATGCCTGATACTGATAATTATGCTGAACATCAAAAGCATGATAGCCAGACTCTGAAACACCCCATGGTACCCCGCGTTCTTTCCCCCAGTGAATCTGGCGCATAACCGCCGACTGACTCATTTCATCGAGCAGGCTGCCGGGCCAGGTGGGCATCACCAGATTCGGCATCAGATATTCAAACATGGATCCGCTCCATGACATCAGGGCAGTTTCATTATCAATCGTGGTAAACAATCGACCCAGCGCGTACCAGCTTTTAAGAGGCAGCTGATTAGTCGCAATGGCAAGAAAACTGGTCAGGCGGATTTCAGACGGCAGGAGATCGTAGTGGCTCTTGTCAGGCATATTGGTGTCACAGTTATAACCGACGCTGAGCAGACTGGTTGCTTCACTGTACAGAAAGGCGAAATCCATCCGGGCATGCTCATCCAGCCGCTGTTCCAGCTCGGTGATAATATTGAGTCGCATTCGGGCCTGCTCCGCCACTGACGCCGGAGGCGTTCCTGTACCGGTTAATGTCGGACGGGCAAGCTCGCTCAGCGTCGGCAGCGTCTGTTCATTCCAGGATGCAGGCAACCAGCCAAGCAACAGAGACCACTCATGGCAAAGCTGAACCAGTTGATGCTCCAGATGTCCAGCCCAGCGCATCTGAAGAGGAGATCCCTGATGACATGCGCTGGTCAGATGGTTGCACTGGGTGCGCATGCTTTTCAGTTCGCTGAAAAGCGCCTGCGGAGAGAGCGACACCGCGTTCAGGCAATGCTTGCGCAGCAGTCTCAGGCTGTCAGGTGGGTTCTTACCCCACTGTTTTTCCAGAATATCCAGCGTATCGTTCAGTCCTGCCAGTATCTGTTGGTTGCTTAAAACAGGCTGATGACGCATGGCGGACAGGCCTGCACGCAGGGTCAATAAATGCCCGGCCATATTGCCGCTGTCGACGCTGGAGATATAGCGTGGACTGAGGGGGACCAGCGTACGGGTGTCATACCAGTTGTAGAGATGGCCCCGGTAGTGCTCCATTTTATCCATCGTGTCGAGCGTGAGCGACACGCGCCGGAGCACCTCTCCGCCAGGCAGGTAGCCAAAGTCCCATGCCGTCAGGTTAGCCATAAGTGAAAGACCAATATTGGTAGGAGAAGTTCGGTGTGCCACCGTCGGTTGTGGTATTTCCTGATAATTATCAGGCGGAAGCCAGTTCTCTTTTGCTGTGGCAAATGTTTCAAAAAAAGCCCAGATTTCACGGCTTGTCTGGCGTAACAGCTGTTTTTGTTCCTGATTAGGCGAAAAAACCTTTCGCACGGGCTGGCGACTCAGCCAGCTCATCAGCAGCGGTGCCACACACCATACCAAACCGATCGGTAACGCAATCCCCAGCAGCTGTGGGGCAAATTGTCCGGTCAGTATTGTCAGCGCCACGCCACCGGCAGCGTTCAGCCACATCGCCTGATAAAAACGTGCAACAGTGGGTCTGGCCTGACTGCTGTCCTGGCTGTGGCTGACCCACTGGCTGAGGTGACGCCTGCTTATCCCCAGTCGCCATAGCGTCACGGCGATCGCTTTCAGCGAATATCCGGCTTCGTGCGGCAGTATCGCAAAATTAAGGCTGATACCTGACAGACGCTTTAGCGCGCCCGCCCCCACCAGTAACAGATGCGACTTCACGCGGCGACGCAGAGGTTTATGCAGAAGGTCGTGGCTAATGCAGAGGATGGCTGGCAACAACCATATCAGCAACAGTATGCCCAGCCAGTAAACCGGATTGGGTACCCAAAGCAGAGTGAAGAACAGCAATATCAGTAAGGAGGGGGCGACCAGACTGCGACGTAGATTATCGAGTAATTTCCAGTAAGAAAGCGCGGTCAGCGGATTCCTGACCCGGGTTCCATCGGCTTTTCTGACGCGTGGTTTTAGCCAGTTAAGCAGTTGCCAGTCACCCCGGATCCAGCGTGAACGTCGTGCAACATCCGACAGATAATTATTAGGGTACTGTTCGTACAGTAACACCTCGCTCAGCAGACCCGAACGTGCATAGCATCCTTCAAGCAGATCGTGGCTGAGTACCAGATTTTCCGGGCAGATGTTCGTAGTGGCCTGCATAAAAATATCAACATCGTAAATCCCTTTGCCCACAAACGAGCCTTCCCCAAAGAGATCCTGATAAATATCCGAAGACATCATCGAATAAGGGTTATTGCCCGGTACGCTGCTGCGCAGGGCTGCGTAACGCCCCTGACCGTTGCGTGGTATCTCCTCCGCAAGACCGGGCTGTAAAATACCGAATCCTTTGACAACCCTCTGGCGTACCGGATCATACTCAGGCGTATTCAGCGGATGCGCCATCGTCGCGACGAGTTTGTGCGCCGTATCGCGCGGGAGCACCGTATCGCTGTCCAGGGTAATGACGTATTTTATGTGACCCGGTAAAAGGTGGGCAGGCATCTCTGCAACGCTGACGAATTGCGTTCCGGGATGGCGCAACCAGCTGTTCAGTAACGCCAGTTTTCCCCGCTTGCGTTCATAGCCCATCCACGCGCCTTCCGAGGGGTTCCATTCAGGCTGGCGATGTAACAGATAAAAACGTGGTCGGCCGGAGGGGTAGCGGCGATTAAGCGCCTGCGTATCGGCGATAGCCTGTCTGAGCAGTGCGTGACTTTCCGGCGAGGGTTCATTTTCAGAATCAGCAAAATCAGTGAGCAGCGCGAACCTGAGATTTTCGTTTTCATTCCCCAACCAGCAGACTTCAAGACTGGTGAGGAGCTGGCTGAAACTTTCGTGGCTGGTCAACATGCAGGGAATGACTAACATGGTGGCACTGTCAGCGGGAATACCGGCTGAAAAATCCATCCCCGGCAAGGGTCGAGGAACGCGAAAACGGGTGGTTGCATCACTGAGCAAATCGCTCATTAACTGAGTTAATGCGATAATCAGAGGTAATATCACCGCGATCAATAGCCAGTCTGCGCCCTGCATGGCGGTTTCGTGCAATATTGCTGCGGTCGCTGCGGTTGTCAGCAACGCCAGGCTTCCAAGCCATGACAGCAGGGTTATTCTGTTGAAACTGTGCCGCAAGCGTATGAGCCTTGAGGCGTCTGCCAGGAGATGAATATCCAGCGCCTGTCGACCTTCGCCCGCAAGATAATAACCAACATGATGTTCCGGTGTATCAGGCGCTTTTTCCTCTGAAAACGCCAGCGCCTTCTCAGCAACCTCAGGCTCGCTGAGACCGCTGTCTCTGGCCAGAACCTCAACTACGTGCCGGTAATGATCCCGGGTATTGAAATGCATCCGGGGATAGATGCCGGCAGGATCATTGCGTAATGCCTGTTCGACAACGCTTATCGTTTCGGCGAAATCAGCCCAGTCCGTTTCACTCAATAAACGCAGGCCCGCGATGCTGTTACTGACGGACAGCTGGCTGGCGGCAAGCTGCTGATTGAAACTATGTATGAGAACGTCAGTGGTGATCCCCTGTTCCCGAAGGCACTGATCAACCCAGGTCAGAGGTAACGATAGCGCGTTGCCATGCCCCTGCAGGCGCCGCACCAGCTCTGCGACAAACGCACTGGTTAACGGAGGTCGGGAGCGCGCCATATCGGCAACCACCATGATTAAATCACCAGGCGCACTCTCTGCACATTCGACAATCCTTGTTATCCACGTATCAGCAAGGTTTCTGTCCTGCTGCGCTTTTATCACTTCCATACTGATACGACGAAGATTTTCAATCAGCGCAAGGCGCAGCATTCCCGGTAACGCCCAGACTTCACCCAGCGTCAGCGGCGTCACCTGTTGATAGGCAGTGAGATAGCTGGTCAGGCTGGCGGCATCCCAGCGGCCATCGCCGTGAGCAATGGCCTCTGATGCAATATGATAAATTCGTGGGCAATTCAACGGCGATACAAGCGACGGAAGACCTTTGCCAAAGCTTTTCGGCAGATGCTGGCGGACAGTGCGGATTTGTTCCTCAATCAGATAATAATTGTCCAGCAGCCATTCACCGGCGGGCATGATACTGGTCTTTTTACCCGCGTTAAGCTCATAGCAGTTTTGGGTAATGACGGCCTCATTGTCGCCAAGCCGTTTCAGAAGATAATAAGGATGCCTATCCGGTGATACTTTATGAGTCCGCGCCAGCTTCTGGCCGTAGCGTTCCATCTGGACGGTCGAAAAGAGTTCTGACCGCGGCGAGCTTTCACCGGCAGGATCGTTCGCCGAAAACGTTATGTTTTCGGCAGCATTCATCAGAATACGGGAGCGGTTAAACCACGCTCTGGGGATCATTTTCATAGCATTGCTCTGATGCGACGTTAGCGCGCAGGAGCAGTTGCGAAATCAGTTCAGAAACGTTCTCTCAGGATGGGCGTCAGGCATCAGGGATTTAACAGCTGCCGGAATCTAACATAAGTATAGGACATGAGCTCTGTTCTGCGATTTTGGTCGAGCTAGCGTCGGGAGATAAACAGAGCCTTACATCCGGGGCAAAGCATGGTTTGGTTGAGCCGGATTTTTGACAACGGTTGTACTGATTTTAAGCCACAAACAGGACAGGCAGCAGTGGCAGTAGACGCACTGCTGAAGAATTTCATTGCGTAATTGATAACAGACATAACCATTAACCTTTCAATGAATGAGCTTCACCGTACCACATGTGGTTAAGTTTTAATCTATCTATTTTGACATACTGAAAATCAGGAAAGATAAATGTTCGCAGCCACAGGCCCCCTGAGACCGTTTATCCGGCAAGACTCTATGCGGCTTCCAGGGATGAGTAATTCTGATTAGCGAGAGTTAACGGCTGAAATGTGAAGCAGAACGTCTTTTCGTCCATCAGATGGGATGATGAGGCCTTTACCACTAAGAATATCAAAGCTTTTGACAATTCCTGTCATTTTATGGGACAAGTCAATTCCTTATTGAAAACACTTAAAGACTATACATTGAAAATGGCATTCAGCCACTTTTATTTTCCCTACAGGACCTCTGGACGGCTAAAAGATAATTTGCTTATATCGATTCCCTGTGCCTTAATGAATCCCATCAGTTCGATGTACTAATGAAAGTTAGAAATTTTCCGGGCAGTTCTCATTACCAGGCGCTATCGTTGATATCCCCTCTTTTGAGTACATACGTTTAATCTTATACGTTTACTATCAATACAATCATGTATAACGGAGTCAGTATGACCTCTAGAATTATGGGCCTGGTTAAATGGTTTAATGAAGACAAAGGTTTTGGTTTCATCTCTCCTCTTGATGGCAGCAAAGATATCTTTGTCCATTTGTCTGCACTTAATGGCGACAACTTTAAAACTTTATTTGAAGGTCAGAAAGTTGAATTCGCCATTCACCGCGGAGACAAGGGTCCTGCTGCTGCAAACGTAACACTTTGCGATAAATAAATCATTGTGGGTCTGCGATAACGATGAATGATTATTCCTGAGTAGACAGATCCATAACTTAAATCAGATGAAAGTCGTTTATTCTTAATCTCTGATCAGCATATTTTTCAAAATTATGAGTATGCTAACCGATGTGATGAAGTGCAGTACTACTGCATAAAAAGTCTAAAAGCACAAGCTAACCACATGTTAAATAAGAAGTGCGTATAGGCTTCGACCTTAATGGCATCTGCCAGCTAATATCCACGAGAGAACAGGGTAATAGAATATGATTAAAGTCCTTGTTTTCTTTAATGCTGAATCCTGTAAAGTCATGACCGTTCTTGAAGGTATATCCTCAATCAGGCAGGAATATCCAAACGGTGAAGAAACACATCTTCGGATTATGTCTGCAGGTTTTCCTTCCTTAACTGGCGATCATGGTATTGTTTACGTGGCTACTGACAGGGAGTTAACGTCACAGGAGATACTTGATGCGGCCAGGAAATATTTATAGAATTTTTGTCATGCTCTCTGCTCCACGTTTAATTGCATGCTTACCCTATTTATCAGAATCGAACAAAAAATGAGTTAAAAACATTTATGGCCTGCTAACAGCAGGCTTTTTTTTACATTACACTATTTTAGAAACACCTCTATAAAGAGAGAGTAATTCGCTACCCTCTGACAAAATGCAGGTGTCTCTCCCCTGCGTGCCATCTTGCCATTTGTGAAAAACCTTGCTAAGTGGCGGCGCTGTCTCTCCTCATTTTAAATCTCATCAGGTGTGACTGAAGCAATAAGTTATGAGGGTATAAAAAGGCTCTCCGGATGACTCCTGGCATCATAGTTTTAAGTACCTTCAAAAATGCATGGACATTTCGTAGGAGTTGTAATTTAGTTCTTGCACATTCCTCTTAATTTTGTCTTGCGATAAGAGATTTATATAAGTAGTCTAAACCTCGTTAATAACAATATGTACCAATCGGATTAAAATGCTCAGTAAGAAAAATCGGGTTGATGAGCAACCGTCGACATTGGTATTTGCTGAACAACGAAAAAACTTTAAAAGGTCTCTTTATGTCAGATGCTCTTACACAGTTAAACAATATCCGTACCTTACGTTCTCAGACTCGTGAAATGTCATTAGATGTACTGGAAGATGTTCTGGAAAAGTTTAAAATTATTCTTATAGAACGACGAGAAGAAGAGACATTACGTCTTGCAAATGAAAGTCAGCGCCGCGATAAACTGGAAACACTTCGTCAGATGATGCTTGATGAGGGTATCGACCCATCCGAACTTATGGCTGCTATTGGCTCTCCGGGTAAGGTTAAAAAGACGCGCTCCCCACGCCCCGCGAAGTATCGATATACTGACGAAACTGGAGAGTCAAAAACATGGTCAGGTCAGGGGCGAATGCCGAAGCGGATCTCAAAGCTGATTGCTGAAGGTGGGGAATTAAAAGATTTTGAAATCAGTTAAAAAGAGCCGGGTTATACCCGGTTCTTTTTTATAGGCTGCAAGTTGCCTTAGAGAATAGTCGAGAAACATTTATTTCCGTCGATGTAGCCGAGGAGCTGTTTAAAATCACAGTGCAGCTTAAGGGACAAACCGGTTATCTTGCAGATCGTTACAGCGAGCGAAATGAGAGCCATCAGGAGCTTTCATTCCGAGTCAATCAGGACAAAAAATAACGTATGTTCTTCGTGAATCCATACTGCATGAGCTTAACAACGTCTGCTATTGGTACGGAGCGGACCGACCAGCTTGTTGTCAGGTCCGCTTTGAGCGAGGAGCGGAAGTAATGAATCACAACAGGTATTAATAGCTTTACCTTGTCTTAATCAGCGAAGAGCAAGCTACATCTTTCCCTGTCAGTTCGGTCGCCTTTTGTTGGCGACCGATTTACGCAAATACTACCCTTAATTACTTCCTCAGAATCTGTCCAACGTCTATTCGATTTCCATCCGGATCAGCGAAAACAAATGCCCGAATGCCGTATTCTTTATCTTGTAGGCCTTTTATAATTCTGGCACCGATATTCTGACATTGGGTATAAAGTGCATTTGCGTCATCCACAAGAAGGTGAGCGACTGGAAAGGAAGGCGCTTTGTGCTGTGGCTGCAGAGTCAAATGTAGCTCAGCGTCTTCACGTTTTAATATCATGAAGCCCACAGGGTCTCCATTTGCAAAAACATCATTGAAACTCAGTCCATTGATGTAGAATTCACTGGAAATTTTTATGTTTTTTACTGGTATTACGGCTGCTATACGACCAAATCTAACGGGATGCTGCATGATCAACCTCATGGTTGTAAATCAATAGTATAGCGATGGGCGGTGCCGTAGCTAAGCGACTGGACGGTGCCAGGTGATTGATAAGATTATTATATTTTCTTCATCAATGAAATTGAAACTTTTAAGTGCAGTGACAAGTACTCATACGCTAACTTTTTTTGTGATATTAACGTCCGATTCAGGAACGAAGCGGACGAGCTAACTGAGCTGAAGGTCCGTTGCGAGCGAGGAGCGGACATTGCTAATAGCGTTCTGTGTCTTTAATGGGGAGCAGATAACTTCACCCGTTATCCTGGAAAGGCAAAGCGTAGGGGCGGGTATTTTTTGTTTGCTGAGGGCTCTCACAACAGCCATCAGCAGCCATAGTTGTGCAGATTGCCGCAATTATAATCCTCACGACAACCAGCACATCTGAGCGTTTTAATAATCGAAAGAATGCATGTTGCTTATCAGACTAATACCGCTTTATAGCGTTCAGCCTGTGCCGCAATTTCTCCGTCGGTGATCGTCGCACTGCCGCCGGTAATAAAAGGCTTGAGATAATGCATACCCAGATACCCGGAGATTGTTTCAAAGGACAGCAGATATTCGTTTACCGTATGACCGGCTGCGCCATCAGGCTGATACGCAGACTCAGCACCACCGAGCGAAACTGCCAGCATGAGTTGCTTGCCACGCAGCGCCTGTGTTTCGCCACCATGTGACCAGCCGTAGGTCAGTACATCGTCAAGCCACTGCTTGAGAAGTGGCGGCGTGCTGTACCACTGCATCGGGAACTGCAGCACAATACGATCGGTATTTTCCAGTGCAGCCTGTTCAGCGGCCACGTCGATTTTACCATCCGGATACATGTCATACAGATAACGCACATTAATATCGGGCAGTGATGCTGCACTTTTTGCCAGCGCCGAGTTAACACGGGACAGATGAATGTTGTGATGGGTAACAAATACGGTTGTTTTCATTTCGATCTCTTATTTTTAAAAGAATGTTTCGTCAATTTGAATCCTGGATAAAGCTTCATTGATGTCATTCAATTCAGCGTTACTGAGCTGAACATTTGCAGCATGAAAATTCTCTTCCAGCCGGTGTAATTTCGTTGTTCCCGGGATCGGCACGATATAAGGCTTCTGAGCCAGTTCCCATGCGAGGACAACCTGTGCCGAAGTTGCGTTGTTTCTATCGGCAATGTCAGCGATTAGATTAAGAAGCGACTGGTTATTTTCCATAACTTCAGGTTTAAAGCGCCCCATCATGCCCCGGTAATCGCCTTCCCCGTAGGTTGTATTAACTGTCACCTGACCACTCAGGAATCCATTACCCAGCGGGCTGTATGCCATAAAGCCAATATCAAGTTCATCGCAGACTTTAAACAGATCCTGCTCAGGCTTACGCCACATCATCGAATACTGATCTTCAACTGCGGTAACCGGGCAGACTGCATGGGCACGCCGTATGTAAGACGCTGGCGCATTGGATAGGCCCCAGTACTTTATTTTGCCTTCCGCGATCAGCTCTTTCATTAAGCCCGCCACGACTTCCGGCTCAACTTTTGGATCAACACGATGCTGATAAAACAGGTCGATATGGTCGGTTTGAAGGCGACTGAGTGAACCGTCCAGTTGCTTTCTGACAGACGCCGGACTGCTGTCTAAGACTGGCACCAGGTGACCATCGATAGTTTCCATCCCGGTTACGCCGAACTTGGTCGCGATGACGACGCTGTCCCTGTGTTTTTTGAGCGCAATGCCCAGAAGTTCTTCATTTTCAAAACCGTAAATAGGGGCAGTGTCGAAAAGGTTGCAACCCAGCTCCACAGCCTTATCTATCAGCTTTGTTCGTTCACGGATTTCAACTGAATAGCCATAGCCATGATCCATGCCCATGCACCCCAGTCCCATTTCCGATACGAAAAGCCCCTGGCTCCCCAACCTTCTCATTTTCATAGTAAATCCTGACTTTTCTTAACGCAGTGATGATTTTGAGCGGTTAAGTATATGGCTGGATTTGTTGCTTAAAAATTGTTAATTTTGAAAGTCAGAATTGCTAAAATAACAACAATCATGAATAAACTAGATGCGCTGAAATTTTTTGTTGCCGCTGCAGAAACGATGAATTTTCGTGAAGCAGCGGTCAGACTGGCCATTTCTCCTTCAGTGGTGACGCGCACTATTGCTGAACTGGAAAATCAGCTCGGCGAGCCACTTTTTAAGCGGAATACCCGATCTATTGTGCTGACCAGCTTTGGTGAGCTCTTCTTGCCGGGGGCCATGCGTTTGCTTGAGGATTCAGAGGCCCTGTTTCAGACGGCCAGAGATGACAATGAGATGAAGGGGATTGTGAGGATCACCCTGTTTCGCTTTCCCGGGCACGAACAGGTACTCTATGAGCTTCTGACTGCGCTTCGTCCTTATCCTGAGCTGTTTATAGACTGGCGGCTGGAAATGATGAAGCTGGATACCGTTCAGAACCGCATTGACATGGGGATCCGTATTGAGCGGGAGCCAAATCCGAACTTTATTATCAGGCCCATTACGCTTGTTCATCACGCGCTGATGGCATCACCCGGGCTCATTGAGAGGCTGGGGGCGCCGGAAAATTTCGACGATCTGCGCCAGCGCTATCCTTTCAGTGGCCTGTTGAATCCTGAAACCGGCAAAGTATTCGAATATATGCTCGATGGCGTCGATACTTTTGTACCACGACATCTTGAATTTATTACTACCGACTCCCAGTCTGAGATTCAGGCTGCATTAGCCGGTAAAGCAGTGATCCAGTCGAGTAATCTGGCCTGCAGGGAATATCTCGAAGACGGCAGGTTGGTGAATGTTTTACCGGAACTAAAACTGGAAAACTGGCAGCTTTATCTTTACCGCCCCTATCAGACCCTTGTGCCGCAACGCATCAGGACCGTTTTTCACATCCTTGAAGATATTTTACTCAGACATTTCAGTTAAAAGAGACCCCTGATGCGGTTGGCGTTCTTAGCCGGAGGCGTTCCTTTTAAACCGGAGAATTGAATTTTTTGGGTACAGCTCTTTATCTGTGAAGCCGCCGTTCCGGAATGGACGCATCCGCGAAGCAAAGCCTGCAGTCCTGCCAGGTTCCCTGAATACTGCTGACTTTTTATGTGGTACGGGTGGCTGTAACAGACATATCAACTAAAGATTTCATCTATCCAGTCTGCAAATGCGCGTACTGCGGGTGAAAGAAAACGCTGATGGGGATAAAGCAATGTGACAGGAACAGACGACGGTTGCCAGTCGGCCAGGACTTCAACCAGCGTTCCTTTCTGCAGGTGTTCTGCTACAACGTTTTCAGCAAGCTGCGCCAGTCCGAACCCTTCGAGGCACATTTTTATATAGAGTCCCGTCTCGTTGACGGCGGCCTGCCCGCTGACGGATACGGACAGCGTTTCCGTTCCCTGCACAAAACGCAATTCGTCTGTACGTCGGCTTTGCCCAGAAAAATAATGTATAGCCCTGTGATGAGATAAATCTTGAGGTGACAGTGGAATACCATACTTTCTGAGATAATCGGGAGAGGCACAGGTGATCCAGCGGAACTGCCCAAGCGGACGGGCAACAAGTGTTGAGCTAAGCAACTCTCCGGTTCTGATCACGCAATCCACACCCTCCTGAACCAAATCGACCTGCCGGTCGCTGACACCGATCATCAGGTAAATATCAGGATACCGGCGGTAGAATTCTTTCAGATTTGGCATAACGATGAAATGGGCGATACCCCCGGGCATATCAACGCGTAAGCGGCCACGGGGGCGCCTGTTCGAATCAGCCAGACTGGCTTCAGTATGTTCAATTAAGGCAAGAATTTCCCTGCATTGCGCCAGGTATTGCAGACCTTCAGACGTAAGGCTGACCCGCCTTGTGGTCCGGTTGAGCAGACGCACCTGCAGATATTTCTCCAGGTTTTTGATTGTGCTAGTAACAGTAGAGGAAGGCAGGGACAGTGTTTCCGCAGCCCGGACAAAGCTTCCGGCCTCAGCCACCCTTAAAAAAACCTGCATAGCCTGAATGCGATCCACCTGACTGCTCTCCTGAATATTGTGTAACGTTGTTAACCATTATTATTCGTTAATTTTGAATTATGAAAACGCGTTAGTCATCTTTTTCATCTTAATCGGGAGGCGTATCGTTTTCCTTCTTAATCTGAAAGAGACGATTACAATGACCAATTACAACAGAAATATTGTTAAGAAACAGACGGAAAACCCGCCGGTAACGCTGATTCGCGGCGCAACCATACTGAGTATGGACGATAGCGTCGGTAACATTGAGCGCGGTGACATTCTCATCAACGGCTCAATCATTACCGCCGTTGGTCAGAACCTTGACGCGCCAGGTGCTCGTGTCATTGATGCCAAAAATATGATTGCCATGCCTGGGATGGTTGATTCTCATCGTCACGCCTGGGAAGGTCAGCTACGCCGCATCAACCCCAACGCCACCTGTCTGGACGACTACAGCAACGCCACGCATTTTTCGTTCGCTAAATATTACCGTCCTGAAGATATCTATGTCGGCAACCTGCTGACGGCGCTGGGCGCGATTGACGCGGGTATCACTACGATGATCGATAACTCGCATAACAGCCGTACCGCAGCGCATTCCGATGCTGCAGTCGAGGCTCTGCTTGACAGCGGCATTCGCGCCATTCATGCTTCCGGCGCACCGGTTGCGGGTGAATGGGATCGTGCACACTGGCCAGGTAACTGGCAGCGTCTGCAGGAAAAGTATTTCAGGGATAATCCTGAGGGTCTTGTGACTTTGGGGGTTATGGCTCAGTTGGAGCCAGAATTATGGGCCGAAGCGCGCAGGCTGGGGTTGCCGATCGTGACCGAATTCTTTGGTGCTGAGATGGCCGCCGAGCTTGAATCTCTGCATCGGCAGGGTCTGCTTGGCCCGGACAATATATTCAACCACTGCACGGCACTGCCTGATAATGGCTGGGAAATCCTGCGAGAAGCCGGTGTCCGGGTGAACGTCTGCCCGCGCTCAGATTCCCACTATGGTATCGAAAGCGGGATGTTTGCAATAGAGGCCGCTCGGCGTCATGGCATCACCCCGGGCCTGAGCGTGGACAACGAAACGTCCTACAGCACCGATATGTTCATGGAAATGCGCGTCGCGTTCTATCTGCAACGAGTAATGGGTATGCATCAGCAGCGCTGCTGTGATTCAGCACATTCGCTGACCACACTTCCCGCTGCGCAGTTGCTTAAATCGGCAACCGTTGATGGTGCGGTTTGTGCCGGGCTGCAGGACAAAACAGGAAGCCTGACGCCAGGCAAACAGGCTGACCTGATCCTGATTAACGTGGCTGACCTCAACCTCTATCCAAACGGGAATGCGTTTGGCACGGTGGTGCATGCTGCTGAACGCAGCAACATCGATACCGTGATGATTGGCGGGCGCATCGTCAAGCAGAACGGCAAAGTGCTGGGTGTGGACAGCGAGCGCCTTCGCGCAGCCATTGATGAATCACGCGAACACCTTTTTGCGGCAGCAGGATATGAACCAGATATCTTTGCGGAAAAATTCCTGCCGATTATTCAGGCAAACTGACAGAGACGAAAAGCATGAGCGCGATTTATTACGTGATAGCTTTTGCAGCAGGTCTGGGTATTACCCTGCAGACGACACTGAACAGTCAGCTTGCAAAAGGGCTCGGCGGGGATCCAGTCACCGCCGCGTTGTTTTCCTTTACGGCGGGGGCGTTCAGCCTCGGAATTTACTCATTGCTGCGAGGAGGGTTATTCACCTCACTTGCCGCCATTCCTTCTCAGCCTGTATGGAGCCTGGCGGGCGGGCTGATCGGTGCCTGTGCATTATTTAGCTATGTTGTACTGGCACCGAAAATCGGTTTTTCAGCTCTGCTCGGGCTGGCGATTGTCGGACAGCTACTCTCATCTCAAGTGATCGACCATTTTGGCCTACTGGGCGCGGTAAGGCGGCCAGTCTCGTTGCTAAGACTGGGAGGTATGCTGGTCATGCTGGCCGGCCTCGCCATCATGCTATTTGGCGATCGACTTTCTGAACGTTTCATGAATTAAAAGAATGAAATGACTTGCTCGTTGAGGACGTCAGCCCTGTTGCAGACGTCCTTATATTTTTCTAAACGCAACACGTACTGTTTCCAGACTGGGGAAAAAATGTTTTCAATTGCAGCTAATGTCAGGAATTCGCTAGGTGAGTGCCCGCTCTGGTGTGAAAGAACACGCAGAGTTTATTGGACCGACATCGAAGGCAGTGAACTTCTCGCCTTAGAGGAGGGATCAGGTATTGTGATGCGATGGTCTCTACCTGAACGACTAGGATCCTTTGCTTTTACCGAAAAAGATGATGTGCTATTGATGGGGCTTGCATCCCGGCTTGGCTTCTATGAGCTCAGTACAGGTAGTTTCACTAAAGTTGCAGATTCTCCAGGGGATTCGGGCACTCGTATAGGTGATGGTCGGTGCGACCGTTTTGGTAATTTTATATTTGGAACCATGGATGATAGTTATCCTGTTAAAGCCGTCGGTCAATTTCACAGACTCAATTCGGTAAAAATGAGTATCGAGACACTTTCCCTGCCAAGGGTGGCTATCCCCAACAGCATTTGTTTTAGCCCTGACGGCGGCACAATGTATTACAGCGACTCTATGCAGGGCCGTATATTCTGTTGCGACTACCCCTCTCTCAACAACCAGCGAGTGTTTACAGAAACAGAGGGTAAAGGGGCGCCTGACGGGTCATGTGTGGATGCAATGGGCTATTTATGGAATGCCGAATGGGGAGGTAATCGTCTTGTCCGTTACAAGCCCGATGGAACGACTGACACTATACTGCCTTCTCCCGGAATCCAGAGTACCTGTCCCACCCTGGCAGGTGAAGAATTCACAACGCTTTATTGCACTAGCGCAAGCGTGGGCCTTCCTGAACCATCAAAACATGATGGCGCGTTGTTAAAGGCTAACTCAGCAGTATTTTCCGGTTTACCTGAGAGTCGGTTTTCAACATATGAAATGTAACAGTCTTGTCCTTCATCCGTAAACGTGCCTTAACCACAAGCACTGTCGTTAGCGTCCGCTTCTGGCACTAAGCGGACATCTTTTAGTTCTGCCCTGCAGAAGTCCGTTTACGTGTTAATCTAAAATCCCAAGTAATTTCAGATAGATATCATCTCTGTGAATCCCCCGCCTTCCTGACTGGAACGCGGGGTTTTTAATTTTTCACGCTGAGACTACTGTATGAATAAACCTGATGGCCTTCAGGCCTTTGAACAACCGCTTGCGTCGCTTCCGTACACGCTTCGCCAGCTTATTCTTGAACGTATCCAGAACCTGACTCACTACGAGCCGGTGATTGGCATCATGGGCAAAAGTGGTGCTGGTAAATCCTCTCTCTGCAACGAACTTTTCCGGGGCGAGGTGTCCCCGGTGAGTGACGTGAACGCCTGTACTCGCGACGTACTGCGCTTCCGGCTGCGCAGCGGTTGTCACAGTCTGGTGATTGTCGATTTACCGGGTGTAGGTGAAAGCGGGCGACGGGATCATGAATACCGGGCCCTGTACCGTCGAATCCTGCCGGAGCTGGATCTGGTGCTGTGGCTCATTAAGGCCGATGATAGGGCACTGACCGTGGACGAGCAGTTCTGGCACGGCGTGATGCAACCTTACAGGCAAAAGGTACAGTTTGTGATTAACCAGTCCGACAAAATCGAACCCTGTCATGAATGGGATACCCTCACCAGCAAACCTTCACCGCACCAACTGGGAAATCTTAAAGCAAAGCAGGCTGCGATTATGGCGATGTTTAAACCGTATCATCCGGTCTGTGTGGTGTCAGCCAGCACTAGCTGGGGTATTGAGGAGATGGTGGCAACCATGATGCGCTGTCTGCCTGACCGCGCCACCAGCCCGGTAGCGACACAACTGCACGGGAGACTCTGCACAGAGCCGGTAAAGTCGCAGGCCCGTAACAATTTCGGTGAAGCTGTGGGCCGGGTTTTCGATACCGCAGAATCATCTTCGTTCATGCCTGCATCGCTGAAAACGGTGATTCGTAGCGTGCGTGATGCGGTGGTGTCGGTCGCACGGGCCGTCTGGGACTGGATATTCTTCTGATATTGCAATTTTCTCTGCGAATGATGAACTGGTTGTTAATGATTTGTTGATTGTGGACATGTCCTTTCCACTGCGTTTTATCATCAATTAAATCAGACGAAGCATCATTATCTGTCAGACGAGCGCCCACAAGCCTGTGCTGCTCATAAAAAATAGTTCCGATGTTGTCCATACCCTGTCCACCCCTTCCTTTAAAGTAATCATTATTAATTCAGAGAGTTAACATCTCAGGAGAAATCTTTCATGACGCTTCAGGAACGGCGACATGACCGGCTTGCCGTCAGGTTGTCGTTGATTATCAGCCGCCTGGTGTCCGGTGAAACTCTGTTTATTCGCAAACTGGCAACTGAATTCGGGGTGTCAGAGCGCACGCTGCGTCGTGACTTTCGGGAACGTCTGATGTATCTCGACCTGGATTACTACCAGGGGCAGTGCAGTCTGCGCTCGGATATTCACAGTACGCGGCAGGAAATAGATATTCTGACCTTTGCTCACCGCACAGGGCTGGCCGGGGTTTTCCCGGGCTTTGACCGGCGACTGGTCAGCAGCCTGCTGGACTGTGATGATCGACCATGTCTGGTATGGCATCAGGACAGACCTCATCCCCCGGCAGGAAAGCTCTGCTTCTACAGGCTGGTCAGAGCTATTTCGGGATGTCAGCGCATCACCGTTCTGACTGAAGGGGAGCGTCATGAGGCCATCGCACCTTATCGGCTAATCGCTCTTGACGGTTACTGGTATCTGGTCGCTGAACATAACAGGCAATTACGTGTCTTCCGGCTGGATGAGATTCATCTGGTAAGGCCATCGCGGGAAACATTTATTCGCAGTGAGCTTCTCTATCAGCTGTCGGAGGATAAGCATTTTATCTCTGCCTTACCTCATTTCCGTTTTATTCAGCAGTCGCTGAATTCATTTTCTCCATCAGAAAGTCGGGGGCAATCCGGACAAACTGATTAGAGATGGTCTCCACAATTGAATGTAAGGTTAATCTAATGAAAAAATTGAAATTGTTTTCTTTACTACCAGTCATGTTGTTCCCCTTACTTATCGCAGGTAATGCTCACGCAGCACGTCCTTATAGCGGGTTCCTGCCTGCGGTAGTGAATAATAAGAGTGGGAATATATTCTGGTGTGATGCCCACCGACAGGTCAGAAAACTGTGTACAGCGACGGAAGTGGATTCAATGGGATGGTTTATTGTTGTTCGCTCCAAACCTTCCAGAGATTGTCCGGGGGGCATTTGGGGGTGGATCACTCCCAGTAAAGACGATGTGGCAACAGGGTATACCATTACGCCAGGTAAAGAATTCAATCTCACCATGAAGGATATGTGCAGTCCGGATATGAAAGTAACGTTCCGCCCGAATAAAAAGAACCCTCGCTATGACGATCTCGTCGGGATTTATGCCGGGAAAGAAGCGTTTCGCTACAAACAAATAAAATAATCCAACTGTTTTTTCATTACTTTATTGTTTTAAACAACAAAAGCTTTATTACATGATTTGAGGACAACATTATGCGACTGCCTTACGTAATAGTTACATTAGCTATGCTGGCTTCTGTATCAACAGCACAGGCTATTCCCAATATGTGGACGAGTGGTTTTGGGATGGGGGTGACGGAATACATTATCAGTAGCCCTGAGAAGGTGATTTTTAACCTCAACTGTACTGGTAATCCGGATGAACAGAACATTCTGCAACATGGCGTATTAGTGACCCTGCCCAATGGTACGATGTTGGATTCTCACGACAACGGGACAGAAATAACGGTGGTCATGGATAACAGTCAGTTTCCATTACCTTCATCCCTCGGCTGGAGGAATGGCGATAACGCCTGGGTGTCATTTATTGACGCGCTGGTTCTGTCGTCTAATTTCGATGTTTACGTCAACAATAACAAAGTTGGCTCCTTTAGTCCGGGTCTGAAGAATACGCAGAAAGAACTGTCAGACCTCAGTGAGTGCCGGACCACACACTACAGCGATTAATTATTCATATTTCAGACCTATCCAGCCCGCTACGCACCAACACCAGATAGCAACAGGCCATGCTCCTTAGGGGACATGGCCTATTTTGTTTTTATTTCTTTATCAGATAAGGAGTTACCCATGCGATTAGCCAGCCGCTTTGGCCGTATAAACCAGATACGCCGTGACCGGCCTCTTACTCACGAAGAGCTGATGAGCCATGTTCCCAGCGTATTCGGGAGTGACAAACATGAATCGCGCTCGGACCGTTATACCTACATCCCGACCATCACCATCCTCGAAAGTTTGCAGCGTGAAGGCTTTGAGCCGTTTTTTGCCTGCCAGACAAAAGTTCGCGACCAGAGCAAGCGGGAGCATACCAAACACATGCTTCGCCTGCGTCGTGTCGGTCAACTTACCGGCCATCAGGTGCCGGAAATCATTCTTCTCAACAGCCATGACGGTTCATCAAGCTACCAGATGCTGCCGGGGCTGTTTCGCGGCGTCTGTACCAACGGACTGGTCTGCGGTCAGTCATTTGGCGAAGTGCGGGTACCGCATAAGGGTGATGTTGTCGAGAAGGTGATTGAGGGGGCTTACGAAGTACTCGGGGTGTTTGACCGGGTAGAGGAGAAGCGCGATGCAATGCAGTCACTGGCACTGCCAGTACCAGCCCGTAACGCCCTGGCGAATGCCGCGCTGAAGTATCGATTTGGTGAGGACCACCAGCCGGTCACGGTATCGCAGTTGCTGACCCCACGTCGCCGGGAGGACTACAGCGATGACCTGTGGACCGTATACCAGCGCGTGCAGGAGAACCTGATGAAAGGAGGTCTGTCAGGGCGAACCGCTCAGGGGAAAAGCAGCCGCACCCGTGCTGTTACCGGCATTGACGGCGATGTGAAACTCAATCGCGCCCTGTGGGTTATGGCAGAAAACATGCTCGAGTTTTTCGGGCGTTAAACAACAACACCAGCATAAGGAGATAGTTTAATGGATACACAAAACCCTGAGTTCACTGAGCAGACAGCAATTACTGCATCACCGGTTTCTGACGAACTACGCATCGGCTTCTGGCCGCAGCACTTTGGCTCCATCCCACAATGGATAACCCTTGAACCTCGCATTTTCGCCTGGATGGATCGGCTGTGTGCCGATTACCGAGGTGGTATCTGGCACTTTTCGACACTCAGCAACGGCGGCGCCTTTATGGCTCCCGAGTCAGATCACGATGAGAAGTGGACATTGTTCAACAGCATGAACGGCAATGGCGCAGAGCTTACCAGTGAAGCTGCAGGGATGGTCGCCTGTCTGATGGCTTACAGCCACCACGCCTGCCGCACCGAGTGTGACGCGATGACTGAACACTATTATCGCTTACGCGACTTCGCGATAAACCATCCGGAATGCAGCGCCATTATGCATCTCATCGACTGAGGAGACCCGAACATGAGTACCGCATTATCCCCGGTGTCATCACAGCCTGAACTTTTTCCACTGACGGTTATAGCCCGGCATGATTGCCAGCTCCCCGCAACATCCGGATTGACACCCTATGCCCAACGGACCATCCGACGCGCTATCAATTTGCTGGAAAAATATCTGCGCCAGCCCGGCATATCCTTTACCTCAAGTACTGCAGCCCGTGACTGGCTTCGGTTACAGCTGGCAGGACAAGAACGGGAAGTGTTTATGGTGCTCTATCTCGATAACCAGCACCGTTTACTGGAGGGGGAAACGCTATTTGCCGGTTCGATTAACCATGTCCAGGTCCATCCCCGCGAGGTAGTGAAGTCAGCGCTTCGCTCCAATGCTGCAGCTGTCGTCCTCGCACACAACCATCCTTCCGGCGATCCGGAGCCCAGTCAATGTGACCGCAACATTACGGGCAGGCTTAAAGAAGCGTTAGCACTGGTTGATGTGAACACGCTCGATCATCTGATCATCGGCTCAGAGGGCATTGTGTCGTTTGCGGAGCGAGGCTGGATATGAGGGCACTTAAATGAAATCTACTGACTCAGAGAACGATTCATTTCTAAAATGGGGACTGAATTGTAATGTGACACCTTGCTTTGGTGCTCGTCTGGTACAGGAGGGAAACCGGCTGCACTATCTGGCTGATCGGGCCTGCATTACCGGTGAATTCAGTAACGCAGAATCTTTGAAGTTGGATGAAGTATTCACACGTTTTATCAGCCAAATGGAATCGATGCTGACCACTGGTGAAATGAATCCTCGCCATGCCCACAGCATCACCCTGTACCACAACGGTTTCACCTGCGAAGCCGATACCCTTGGCAGTTTCGGCTACGTATACATCGCCGTTTACCCCACTCATCGTTAACTACTTTCACAAGAGCAATTATGAAAACTCTACCTGCAACAACTCCGCAGGCGGCGACGCTATGTCTGTCGCCCGTGGCAGTCTGGCAAATGCTGCTTGCACGCCTGCTGGAACAACATTATGGCCTGACTCTCAACGACACACCATTCAGTGATGAAACGGTAATTCAGGAACATATCGATGCCGGTATATCTTTGGCCGATGCCGTTAATTTTCTGGTGAAAAAGTACGGGCTGGTTCGTATTGATCGCAGGGGATTCGACTGGCAAGAACAGTACCCATATCTGCGGGCAGTCGATATTCTGCGGGCGAGACAGGCAACTGGTTTATTGAAAAGAAATCGTATTAGCGCGGCACGGTGAATATTGGGAATAGCCTTCCTGATTCACACTGCAGCTTTCCTTACTTATTTAATTTACTCATTCCAAAAAGCACCTGCCGATGCTGGTTGGTGCTTTTACTTATATGGACGAAATATCATGCAAATAGAAGCTGTAATTTTAACTGGGCACATTATCGCAAGTACAATCCGGGAATACTGGACCGTCGTTGTTGATGGTTTTGACGCATGCGGCGAACAAGCTTATGATCCAGCTTAATTTCTTTTCCTCATAAAGGGACGGGTATGGGCAACAGAATGTGGATGATCCGCGGTGACGGCGGCAAGCTCTATGACGATTTTCGCGATAAGCAAATTGTAGGCATCGGTTGGTCTCAGCTGGCTCCATTAGTCAAACCCGGCCTATCCCGAGCCCAGTTACTTGCCTTATACCAGGAGGCAGATCCCTTAACAAAGCTGGGAACTGCGCGTTCTGGTGCATCGCAGGTCTGGCGTTTTGTGAATGAGATCCAAAAGGGTGATTGGGTTATTACCTATTCGCCAGCCAACCGTACTTATTTGCTGGGCAAAGTTACTTCAGACTTCCAATATCATCCTGAATGGATAGAAGAGGGGATGGGTATCGCTCGGCAGGTTAAATGGAATACTCAAGAAATCGACCGCGATAGACTGTCTGTTGCTACCAAAAACACGTTGGGTTCTACGCTGACAGTTTTCCAGCTTCCAGAATATGCTCTAGAAGAACTTTTGCAGGATAAGAAACCCACTGTAGATGTTATTACTCAGAGTCCAGTTGTGATGGATGAAGATGAGGTCGTTTCTGATCCGCTCCGCGATATGGAAATGCTGGCGTTTGAGGGTATCAAAGATCGTATCAACTCTCTTGACTGGGACGAGATGCAACATCTGGTTGCTGGAGTTTTGCGCAGTATGGGCTATAAAACGCAGGTCTCACCTGCAGGAGCCGATCGGGGTAAAGATATCATTGCTTCACCTGATGGGTTCGGTTTTGAAAATCCACGTATTATCGTTGAGGTAAAACATCGCAGGGAGCAAATGGGGAGTCAGCAGATTCGCAGCTTTATCGGCGGTCGCCATAAAGACGATCGCGGGCTTTATGTCAGTACAGGGGGTTTTACGAAAGATGCTCGATATGAAGCCGACCGTTCGACAATACCACTGACGCTCTGGACACTTGATGATCTCGTCCGTGCGCTTATTGAGAACTACGAACAAGTTGATATCGAGACTAAACTTTTGGTGCCTCTGAAGAAAACGTTCCTGCCTGCCTGAGTCTTGCTTCAACAGCCATATCAGTGTTCTACTGGTATGGCTTTATACCCACTCGCGACGTCTATTTTTTGTACGGATTTTAACTTGTGGGTACAAGTGCGGGTATAACTATTTATTCCTGTTTATAAATAATATTGATATCAGTCTATTAGGTGTGAAATTTGAGTCCGGCCTTCGCACCAAAAGATGCAAATCAAAGTCGCTTAAGGGCGGCTTTTTTTGTGTCTGAAGTCTGAATGAATAGCATTGTCTATACATTTCTTGTACAAAAATCAAACTGTTCAAACTATAATGCGGATGCTTACGATTGAAAGAGTAAGTAATTTATAATTTGATAATGCGCAAACATTCTATATCGTACAGTGATTGTGAGGGGTATGGCTTGTAAAGATACAAGTGTGTAATCACAGGAACATTAGTTTATCTATCATTGAAACGGTGAGTATGTAAGCTAATCATAATCGATCTACGTAGCAAGAAGATAAATTTACCAATTTTAGTCGTTCTTAAATTTAAGTGAGATATTAACTTAATAGATTCTGTGAGCTCGTGAATAGATCTCCACAGCAAATTGTACGTTTTTTAAAGAATTAATGATAAAATTGCGTTACTAATTGGTTGAATCATACTATGGTCAGTAGACTTTTAGTAGTTTATGCCTTATGAGCAAAATGGTAATGTTGCAATCTAAAGTTGAGTAATCGAAACTAGCGATCTACAGGTATCATTGTGAGACGTAGAGTAGATACGCAGCTTAAAGCCCACTACCCTTTAGCGACAGCACAAAATGTTATCGAGCGCTAAAAAAGGTAGGTGGCTTTCACGATACAGCCATGCGGAAGTGATGGTTGGGGCGGTAGCGTTATCTCACCGGGCCTACTCTTTAGGTGGGCACCAAAATCTACTTCGATTTTATCTTATCACCTTTTTTTGCACAAATATTGTTAATGATTCTCACCCTAATGCAGATTGTAAAATAATAATGAATATCGCGCATTATATTTACTTTATTTGTCAGGGCTGAACGCTGTTCAAGTAATGAAGTAATTGCGATGAGTTGAAGGATTATCAGCCTTTATTTTAATTAGTGTGGGGCTTGAGTTTAAATTTTTGTTATATCAAAAGTATTTTTTAAGATAATGGGAAGTATACATATTTTAAATTTACTATGTTGAGCTTGAGATATGTAATTTTGATAAATCTCAGTGATTTAATTTCATGTTTAATGAAAAGTTAGCTAATGCAATGCTTGGTAAATCGATGCCTAATAGTCGACAAAGGAGAGACCTTGATTCTTTTTGACGCATTACAAGTATTATCAAAATCATCAAAATATTCTGTTTCAACACTAAGAACTGAATGTATCGTGGGAGAATTTGAAACTTTAAAAGATTATTTATATATTCCAACTGAAATTCATGATGATTTACAAAAAAGTTTGGATCTAGCTTTATTAAAGTCGAATCCTAAAAGTATTATTTGCTTGTGCGGTAGTTCTGGTGATGGAAAATCTGAAATTCTAACAAAATTATATGGTGATTATAGCGATCGAGTTGATTTTCATTTAGACGCTACTCATAGCGATAGTCAGCATAAATCAGCAATAGAATGTCTAAATGAGAAGTTTGATAACTTTAAGGAAAGTAGCAAACCTTTTGTTATTGGTATAAATATAGGAATGTTACAAAAGTTTATAAAACAAGGAGATAACAGGCACTCTGATATAAAAAATTCTTTCAGCACTTATTTCGATAATAGACATAGCAAAGGTTATGTTAATGGGGCTGTTACGTTCTTTGATTTTGAATGTTATCCAAGATTGTCATTTTCAAAAGGTAAAATAACGTCAGGCTTCATATCAGATTTTTTAAAGAAATTAACAGACAAATCTCCTAGAAATCCATTTTACGGAAGTTATCTTTTGGATTCCAAACTTGGTGGGTATGTTTCCAAGAATTTCGACGTCTTGTCTTTACAATCATTTCAAAATAAGTTAATCGAGTTATTTGGTCTTGCTAGGTTAATTGATGAGCAATTTTTAATTCCTAGAATATTTGTTGATTTTATATTCCAGATACTAACACGTGAAAATAAGGATGGTATCGTTGGGAATGTTTTCTCAGAAATAGATAATGAATTCAGTAGTTGTTTTAGAAAATTAGATCCAATAAATATAAGGAATAACGAGCTAGACAATTTCTATCTTGAGTATACGTCGAATACATTATCAAAAGACATTATCCAAGATATTGATAATTTTAACCAACTCACAGGAAGAGAGCTCACTCCAGAAGGATTGATTCGGTGTTCATTTTTGTTGCGGGAATTAGGTCTATCGTTTCCATCCCCAAATTGCTTTGAGAGCGAAATAATAACGAAATCACTAAATTATTACTTGAAATTAATCAATGTATATGAAAAGCCTGAAATTAACTCAGCGGATGAAGATGATTGTTTGAATATTATTGAAGGGGTAATAATTAAGGCTGCAATAGCGTATGCAAATAGAATGCTGTCAATAAATGTTGATGGTCACATAGTCAGTCGTAAACTGAAAGATAAATTCGTTTGCAATAAACTTAATGTTCAAGCGGATCTAGATTGGATTGAGATGCATGAATTAAAATCTACCGATACTCTCCCCATACCGTTAATAATTAACAATCAGCCCTTGTTAATTATTAATATTGATCTAAATACGTTAATTCAAGCTGTGAAAATATCTGATGGCTACAGACCTAATCGACAGAATATTGAAAATACTGCTAAGTTTGATGAAATAATCAGAATTCTTGTGGAAAGTACCCTTGAAACTGAATCAATGAAGGTAGTAAATAAAGACAAAGTGTTGCATATAAATAAAAATCGAAATAGATATACATTAGAGATATTAAAATGAGAGATTTTACTTCCTTAGATACTTCTATCTCACTTGTCCGCCGATGCATAGAGAACGAAAATGATTCAAATTATGCAAATATTGCAGATACATACTTACCGATTGGTCCAAATAATAGGGATAATAATATAGAATGGACGCATGTATATCAGAAGCTTTTTGAAAAACTATATGGTCTATCATTAAATGGATATTGTAAAGAAACTTTAAGAGTTGAGGTTCTGGATAGTATTCGTAGTGTTAGAGATACTCGTGAATTAGTTGATGTACTTGATGAGCTTTATTTTACTTCGAATGAATTAGATAATATTACCCCTTTAGCATACTTGGTAAGCAATCAAGAGAAATTATCTGCAAGAACTAAGACAATGATAAATATTATCTCTGGTCTAATAAATGGTCAAGTGGGAGGTGATTTTATCATTAAGGGTAATAATCCTTTAGAAAACATACTTATAAGTAATATCCGTAGGCTTTGTACAGAGCATTCCTTAAAAGATGACACTATTTGTTATTTGCCTTTTTTGCAAAAAGTATTTACTCAAGATCTAAATACACTAGCAGCTAATCCAGAACATTTATTAAGTGAAGTTGAACGATTTATACATTTATATGTGTTTATCTACTTGTCACAACTTACAATTCAAGTATGCATCCCCAATAATGTCTACCAACCACCTAGTGCAAAACCACTCTACTTTATATTAGAAACTGAAACTGCAAGTAAAGAAAGGCATGAGTGCAATCAGTACGGGTACGATTATATTTTTAGCAATAAAAAAGGTATAGCATATTATCTTTTCCCAGTTTTAGGTTACTTCAATAGAATTGATAAAAAACCAGCTTGGCAATATGATCTTGATGAGTCAGAAGAACATTTGGGGAAAATAAATGAGTTCAATAAGCTATTGGCTCTATTATTTGGAGAGGATTATCAAAATGAATACTCACTTCAGAGAGCGCTTAACAAAGGTGTTTCGTTTCACAAGCAAATATTTGAAGAAACACTAAGTCGCTCAAAAAAGAACTCGCGGAAGGGTAGGAATAGTACAGTTGTTAATACCTTTGAGGATGTTTTTTCTTCTGGATTTATTACCAATAGAAAAGCGGCAGGTAAATACTTTGTGCTCAATTCAAATATAATCATGCTTCTCACTAATTTAATAATTAAAGGGAAAGATACCGATAAGATACTTATTGATGATTTGATTGAAGGTTTTAAAAATAGAGGTATATGGCTTGATTTAAAGTCAAAACGTGCACTTTTAAAATTTTATGAGAGTGTTGGTAATATTGAAAAATTAAGCGATAGCGGAGACGCAGTATATGTTAAATCAACCATTTGAGGGTTTTCTGGCTAATTTATTTTGTCAGTCAATAGAGTTATCTAACTCTCTAAATACAAAATATCATTTTGTGAGTTCTAACCCGACGCAATCTATAAAATTATACAATGGTTTTAAAAGCTTGGGATTTAAAGAACTATTTATTAATAATGCACCGCTAAAGTATGTAGAAACATCAAGCGGAAAAAAAATAATTGTTATGTTGCATCATCTTGGTGTTCAGGACAGAAACTCAAGTCACGAGGATTATATAGCAAGTGTTAGAGATGCACTCAATGACATTGATAATGCAATTTTATTTTTGATTAACAATAGTTCGCTCGAAACCTTGACGTCTACTTTCGCTGATGTAAGTGCAGACAACGGAATTTTTACCCCTAAGAGCATAAATCAGGCTCTTTTGGAACTAGGTACTGGTCATAAGAATGAGCTAATTTTTAACTATTTGGTGTCGAATAAACAACGGCAAATAGATGAGGAAAATCTTAGCATTTTTGGATATGAGCCACTATATAAATCAATTCATAAAGACCATATTGATATACAAGAGTATGGTTTTTTCCCTGAGCCAAGAATTTATGATATTGACAATGAGAAACATTTAGCTCGAGAGTTAGATAGGAATATCCGACTAGCAAGAACTGTCCACTCATTAGTCAATGACTTTGGAGATGAGCTAAATGAATTACAAAGACAATTACAAGATTTAGGATTTAGTGAACGTTATATCGAAGATAAGTTTATACAAAATAAAAATCTTTATAAAACAGAAACATTTTCCAATATAGAAGCTGAAATTGAAAAAAATAAACTTAGGAAATTAAATGTAAAAAGTATTGATATTAATGGAAGTACTTTAGAGGAGTGGAAGCATTCATCAGGAAGTGCTTCTGCAAATAGATGTATTTCATTAATAGGTGAAGTAGAAGTTGGGCTGGTTGAAATCAAATTCAAACTAGAAAGAGGAGAGCCTGTACTAAAAACCGAACAAATTCTTGTTAATGGTGATTTTAAACAAAGTCAAATATTGATTACAACATCTAATAATGAAAATCATTCTATATTGACTGTAAGAATACCTTTTGATGGAAAACCTTCTTTTATACAAATAAAAATAAAAAGAGAATCACAACGAGAATGTTTTCAATTTAATTGTTGCTTAGTTAGTAAATGCGTTTTTTTCTTAAGTAATTACTTTGAAAAATTAGAAGTGGAATTCAAAAGAAACAAAGGTAGTTTAGTCATTGAAAACATCCAAGGAAAATTACTTGTAAACTCGAATAATAATCTTACACATATTTTCTCAAATGAAAACAACAAGATAAATTGTGATGACTTAAAGTATATTGATTTTAGTACTGTAAGTGAAAATGAAATACTTGGAGAGATGATATTATTTTCTGGTGAATACTATTTGCCCGTAACTATTATTGGTCCAAAAATAGTTGAAACTATTATACTGCCAAGTTTATTTGATACTCAACGCAGCATAGATATTTTCGAAAATGATAGGATACCGAAGTATAAATCAGAAACATCAAGAGTAATTATTGGTGGGCGAGAGAAGGATCTTACAGTTCAAGCTAAGGAATTGTGCGTAGCTGAATTTAAAATGATCAGCGAAGGTTTGTTATATTTCGATGATAGTAATGGCGAAGAAATTCAACTCAATGGATTTGAGATTGAATTTCCTGAAGTGTCTCGAGCTTATAAGAAATTGTTTACTTGGCTCTTGGAACATGAAACGATCCTATCGATAACAAATTGGCCAGAAAGCTTGATTAGGATTGTTGAACAAATAATATCGACTGTTCATAATGAATTGGTAAACATTCCGCAAGGCGCATTGAATTATAAGAGCAGGCAGTTACTAACACTGGGTATTATTAGGAGATCTAATAGAGAATTCTTTTCACCATTCCACCCATTATGCTTGTCATATGCTTTAGAGTTCGCTAAGTCGAGAATAGCTGATTTAACAAATTCATTTAGCCAAATCCCCTCTTCAACTGTGAAAAAATTTAATGCGAGTGGTTTGCTGCCTATATTATTTGATAATGAATCGATTTTCGTTAGAACAAAATCATTAAGCCATAATAAGTTTTGGCTTGAACTTGGTCCTAGCTCTGAGGGTGATACAAGCTATGTATCGTCATTAGTCTATGAGAAAATTCAAGATTTTATATCATGCTTCGATGTTTTGTTTAAAGATAATAAACAAAACCCACTCATTATTAACTCTATAAACAATCAAAACAATGCAGATATCTTTAACGGGATACTTAATTATTATAAGAAAAATAAAAAAGGCAATATCAAAATACAAGTTAATATTTACAATGACGATCATTCTCTAACTCTATTTGATGATTTTTCAGAAGGTAGGAGTGTATTAAAGTTACGAGAGTTAGCTCGTCTTAACAGCTCCGATAAAGAATCTGAAATAGATGATTTGATATTAAGGATCAGGCGTAATGTAACATTCTATAAAATAGATAACTATGAAGAATTCAATTATGCGCATTTAAGTTTCTTTAAAAACAATGAAGAAGTTGTTATGCGTACTAACAGTGTTGGTGAAGGAAAATCAGGGATTGTATGTAATGGTATTTTATCTGGTGAGGCATCATATTTAGAAAATGAAGTATTTTATACTGGCTTTGGATTAAAAAACTTAATAACTAAAAATAGTTCTGTGTGTTTAGCTTCTCTTTACAACCAATTGATGCTTCCGTATAGAGATAGCTCAGCAAAATATGTTAAAGGGAGTGTGCCTGTATTAGCTGTAAAAGATAGCTTTAAACATAAATTAAATAAGTCTTACAACTCCAGTATATGGACATGTATCATCGAGCCAAAAGTGACGCTTGAGTTCTTTGATACGAAAGAGACAATTCTAATACATTATGCCGATCAATATACTAACTCAGTAGCTTATGATGCTATAACAGTATCTTCACGGGTTGGGTTATATAAAGACCTGTTAAGAAGTCATTCTGATGAGTTAATTAATTCCTTTAATGCATTAAATGGACAATGGCTGTTAGACGTTGTGAAAGAGTCTGGTAAGCAAAAGTCTGATAATACCAAAAAGAAAATTAAAGAGAAAAAAGGAATTGTCGCTGCTTATAAATTTATTTCAGGTTTACTCTTATCAAGTGATATTGTATGGATACCACTATCAGTTGGTGAAATGCTTAGAGTTACTGGAAATTTAGGGTTGCAAATAAAAGATAACGATTTTTCTGCTCGACTTCATAATAAATCAAAAGGCGCGCTTTCAGATGATATATTATTTGTAGGTATTAAAGGAGGACGCCTTGTATTGCTCCCTCTGGAAGTAAAAACAAGAGCATCTGGAACGGATTTCACTAAGGCCGTAAAACAAAGCAAGTCATTAGCCGAGCATATGAAGCGGTTACTGGCACCGAAGACTTTCAAAGGACAGGTATATCGTTCTCTCTTTATCCAACAATTATTAACTCAAGTCGATAAATTTGAGCTTTACGGCGTGTTCCCGGTTAGGTATTTTAAAAACTTGTATAAAATAAGTGATTCCTTATTACAGGGGGAATATAATATTTGTGAGTTGCCTAACTACCCTGAGGGAATAGCATTATCTATAACTGAAGAGATGGAACGATCTCGTATTGAAAGTGTGTTTGACGTAGAGCTTAATATTTTGAAATTGCGTATTCCTCATGGTTTTGTAAAAATGCTTCATGAAGAGTCTATAGAAAAGTTATCATCTAAATTTCAAGACGAATCAGCTTATCCAGAAATTTCACATTTGAATTTTCTAAATGCTGAGCTAACATCATTCAATGTTTTCGAACTGCCTGATGATATTTCCAGTCGTAATGAAATTGTAGATGATGATATAATTTTCGAAGAGGAACGAAATACTTCAAATGTAGAGGAGGAACTAAATACTTCAGAAGTAAATAATGAAGGACAGTTTAAAGCAATTTTTGGTTATGATGATTCTTATTCTGATATTGTGGATAAAATACTAGGTTTCTACCAGCGAGATATTCAAATTGAAGACATCCTGTCCTTAACCGAGATGGAACTCAAGAATAGTGGCGGATTTAATTCTTACGATATATTAAGTTTTTACAAACTTAAATATGAATTGTCACATGATTCATTAATAGAGAAACAAAATGAGCTAGTTAATATAGAAGATGAGTCAACATGTTTAAATATGGTAAATATAACTAATGATTATAAAGCATTAGTTAGCACAATTTTGAGGGAGTTTGGTGAAAATATTACAATTAAAGAGACAATAGCTATTGCAACTTCGTCCTTAGAGAGCATTCCTGGTTTTGGAAAGAAAAAAATTCATAATTTCTTAAATTTGGTTGAGCATTTAAAAAATGGTTCATTCTCTATTAATTCTGATATAAATAAAAAACAGATCGAAGATTTTGACCTACCAATTGAGGAGCTGGAGCCATTTATTATTAATGATCTTAATAATAACATCCTGAATGTAAGGTCAAGAGAGAATGACATTCTGATTCGTAGATATGGAATCAATTGTGATGGCGAAACTCTAGAGGATATTGGGAAAAGTTACGATATTACAAGGGAAAGGGTTCGCCAAATTGAGTCGAAAGCTAAAAATAATTTCATTGCAAAATTAAGTATTTCACCTAAGGTAATATGGGCTATTACAAAAAGTAATTTAAGTGAATTAAGGACGCCTTTATTCACCACGTTGAGAGGAAGTTTTAGCTCGGATAAGGGCTTTTATTCTTTTTTAGAGGCATGTTGTGGGCTAAAGGAAAATGAAATTAAGTTAATTACTTCCCCTAGTCTGAATAAATCATTTTTTGAAGAGTTTTGGTTATGGAATAAATCTCCTGCCGATCTTGACGATTTATCATGGTATCTGCATGAACGCCTAAATGTTGAACTTACCGTAGCAGAGAATCAAATAGCCATATGGGAAAAGGAGAATATTCTTCAAATAAATGGGGAGAAGATAAAGCCATTGGCACTATCTAAAGTGCCTGGGATTACTAATGCTTTGCTAGATTTCCCCGATGGTGATGTATGGGCAAATATTCAATCTCATGCTAATAAAAAATCTATTTGTTCAGGGATTTTCTCAGAAGATCGTCTTGAGCCGAATTTGATGAGAGCTGTCGATAGAGAGTATGTATATCAAAGTGGTAGAGGAACATATCGTCATATTGACTATTTGAAGATAAGTGAAGACGATAAGAAAAGAGTGTTATGCATTATAGCTTCTAAACTTAATGAATATAAATACTGTGGAAGAGACGCAGTAAATTTATCTGTTGATATTTATCAACAAGTTGATCTGGCTGATGACTACTACTTCGTTAGACACATTGTCCGTGCATATGGCGAGTCTTATGGTATTTATTTTAATGGAAAGTCTGGTGCAGACACAGTAAGTTTAGCATCTGATTTTAACCTAGCCTCGCAGAAATCAGTTCTAATCGACTTATTCAAGCAATCATTAAGTCCGTTATCGAAACTCGATGTAGCATCTAAAATTAGAAGCCAATCTATTGGGCATGCTTCATTCTACATTGATAAATTATTAACAGATGGCATTGTAGTTAGGATTGATGAAACAACTTATGCGCATGTAGACAACGCTTTCATAGGTGTCGATATAGAAAATATCATGAAAATGGCTATTGATTTTATCGATAATGAACCTAGGATCATCGAGGCTTCAAAATTGCAATCGAGTATTAATAGACGGCTTGATATTAATTATAATAAGTATTTATATATGTCACTGCTTAAAGCTTATGCTACAGATTATGGTAAGAATTATTTCTTTGTTCAGAATCTTATCTCGTCTTCAAATATTAATTATACTGGCCTTACTGATCTTTGCCGAACAGCTTTAGATTTAAATACTTCTCGTGTTAGCGCATTAGAATATCTTAATGAAAAACTATGTATACATGAACATATTTTAAAGAGATGTCTTGAGCAGGTTTATATGGCTTCATCAGATAAATCTAATCATTCAGGTTTAAATATTTTTAATGATAATAAAATTATAAGTGATGAGGTGAAAGAGGAAAAGTTTGCTCAAAACTTACCAAGTAAAGAAAAGGAAGTTGAAAGATTTTTAAAAAAAGATATAGACAAATGTCGAGTATTAATTGGTTTGGCTATTGATAATCTAAAGCCTGTCTATTGGGAATATGGTAATAAAAGCTTAGCTAATCGTCACCTAATTATATTTGGACGTTCGGGGCAAGGTAAATCATATTGCATACAAGGGCTGCTGATGGAATTGGCCAAAAATAAAATAAATTCTATGGTTATAGACTACACAAATGGATTTTTGCCTGAACATCTTGAAGAAGAATTCATGGAAAATGTCAAGCCTATAACTGATTTGGTTGTACAGACCCCCCTAAAATTAAACCCCTTTAATAAACAAACACAAAAAGTAGCCGGGATTACTATTGCTGATAAAGCTCATGATGTTGCATCTAGAGTTGCATCAGTATTCAATGCTGTTTATTCAGATATAGGTAGCCAACAACTACAAACACTTATTAAAATTCTTGAGGATGGAATTGAATTATATGGTGCTGAATATAATTTCAATAGAATGCTAAGCGACCTTGAAGATGCTGGAAAACATGGTGAAGCACTTGCAAATAAACTTCACTCAATAGTCAGAGCTAATCTATTTTCCTTTGCCTCTGAGATGGATGGTTGGAAAGATATTTTTGAATCGACATCTTCTACTATTAGGTTAATTCAGTTAGCTAGGCTTTCCAGAGATGTTTGGCTTTTAGCTACAGAGTTTATTCTTTGGGATTTATATTCTTATGTTTGTGCTAATGGTGATAAAAACACTCCGATACCTGTGGTATTAGATGAAGTCCAAAACTTGGACCAAAAATTAGACAGCCCATTAGGTAAAATGTTAACTGAAGGTAGAAAGTATGGATTGTCACTAATTTTGGCTACTCAAACTTTAAGTAACTTGAAAAGAGATGAACAAGACCGATTGTTTCAAGCTGCACATAAATTGTTCTTTGCACCAGCCGAAACTGAAATTCAGAGTTATGCTAAACTGCTTGAACAGGCGGTACCAGGAAGTAATAAAAAAAATTGGCTTACTGAACTGGCAAAACTGAAGAAAGGCGAATGCATCTCCGTTGGTTTACATATCAATGAAAATGGTCATCTTGAGCAAAGTGCGAAAGTCTTAAAGGTTTCGTCACTCGGTAATCGGAAAATGTAATGTTTAATTGGTCATGCCCCATAAGGTAATGGGGCGTTTTGAGTCCTGATGTTTCAAACTTATAATGAAAGAACACTTAGGAAGTAGTAATACAATTTTTGCTACTTCTTAATCTTTAGTTAATAGCTTTTCAACTAATTGCAATTGCCTGAGTAAACTCCTTTAGATTTTTATGATTCCGTAGTGACGAAATTCCGTCTTCAACATGTGCAGCCCAGACTCTGATGGACATTTTAGGCTCTAGTTGCGGATAGAGCATTTTCAATACCATTTCTGTTGCTTGTAATGTTTCCCCAAGCCACGTAATTTTATCGAGCACCAAAGAACCATCTAGCCTTTTAGTATCAAATTCCGAAGAATAGCGAAATCCACTCTCAACTGAACAAAAGAATGCTAACCGCGCTGAAACGTTGGGAGTAATTCCCGTATACCCTTTCAATCTCTTCAGTTGCTCTTCAGTCTGACGACTGAGCTGCATACGATTCGGGAGCACTAGATTATCTCCTTAGTTAATTCCCAGAAATATCCTGGTTTAAGTGCAGATGACTTTGTTCGGGCATTAAACACGATCTCATATGCATGAGAAATATCATCTCTAAGCTGATCAACAAAATACCGCTCATCAACTTCAGTATCCGTAGACAGCAATACAACTTGATGACTTGCATATGGGAAATAATGATTAATCAATTTATCTCGATGCTGAGAGTCTAAACGCCCAAGTGGCGTATCAATAATCACAGGTAGTTCACGACCAGAAGTTTTAGCCAAAGCCTCAAGAATAGCTATTGCATAAATTTGCTTCTCACCAGCAGAGAGTAACTTACGATTAATAACCGTATTATTTTCATCTACCAGTTCGACATCAAATGTCGCAGGATTAATATGGGCATTAAGCTGCAAGTCTTCTTTACGAGCTAACTTACGGTAAGCTACTTCAAAGTTAGCTGAAAGTGTTTTTACCCTTGCCTCAGTTAACAGCTCACTATAACGGTCAAGTAGATTAATTGTCTCTTGCGCGTTAATGAATGCGCTATTAAAGCTATGCTGGCTGCGAGCTGTGTCGTGAGCCTTTTGAATCTGGCGAGCGCAATCAAGTTGCTGTTGTTTGTAATTTTTTGCTTCTTCAAGCAATGAGCGATACTCCTGCCGCTTAGCTTCACGTTGACGATCTAGCTCTCGGAGTTTATCAAAAATATCCATCAGCTGATCATCTTCCGGCGCTCGGGCGATGTTTGCTGCGGCTTGCTCTAATTGTTCTTCTACTTCTGCCAGCTGGTTACGATAAAGATCGAAGCGTTGCCAGGCTTTCTTACTATCTTGTTCGATGGCCTGCTGAATCATCCCTGCTTCACGTTCAGATATGTCAAATAACAATTCACCTTTTGGTTTATCAGCAAGATATGTTTTAAGGTTATCTTCTATAGCCTCAGCTGCAATTTTACCTGTGCTTCCTGAACGGAAGGAAATGTCGCTTTTGAGTTGCGTAAGGAATTGATTCAATTCCTTCTCGAAGCTATTTGCCTGTTTTATTTGCGTCTCTGCACTAATCTGTTCTAGCAAACGACCCAGAGTCTTTGGAGCTAAAGCATACGGTAATGAGCTATCACACTCATGACGAAGCGCTTTTTCCAGGCGATCTTTTTCTTTTAAAAGCGTCTCGACCTTCTGTTTCTCTTGGGTTTTTGTTTGAGCAAAAGCCCCGCCTTGTGCGTTGAGAAGGGTCTCATTCTGCACAATTTCCTTGGAGATTAGGTCAATACGCAATTTAGCGAAATCAGCCTTTTCAAGGATTTGCTCGGTTTTAAAGGCAAATTCTTTAATCTTTTTCTCAAGTTCAAGCAGCTTATGCTGTTGAGATTCAGCTAGTTGACCAGATTGTTGGCGCTTCACGAAAATTGTTAAATCATTCCGGAGCTTCTCGATCAGATCCAGGCCCAACAGGCGACGCACAGCCGTACGGAGGATGTTTCCCGATTCGTCCTCAGCAAGCTCAGCAATTTTTTCACCATCAAAGAAGAACAGGTCGGCTATGCCGTGGGGTATTAACTCATTTAAAAAACCCTGGCACTGATCATAGCCAAGCCCTTCAATGAGTTTGCCATCCTGCTGTAAGGACAGTTTGTCTCGCTTACCTTTTTGCCAGGTGCGGGTAACGGTAAATTCAGCCTCCTGACCACCTTTATTGTAGGTGAAAATAAGCTCGACTGAGGCCTCCTCGGGTTGCTCACCCAAAGTTGAGCCGTTGTGCACCAGAGCGCTAAGCTCTTCAACATACTCTTGCTGCTGAGTTGTTGCACCAAATGCAAGCCTTCCGTAAAGGGCCAGGCGAATAGCGGAAAGTATTGATGTCTTACCTGCACCGTTTAACCCGCCGAACAAAACGATAGGGCGCGGATTATCGTCGTTCTGTCGTTTTTTAGGGGCCAGATCGATAACATGGGTTCCATTAAAAACCCGATAATTACGCAGTACCAGCTGTTTAATTAACATGTTCTTTTTCCTCACTGGTAAGCAGAATTGGTTCGCTGACTTCGGCAATTCTCCGCTGTAGCATCTGCAGTTCAGCTTCTATGCTTGCCACTTCTTCCTGATGAACATCACGCTCATTACGTTTCTGCAAAGCTTCCTGCTGTTGTTTGATCTCTTCAAGACTTCCCCAGTCTTGCTTGAGGATCGCCCCTAGCTTGTCGAAGATCCCCTGGCGGCGGCTAAGGCCTTCCATCGAAACTTCTAGCTCGATCAATTTCATCACCATTTCAGGTACAACATCAAACCCTTGTGCAATTTGCTCGAGAAGTTCGGCATCGCTGGCGTCGAAACGTGATTGATCGTCTATAACCCAGTCCAGATCCTTGCCATAAACCTCGCGATAGATACCAGGTAAAGTATCGTACCAGTCAGGTTCATTAGGATCCTTCAGCCATTGCTGACGTATGGCATGCAGCTCAGGTTCTGTGATTAATGTAATGGTATGACCTTGTGCGTTCATATCACGCTCAATCGTCAGCAAATCCTTCAACCATTCCTGCCGATACTTAAGCCAGTAAGGGCCTGGAACATGTTTACGCTCAGCTGTAAGTTCTTCGCCATCCTTCGCATACTGATAGCTCACTTTACCTGTGCGTCGTTTATAGTTGCGGTAGGTATCTTTGTTTACTGGATCGGTTGTGAAAGCTAGCAGGTCGCGGTATTTCAGAAGGGGCGACATCCACTCTTCACCATTCTGGATTAAGCTTTCCATCGCTTTATCTTTTGTGACGACAGTACATGTCCAGCAACCAAAGCGTGAGTTACCGCAGGAAGGCGTGCTGTCATCAATAACTAGCGGGCATTCACCCTGAGCTGAGGAATCCATATAAAGAGTCCACAGCGGGCGGTTATTACCCCCCCAAGGGCTTTCCCACTCGTCTATATCATCAGGCGCATATCTGAATGCACCACGCAGTAATTTCCATACGTCTTCAACATCCCAGGTATCAATCGGGGTGTAAATGAAGGCATTTGAAAGGGTGGTATGGCGTGCAAGGCGCGAGCCGTCAATCTTATGCTTTGCAATAACCTGAGCACGTGATGCACTTTCACTGCTGCGCGATCCAAGAACGACAATAACTTCCTCAAACTGGCTGACCTTATTTTTGATAAAGTCGCTTACCGGGTTGATTTTCATGCGTTCTGTACACCAACGGAAACTACGAGTAGGCGCTGGATAGCCTTTACCAAGCAGGTTTACCCAGAATGTCTCGTTGGTTTTTGGGGTTACAGCATGTTGTGTGATCGGTAAGCCGTCGCGTTTAGCGCCAGCTTCAATCTGGAGCATCGTTTTTTTGATGAGATCTACTACAACCGGCGTCTCTACGAGCGTGTCCGAGGAAACAACAAACACATCCTTCGTACGCATCTCTGGCGGAAGGCCCATCAGCGCCAGGTAAACAAGGGTAATAACTGCCGACGAGTCTTTACCGCCACTGTAGCCAATCACCCAGGGGCGTTTATCTGCGCAGTAGACACGCTGAACTTCGGAGACAAAATCAGCGAGAGTACGCCCAGCAAATTGCTCTTCGTTTATGAAATCTTCATAGTCGGCCAGATCATAGGCCTGAGTTAATGTACTCATGATACAACCATCTGAGCTTCAAGCTCTTGTTCTTCAGGAGAAAGGGGGAGAGACAGCGCTATTTTTAAAGCGTTGCACGTTAGCTGAATGGCGATGCCGGTTTTGCTCAATTTGCCATGCTGCATTGCGCGCTTAATCATCTCTGGATTACTTTTACGCCAGTCAAAGGTTTTTAGCTTCGTAAGTTTTTCCTGCCAGTGCTCAGGTTCTTCAGCTAGTAGTGAACGGCCCAGAAGGCCCAAAGCCTGCAAACCGATACCATGGGCATGCACATAATCCTGGCGGAGCTGCGCCGGAGATACTTCTTTGCGTGCAGCAAGCTGCCAGTCTGGCATGACTTTGAAAATAGCCTGCCAGTATAGCGTAGCGATATGCGTATTGTCCTCAATGCTGCCTACTTTAGGGTCTTTACCAAGCAGGGCGCGTGTTGCCTGTTTAATGCTACTTAGTGTAAACAGTTTATTGGAAAGCAAACTGATACTCGATTTCTCAAGTTCAGTAAGACCAATAAAGGGCTCGATAGACATAGCAAGATAGCGAGCAAGGTTCGAGCTTACGTCGCGATGATCGTACAGCGCGGATAATGATGGGCTTGGGCGTATTGCGTATTTATTCAGGTCGGCAAACATCTGCTGACTTCGCCTTAAACCTTCATCAACAAAGAACAATACGGGGATGTTGTCCTGCCCTAATTCAGGACGCTCCGAAAGGGCATCCTCAATAGCCTTACGGCGATGTTGACCATCATTGATAAGAATTTGCGCATCCATTGGTACGCGAAGCGTTCCAAGATTGTTGGAGTTTTCGAACTCGTCAAACAGTACATCGACCGCAATGGATGCAGTTAATGCAGAGAATACGTAATCTTTAGGGTTTTCAAGTAAGTAACGCACCATCTCTGGGATGCGTGATTTATTCAAGATACGCTGAGCGCGCAGCTCCGGCGGCACGTCTGTCTCATCGAAACTGAAGATCTTCGGAATGATGCGCATAGGGCAAGTGGCGATATAGAATGGTCGTCCAGCCTGGACGCCCCTCACTGCGGGGAAAGAGTAGCAATAATCTGCATCAAAGTTAGCCATGTTCTAGTCCCTGTTTTAAAGGCGCAATTACGTTATATTTTACGTAAAAAATTTCTTAGAACGAAATTTTTATGATGATAAAACACGAATTGTTAAAGATTTACGTATGATTTGACGTAACTCTTTGCTGTGCTTGATTCTTCTTGAATGTAAACCCCTTGAGCCAAAGATTTGGAGTAACAACGTGGCCGTATGAGCTCTGGATTGATACCAATTGCTCTGGCATGGAAGAAGTTTACTTTGTGCCAAGGTCTCACAAGAGCGTTAATCGTTGTGTAGGAGCTGACACCTAAGGTGGCGAGCGAAACCTCTTTCCTTTTGAGAACCGCTAAAACACATGCTTTGTACCAAACCATTCTTCATATCCCCCTTGAGAAAAGATGACTGTACCAGACACTACGTTATTCGTAGCTTCTTTGGAATCCATAAAACTACGTTTTACGTAGTTTTGCGAGGGTGCTCGAGGATTTGTGAAATCCTTACGTGAAAATCAATCTAGTGTTTGCACTACGTAAAACGTAGTATCTTCCTTAGGCATTAACTACGATTATCGTAGTTATGAAAACATCCAATTTCCACAATCAGCTCTTCAGTCGACGCCTCAAAGAGGTGCGCTTGGACATGGCGTTATCGCAAAAAAACCTGGGTATTTTGGCTGGCATAGATGAGTTTGCAGCAAGCGCGCGTATCAACCGCTACGAGAAAGGGGTTCACCAGGCAAGCATTGAAGTCGTTCGGCATCTCGCTAAAGTTCTCGAAGTGCCTGTAGCATACTTCTACACAGAAGATGATGAACTGGCCTCTTTAGTCCGTCTTTGGCCGAAATTGGACTCGGAGAAGAAAAAAAACATCCTTCAGCAGCTCTAAACAAATAAGAGTGCTTCGCTGTGCTTTTTCTTCTCGAAAGGCTTTCCAGTGATTTAGAACCAAAACCTTGCGTTAGAATCTTGCTTCAGTTCGTCTGATTTCATTTCCTGAATCCCCCTCGCAAATTCCAAATTTCCCCTACACCAAACTGCTGTGTTTATATTCAGCCCTGTATAATGGTCACCAGAAATTACGCCGAACGGCAAAGGAAGTCTCGAAGAATATTTAACGAAGAATTCGCGATATGAAGGTGCTGCAACACCCTCATACCGCTAACCACAAACAACTAAGATGGAGTTGAAAATGGCTGCGACGAATTTTAAGCCAGAGTTTACTGTTTGCAAAACAGAATCAGACGCTTTCACCGGCATGATTGAAAACCGCGAGCGGGTACGCAAAAACAGCCCCCGCCGTTTACACGGCAACCGACCGGAAAGCGCGCCCGCGCATCCACGGGCAGCAACGCCGGAGGAGAGCGCTGCCTGCTGCGAACTGTATGCACGCGTGGAGAATAAATATCTTCCTCTCGGCGGCGGTTGGTTAACCCGGGCGGGCTTTATCGACGGCATGCCCGTGAAAATCAGAGTGATGAAAGACTGTATTGTGATTACGCCACAACATACAAGAGAATTATGGGGATGCCTGGAAGGCATGAGTATGACGAATATAAATAAGCAGAAAGTCGCGCAGTGGTTAATCACATTTCCCGGGGCACTGAATGATACGGGTGATATCCCGGTAATTAAACGCAGATAAACCTTCCTGTATCCGCGTTTATATTTACTCTGCACCGCCTGATACCCTGTGATACAACCTTAAGAGAAAAGGGCGGTATAGTCTTAAGGCTATACCGCCTGTTTCAGGCTATCGGGCCATCAGCGCAAATACGCCCCAGCCGAAGTATTCCCGTACGTACGTGACGTGGCGCTTGGGCGCAGCCGTCAGCTCCGCCCGGACCTCCTGCGCAAATTCATCGTCTGGGTTTGCTTCCAGCCAGCGATGCATGGTCATCCATTTTGCGGCTTCGTATCTGTCCCAGCCTTCCTGGTCTGCCAGTACCATTTCGACCAGGTCATAGCCCTGTTCATCGAAAGAGTCGACAAGGTCGGGCAGAGTGAGGAAATCGGCCACCGACGAGACGCCACAGGCCTGGGCGATATCTTCATTTGCCGGAACCTGACGCCAGTAAGGTTCGCCGATGAGCATCATCCCGCCAGGCCGGAGGCTTTTTGCCAGTAGGGCCATCGTCCCGGTAACGCCGCCTGCAATCCAGGCCGCGCCCACGCAGGCCGCAACATCACATTTTTCATCTGCGACGTATCCGGCCGCGTCGTGATGAATAAAACGCACGCGTTCGCTCACGCCGAGTTCGTCAGCCCGGCGCTTTGCCTGTTTGGTGAAGAGAGGGCTCAGGTCGATGCCGGTGCCAGTAATGCCATGATCGCGCGCCCAGGTGCACAACATCTCCCCCGAACCACTGCCGAGATCGAGAATACGCGTGCCTGGCTTCATGCGTAATACGCGGCCCAGCGTGGCATATTTTTCCGGTGTGAACGGGTTATGAATGCGATGTTCGCTTTCGCTGATGGTAAAAATACGTGGGATATCCATCATCCTCTCCTTAACGATTATCAGGCTGGGCACGAACGTTGTTCAGCCCCGTGGTGTTAATGCGGTAGGGCTGACCGTTAACGGATTTGATCAGCTTTTTGGTTTTGAGTTTTTTGAAGACGGCGAGCGTACAGTCGGCAAGCAGCAGCCCTTCGCGGCTGTAGCATTCAACGGCGGTGACGCGGCCGGAGGTATCGCGAACGTGCGCAATACGTCCACCTTTGGCGAGAACGTGTAAGGTACGTTGTTCCTGACGGGATAAATTCATACTGGAAAACCTGTGTAATCATCATGTGCAAAATGTGCAAACACACTGCGGTGTCCGCATTCGATTTCGGCCCATTGATAATCAGTCCGGCCTGAAAGGTCGGGGAGCTGATTATCGGATGATTACATTCTCCAGCATCAAAGCCTCGGGTTGAGTTGAGAGGTATTTACAGGGTGAATGATAACACCTGTTTTTTATAAGGGAATGATCGGGTGGGAAAAGTGTGATCCAGGTCGAAGCCAGGCGATGCCCAACTGACCTGGCCCGACAGGGACAAAGTTTCCTCGGGCCGCGTTTTTTCAAGTCGATTCAGGCTATCGCCAAATGATTCCAGGCATCTTTGTAAACTATATTCCCGTCACAGTGTTTCCAGGTGATTGCCTCATATCTTAGCTCGATCGTCTCTGTATGCGTTCCTGTTCCAGAACCCGGGAACAGATTTGGCGTAATACCCATAATTTTTACATTCTCCAGGATAATGTTGAAATATTCTCTTTCGATTCCTGCATCATCTATTTGATACATTTTTATCGTAGCCGATTTTAGTGTTTGGTTTTCACACAGCGCCCTGAAGAGAACGGGTGTTGTTTTATCAAACTCTTTTTGAACCGCAATCGGTGTATGTACACGAGTACCTGTTAATCGGCCTGTATTTCCACTCACAGGAATGCTGAGGTGATGAGCAACTGCTTTTAATTCAATAGCGCCTAACCGACCGTACACCATGGAACCTCCTATGACTGGTGAGCCATTAGCATCAGTTAACCAAAGATATGCTGGATTTGGCATGATTATTCCTCATCTATATTTACAAAAGAAGGTAGACGCAACATCACTACGACCCATATGAATAAGCCAATAAGTTTCATAGGCCATGGTTCAAGAAGAGCTATACAGGCAAATGCACCGATGATCATTAAGGGACCTGATAACACATCCAGGATTCCACCAAAAATAGATATCTTTCCTGGCAGTAATTTATTCATTACTAATGAAATAATGTAAGCGCTTATGGTGATGATGCAAAAGGCGATTGTTTTATCATGCCAGGTTTCGAATTCAACCCAGCAAACGATATAGGCTAAGATTAAATACGAGCAAAGAAGCAGGTTTATAATTGGGATAATAAACTTACTCATACGTTCCTGCTGTAGTGTGTAAAATTAATGTTTCATTAACTTTCTTCATGATCTGATTAAATACAGGCATACCTTCTGAATAACCTGCATGGATAGCGTCTACGAAAGGTTGGACGGCATCAGCGAACAAAAAATAAAGTAAATCGTAGTCTCTGGGTCTCAGAAGTTGATATACCTCTGGGGTTTCGGCTTTGAGTCCGTCAGATGTTCTGATTGAGCGTTCAGCCATTCCCCCAAACAAAAGAAGTGTACTTAGTGCCGTGATGGGATTACCTTTCCCTTTAAAAACAACTAATGTGAAGGACGTTCTTTCAATAACATGCTTCGCAATAGTTGATGCAATAATATTTGTTGATATTCTACCCGCAATTGAAGTCATTACAGATCTGTATATTTTATCCTGTTCCGCTTCAGTTAAATATCTGTTGAACGCTTTGAATATAACTTTGACTGCGTTGACAATGTTTTCGTAATTCAAAATATCGTTTTTTATGGCGGTGACTATTCGTATGCGTTGAGTTTCACGAGCAAACCTGGTATCTGTGTCAAAGATACCATAAACCAGATACCCATAATCTAGCGGTACAGATAGCCCTCCATTTATAAGCCCAGTAACTGTATCAGGAGAAACTATTATGCTGCATAATCTCCGGGCTATACCTTCTACATCAGCCATAAAAATCCTTTAAATACGCAATAAAGGATTTATCAATCTAATATTAATGTGATTGAAGCAATTTATATTATCTAAATAAGAAATTAAGAATTGTTAGAGGTATCAATTATATCTTTAATGAGATAATCAGCGGCTTTGTGTCAATCCCACGCACTCCACCGCTAAATCTACTTTAACTAAACACCGGCACCCCCAGCCCAACCTTCACCTCCCTCAACGTCCCTTGCGTCACTCCCTGCGCCCGTTCGGTCCCGCGCTTAAGCATCGCCATCAGTTCCCCTTTATCCTGCATGTACATCGCCCTCCGCTCCCGCATCGGCGTAATCAATTCCTGCAGGCACGCCTCCAGTTCGTTCTTACACATACTGTCCCCAAGCCCGCCCGCCTGATAATGTGCCTTCATCGCCGCCACTTTGGCTTTATCCGGATGAAACGCGTCGAGGTAAGTAAACACCACGTTTCCTTCAATTTGCCCCGGATCGCTCACCTTGAGGTGGTTCGGGTCGGTGTACATCGCGCTGACCGCACGGTGGATAGTCTCTTCGCTGGCCGAAAGGTGCAGCGTGTTGCCGAGCGATTTCGACATTTTGGCGCTGCCGTCGATGCCGGGCAGGCGGCTGGTGTCGCTTAGCATCGCCTTACAGTGGCGCAGCACTGGCGTCGGCAGCAGGCTGTTCATCTTGTGCACAATCTCGTTGGTCTGCTCAATCATCGGCAGCTGGTCGTCGCCGACGGGCACGCACTCGGCCTTAAACGCGGTGATGTCCGCCGCCTGGCTGATGGGGTAGGCCATAAACCCAACAGGCAGCGAGCGGGCAAAACCCTTCTGCGCAATCTCGTTTTTCACCGTCGGATTACGCTCCACGCGGGCGACGGTGACGATGTTCATATACAGCATCGTCAGCTCGGCGAGGGCGGGCAGGGCGGATTGCAGGCAGATCGTGGTCAGGTTCGGGTCGATGCCCGCCGCAAGATAGTCGGCCAGCACTTCAGGGATGTTATCGCGGATCTTCTGCGGGTTGCTGCCGTTGTCGGTCAGGCCCTGCAGGTCGGCAATGAGTACAAACTGGTTATGCGTCTGCTGGAGCGCCACGCGCTGGCGCAGCGATCCGACGAAATGGCCGAGATGCAGCGGGCCGGTTGGACGGTCGCCGGTGAGGATGGTTTGCGCGTTCATAAAGACTCCTTAATGTGCAATTGCCGAAAGGGGTCTTAAATGTGTGAAAGCCGCCTTTCGGCGGCTATCTGAAAATGGGAAAACAACTCCGGGCCGCCTTTAAGAAGGCTGCCACCAGCGGTTTACGGTATGTAAGGAAGAAAGAGTGTTCATCTTGCTAACCTATCACGGTTATGCAGAAGGTTGAACCGCCTTTATGTTTTTTATAACTATTTCAAAATTAGCACTACCAAAACTCCTGCTAACATAAACGTAATTAAACCCAGGAAAAAACGGATTTCATTCAGCCTGTTACGTTGTTTTGTTACATCAGTCTTTAACCCTAAAATGTGCTTAAGCACTAAGGCGCTGTGCTCATCCTTGTCCCTGGGTAAAACATCTACTGCCGGGATATTTTCTGCATGGTTGGCCAGTATTCCTCCGCCAGCGCCAGCACAAGCGAGGATTGCCAAATTTTTGAAAATTTCCATGCTGTTTCTGAAATCGTCGGTCATGATGTCTGCATAGCTATGATTGAATAAATCAGGAATGCCGATACTTAAAAATATTCCTACGAAAATAAGCGATATACCTTTCATTCTGCGATCGAGGCGGGTACTTTCCAGTATCGATAAAAAGCCAATAGACAGTCCAGCCAGCAAAAATAGCCACGCGGTATTCAGACTGGTGTAACGAACGATGCCGCACCCTGTTATACAGAGAAGGATGGCTAAAATTAGAAAGAAAAGATTGTTGGTCCAAAAGGATGATTTTGTTTTCATTTTGTGTTGGTAATGTGGAGTAAAGACGAACCACTATATGAGAACGCCTCTTTTTTTGCTGCTGTCATTTTTGGGGGGATATCTATAGTTGGATAGATATTAACTTTGCCTCAAGGCCTACCCATCAATAAGAAGGTTTTCAGTGCTGCAATCACTCAACCACCTGACCCTCGCGGTCAGCGACCTGAATAAAAGCGTCACCTTCTGGCACGAACTGCTGAGGCTGACGCTGCACACTCGCTGGAATACCGGGGCCTATCTCACCTGCGGCGATCTGTGGGTCTGCCTGTCATACGACGAGGCGCGCCGGTATGTGCCACCGCAGGAGAGCGACTATACCCACTACGCGTTTACCGTGGCGGAGGCGGATTTTGAACCGCTCTCACGCAGGCTGGAACAGGCAGGCGTCACCGTCTGGAAGCAGAACAAAAGCGAGGGGGCGTCGTTCTATTTTCTCGACCCGGATGGGCACAAGCTGGAGTTACATGTGGGCAACCTCGCCGCGCGGCTGGCGGCGTGTCGCGAGAAGCCCTATGCGGGCATGGTCTTTACCTCAGACGAGGCTTGATGCCCGCACCTTCAATCGGCCCGCCAGCGTCACGTGCGTGGCGGCATCTTCCTGATTACACAGGTACTCCACCGCCAGCCGGCCCAGTTCGCTGTAGGGCAGTTGAATACTGGTCAGCGGCGGGGTGAGCTGCTCGGAGATCTTCTGGTCGTCGTAACCCGCCAGCAGCATATCCTGCGGGAGACGAACGCCGTTCACCGCCAGCGCCTGATAGCAGCCGATCGCCAGCCAGTCGCTGGCGCAGAAGATGGCGTCCGGGCGTTCGGCCATCTCAAGCAGGGAGGCGGTAGCGGTAAAAGACTCGCTGAACTGCCAGTTGGTCTGGCGCACCAGGCTCTCGTCACATGTTAAACCGGCCTGCTGTAAGGCGGCCTGGTAGCCTGCCAGACGCTGGCGTGAGGCCTCCATCCAGCTCTCGCCGGTGATGTGGGCGATGCGCGTCGCGCCGCAGACGATGAGGTGTTTCGTCACCTGGAAAGCGTTGGCGAAGTCGTCCGGAACAAAGGAGGGCAGTAGCGGCGAGCCGGGGTCGCGCTGGTTGAGCAGCACCAGCGGAATGCGGGTGCAGTCCTGAAACGCGGTCATGTCCACCAGCGTGGTGACGGGGGAGGCGAGGATAATCCCGATGCAGTTGCGTTTCTCCAGCTGGCGGATGATGTTCAGGGCCAGCTCAATGTCATCCCCGTAATCGTACACCGTGAGCAGCGCTTCGTTGCGCCACGCGGCTTCCCGCGCCTGGCTGATGGCGTCGATAAAGGGATCGTAGCTTTGTAGCGAGCTCACCAGCAGGGCGATCTCTTCCTGGTTGCGCGGGGCGTGGACGGCGGGAAGACGGTCGTAGCCCAGGTCGGTGGCAATGCCGATCACCCGCTGGCGGGTTTCGTCGCTGAGCTTGATGTTGCGCGACTGGCTAAGCACCAGCGATACCGTCGCCTGCGACACCCCCGCCGCCCGCGCAATGTCGTTCATCGTCACTTTTGTCTTTCGCTTCATTCGTCCTCTCCCTCTCGCGAATTCGCATCATACCTTAACCGTCCGCTTCCGCGCCGCCGATCACGTTTCTTCTTCAACGAAGCGTGAACTTTGTGAGAAGCATCGCTTTTCTCATCACCGTGATTTGCTCATTTATCCCACAGCTAATATTTATTAGCTAAACATTATCAGTGTGAGGATACGCAATGAAAGAGCAATGGAGCAAGGACCAGGCGCAGGCGTGGTATCAGCAGCAAGGCTGGCTGTGCGGGTTTAACTACCTGCCCTCCACGGCGGTGAACTGGACCGATATCTGGCAGCAAGAGACCTTCGATGCAGACACGATCGATCGCGAACTGGGCTGGGCGGCCGACGCGGGGTACAACACCCTGCGCATCAATCTGCCGTTTATTGTCTGGGAGCACGATCGCGACGGCCTGATGGCACGCATCGACCGTTTTCTGACGATTGTCGATAACCGTGGGTTCAGCACCATGCTGACCCTGATGGACGACTGCGGATTCTCCGGCGATGAACCGTACCTTGGCCCGCAGAAGCCGCCCGTGCCAGGCAAGCATAACAGCCAGGCGGCGGCGAGCCCGGGGCGCGATAAAGTGTGCGATCGCGACTGCTGGCCGCAGATTGAGCGCTATATCCGCGACGTTGTTCGCCAGTTCCGCGACGACAAGCGCGTGCTGCTGTGGGATCTGTATAACGAGCCGGGCAACCGCGGCATTTTCGCGACGGGCACGGAAGAGGTGCTGTACGACGAGAAGCTGGAAACCTGCGCGCACGAGCTGATGAAGCTGGCGTTCCGGTGGGTACGTGAAGAAGACCCGACCCAGCCGCTCACCGTCTGCGCGTGGCGACTGCCGGCGGAAGAGGAGGGCGAGACGTTCTACCAGCATCCGCTGGACCAGACCGCGCTGGAACTGTCGGACGTGGTGAGCTACCACGCCTACACCAATACCGGGCGCATGACGGCGATTATCCAGCAGCTGCAGGCGCTGGGCCGCCCGATCTTCTGCACCGAATGGCTGGCGCGCCACGTCGGCGGCACCATTGAAGAGCAGCTGCCGCTGATGTACATGGCGAAGGTCGCGCCGTACCAGTGGGGCCTGGTGCGCGGAAAAACCCAGACCTGGCTGCCGTGGCCGGTGGTGATGAAAGAGTCCACGGACTACTGCCGCCTGTGGTTCCACGATGTGTTCGAGGAGAACGGCATCCCGTTCTCGCGCGCGGAAATCGCGCTGATGCAGAAGCTGCGTAAAATCGCCCCGAACGTGCAGGGCTAATAATAACGACCCGGCGGTCCACCGCCGGGCAACAGGCAGGCATATGACGATGGCAATGACAATGAAAATACCGTCTCGCGAGTTATGGTCTTACTTTGGTTATGGTTTAGGTCAGTGTTTTAGCTTTGGACTAGTGGGTTCGTTTATTAACTATTTTTACACCGACGTGCTGGGGATCTCGGCGCTGGCGGCGAGCACCATCTTCCTGATTGCCCGGGCGTGGGATGCGGTCCACGACCCGCTGTTTGCCAGCATTATGGACACCATTAACACCCGGTTCGGCAAATTTCGCCACTTTTTGTTGCTGGCACCGCTGCTGATCACCGCGGTTACCCTGCTGGCGTTCTATAAAATCGAAGCGGATATGACCACCAAAATCCTCTACGCCGGGGTGACGTACATCCTGTGGGGGACGCTATATGCCATCTCCGATATCCCGTTCTGGTCCATGTCCTCGGTGATGACCAACGACTCCGGCCAGCGCACCCGTGCGGTGACGGCGGCAATGCTGGGAGTCAACGCCGGGATTGCCTGCGCCAACATCTTCTTCCCGAAGCTGGCGGCGTTCTTCGCCCAGTACAGCAACGATAAAGGCTACTTTATGGCGGCGCTGGTCATGATGCTGGTGGGCCTGCCGCTGATGCTTAACGGCTTTATGCAGATCAAAGAGCGCGTGCCGCCCAGCCCGGAAAAGGTGACGATGCGCGATACGTTCCACAACCTGCGCCTGAATAAGCCGCTGTTTATCGTCCTGCTGTCGTTCTTTTTCTGCGTGTTCCATAACGTGGCCAACGGGATTTACATCTACTTCTTTATCTACAATCTGGGCGACGGCAGCCTGCAGATGGCGATTGGCATCATGGGGATAGTGGCGGCGGTGGTGTGCCTGGTCGCCCCGATGCTGACGCGCAGGATGCAGAAGCGAAAGCTGTTTATGATCCTCTGCGGGCTGGACGTGGCGGTACGCGTGGTAATGTGGTTTGCGGGCTATCAGCACACGGCGCTGCTGTTCATCCTGCTCGGCCTGAGCACGCTGTTCGTGATGATGACCAACATCCTCACCTCGTCGATGATTGCCGATACCATCGAGTACGCCGAGTACCACACCCACAAGCGTTGCGCGGCGATCACCTTCTCCGGGCAGACCTTTACCGGCAAGATGTCCGTCGCGGTGGGCGGCGGGTTAATCGGCGTATTCCTGACGATGATTGGCTATGTGCCGCAGGCGCAAACCCAGAGCGACGGCGTGCTCACGGGGCTGTTCTTCGGCATCTGCCTGCTACCGGCCATCGGCTCGCTGATCCGGCTGGGTTGCATGTCGCGCTTCACCTTTACCGAGGAGAAGCATGCGGAGATTTGCCGCCTGCTGGCGGAGCGGAACGCGTCTGCGAAAGCGCCGGGAGGCGGCTGCGCCTTACCCGGCCTGCAAAATCAAACCTCACAGGGCTGATAAGCGAAGCGCCAACAGGCTGCGCGTTTATGCCCCGACAAGTTCTATGCGGTTGCCGTCGGGGTCGGCAATCACCGCTTCGTAAAAACCGTCCCCGGTCAGGCGCGGCGCACCGAGCAGGGTGCCGCTTGCCCGCGCCACCGCCGCCATGCTGTCGACGTTCGCTTTGCTGCCAACGTCGATAGCAATATGCGCCCAGCCGATAAACTCCGGGTACGCGGGCGCGTCGGGCAGGTCCGGCAGCGTCATCAGCTCAATCGTGGGGCCGTTATCGAGCGTAATAAAATGTGATTCAAACCCCGGACGGTTTTGACTGACATAGCGTTCGTTGCTGCGCCCGCCAAAAACCGTTTCCCAGAACTGAACCTGTGCATCAAGATGACGGGTCCAGAGTGCGACATGCGCAATATGCATAAACTCCCTCCGTGTTTGTGACTGCGGACTTTAACAGGTAAAACAGGCTACACTCTGGTTTTGAGCGCGACATGCTGAGGAAACAACAATGCACTACACACTGAAAGAAAGCGACAAGGAAAAAGCGGAAGGGTCAAACGGCGCGGGCGCTCTGCAGCAAAAACTGCTGGAGTCCCGCTCCATTGTGATCTCCGGTGAGATCAATCAGGAGCTGGCGCAGAAAGTCATCACCCAGATGATCCTGCTGCAAAGCGTGAGCAACGATCCGATCAAGCTGTATATCAACAGCCAGGGCGGCCACGTCGAAGCGGGTGATACCATCCATGACTTCATCAAGTTCATTCGCCCGGAAGTCCACGTCATCGGTACCGGTTGGGTGGCAAGCGCGGGGATCACCATCTTCCTGGCGGCGAAAAAAGAGCACCGCTACTCGCTGCCGAATACCCGCTTTATGATCCACCAGCCGCTGGGCGGCGTGCGCGGCCAGGCGACGGATATCGAGATTGAAGCGCGTGAGATCATCCGCATGCTGGATCGCGTGAACAAGCTGATCGCCGACGCCACCGGCCAGCCGCTGGAAAAAGTGAAAAAAGATACCGACCGCAACTTCTGGATGTCTCCGGCAGAAGCGCTGGACTACGGCATTGTGGGCAAATTGATTACCCATTACGACGAGCTGAAGCTCGATTAAGCACTCACGCCGTGTATGTGTCGGGTGGCGGCTTCGCCTTGCCCGACCTACATTCCCAGGCATTTTATCCTCGCTTGACCCACGACAAAGCAGCCCGTCTCGCTCTCTTCCATAATCGCGCCTGTCTACCCTCTCAATGGTGCTACCCATGGCGTATCAACTGAACCTGAACTGGCCGGAATTTCTCGAAAAATACTGGCAGAAACAACCCGTTGTGCTGAAAAATGCCTTCCCGAATTTTGTCGATCCGATTACGCCGGACGAGCTGGCCGGTCTGGCCATGGAGCCGGAGGTGGATAGCCGTCTGGTGAGCCATGCCAACGGTAAATGGCAGGCCAGCAATGGCCCGTTTGAGCATTTCGACGATCTTGGCGAAACCGGCTGGTCCCTGCTGGCGCAGGCGGTAAACCACTGGCATATGCCTGCGGCCGAGTTGGTGCGTCCGTTCCGCGTGCTGCCGGACTGGCGTCTTGATGACCTGATGATCTCCTTCTCTGTGCCGGGCGGCGGCGTGGGTCCGCACATTGACCAGTACGACGTGTTTATCATTCAGGGGATGGGCAGCCGTCGCTGGCGCGTGGGGGACAAGCTGCCGATGCGCCAGTTCTGCCCGCATCCTGCCCTGCTGCACGTCGATCCGTTTGAGCCCATCATTGATGAAGATCTGGCGCCGGGCGATATCCTCTACATTCCGCCTGGATTCCCGCATGACGGTTTCACCCACGAAACCGCGCTGAACTACTCCGTCGGTTTCCGCGGGCCAAACGGTCGCGATCTGATCAGCAGCTTTGCCGATTACGCCCTGGAAAACGATCTTGGCGGCGAGCACTACAGCGATCCGGATCTGACCTGCCGTGAGCATCCGGGCCGCGTTGAGCAGTACGAACTCGATCGCATTCGTCAGATGATGATCGACATGATCGCCAAACCCGATGATTTCACAAAGTGGTTCGGCAGCTTTGTCTCTACGCCGCGTCACGAGCTGGATATCGCTGCGGCGGAGCCACCGTACGCGCCGGAAGAGGTGCTTGATGCCCTGCAGGGCGGAGAAACGCTGTCCCGTCTGAGCGGTCTGCGCGTGCTGAACATCGGCGGACGTTTCTTTATCAACAGCGAGTTGCTGGAAACGGTGGATGCGAAAGGGGCAGATGCGCTGTGCCGCTACACCGAGCTGGGTCAGGCCGAGCTTGGCGAGGCGCTGAATAACCCGGCGTTTGTAGAAGAACTGACCGACCTGATTAACCAGGGCTACTGGTTCTTCGACGAGTAAAGCAAAGCGGCGTTTAGCCAGGCTAAACGCCGCGTCAGTTAGACCAGCATATTACAGGCTTTCCAGTAGTTCAGGAGCCGTTCATCATCACGCTCTCTTTCCGCTTTGATTTTCATAGCCTGTGCCAGATTTTCTCGTGAAACTTCATGGCCTTTTTGCACGATGTCTAATACCGCTTCACCAAGAGCCAGCGAAATTTCTGCCCGATTATTGTCAATCGTCATTAATACCTCCTCATGGGTTGCGAAAGAGTAATTATAAAAGATGGGTCAATGCGCAGGAATAATTCACATAATTCTTATTCCCCCGCTATTAAGAGTTGCGCGCTTAAGTAGCCCTGAATTTATATCCTGTCAATGTTGTTTCAAAATGCTAATAAACGCCTGGAAACCCAATTTATGGACTACAGTTAATTCCGTGCAACAGCCAAATAACCGAAACAGGAGAAACAACATGATTAATAAAAGCGAAATTAAGGATCATACTCAGGTTGTAGCCAGCTGCGGAACGCACGTCGGCGTAGTTGACCATCTGGACGGTGAGCGCATCAAGCTCTCGAAAAGCGACCCTGAATCAGGCGGCAAGCACCACTTTATTCCTCTCGGCTGGGTCGACAAGGTTGAGGATAATAAAGTCGTGCTGACCAAAAACCATAAAGAGGTTTTTGCTGAGTGGCAAGAAGCATAAAAACGCTTTGTCGCAGAGAAATATCTATTTTCGCTCCGGCTTCGTCCGGAGCGTAATAGTGTCTGCGGCCCGTGATTGCTGCCATTGCAAATGAATGGTACTGTTTTGCCTGTCTTTTCCCCGATGCAGGCACATAATTATGCTCCAGAGTGAAAATAGATCAGCGAAGCGCATTTTTTTTGTTGAGGATTTTCAGCTATTCGGCGAGCGCTACGGCATCGATTATCGTTTCCCGCAGTTAAATAATGCGCATGACCGCGGCAGCCCCGTGTTGCAGGGGAATGTGGAAGAGATGACGCTTTCGTCCGGCATTTCTCTCACCCATTCCGATGTGCGTGTATTACAGCCCTATGAAACCACCTCTCGCCACAGCAGCCCGCTCTATATGCTGGTAGTGCTGGAAGGGTGCGTAACGCTCACGATCAATGGCATCGACTACACCGTTCGCCCCGGCATGGCATTCAGCTCAAGGCTGAGTGAAGAGCAGGTGATGTGCGCGCGTCACGAAGCCGACAGCTCGTTGAAAACGCTTTCGTTTGGCGTGTACCCGCACGATGCGGGACGTGACGCCCTGCTTGAGTCGCTGCTTGTGGAATGGCACAGCCTGAATGCACCTACCTTTGTCTGGCATGTTCCTGAGTACGTTATGTCAGGCATTCAACATGCGCAGCAGCATGGAGGAAGCGCGCTCTCACGCAAGCTGTTACTGGAAGGGCTGATGTATCAGTTGCTGGGTCATGGCCTGAGCCACCGCCAGAAGCCTGGCCCGAGCCGGCCTGAGCATGCGCGCCTGGAACGCGTGCGGAGTCTGCTGGAACAGTTCCCTGAACGCGATCATACGCTGGCGCAGCTGGCAGCCCTTGCCGCCATGAGCCCAAGCAGCCTGCGCAGCAAGTTCCGTCAGCGCTACGGCTGCACGCTCTTCGACTACCTGCGCGACTGCCGCCTTGCGCTGGCGCGTCGCTATCTGCTGGAAGGCCACAGCGTGCAACAGGCGGCGTGGATGTGCGGGTATCAACATGCCACCAACTTCGCCACTGCCTTTCGCCGTCATTACGGAATTTCACCGGGTGACGTGCGTAAACTCCGCTAACGTAATTTCGCTTATCGCGCGAACGTATTCCGTGCGCTTTAGCATCGCGCATACATAACCTGGCGGCACGCATAGCCGTTTGCACTCTCAAAAAGGTAATAATTCTTATTAACAATAAGAAATATCTCTGGAGAGAGTTATGTTTGCTAAATCGCGTCTGGCACTGCTGGTGGGATGGGTTACCGGTAGCGTCGCTTTTCCGTTACTGGCGCAGGATGCGCAAAAAACAGATACCGTGGTGGTCACGTCGCAGATGCAGTCTGCGGCCACCAAGCTTGAAACGCCGGATATTGAAACCCCGCAGTCGGTCTCTATCGTCACCCGCGAGCAGTTCGAAGAGCAGGGCGCGACCAGCGTGCGTCAGGCCGTGAGCTACACGCCGGGGGTGTACAGCAACCAGATAGGTGCGTCAAACCGCTTCGACTACATCGTACTGCGCGGCTTCTCGGACGGCAGCCTGGATAACGTCTATCTCGACGGCCTGAAGATGATGGGAGACACCAACTCCCACAGCTCGCTGGTGGTTGACCCGTGGTTCCTGGACAATATCGAAGTCGTTCGCGGCCCGGCCTCCGTGCTGTATGGCCGTTCATCGCCGGGCGGAATCGTTGCGCTCACCTCCCGTAAGCCGTCGTTCGATCCGGGCGGGGAGATCAAGCTCTTCGCCGGGAACAACAATCAGCGTGGGGCGATGTTCGACGTCACCGGCCCGGTTGATGATAACGATCGCGTGGCGGTGCGTCTCAGCGGGATGACCCGCTACGCCGATTCCCAGTTCGATCCCCTGAAGGAAGAGCGTTATGCGCTGATGCCGAGCCTGACCTGGCGCATCACCGACAACACCCGTCTGGAGCTGATGGCCTACCTGCACCGGGATCCTGAAGGCGGTAGCCACTCCGGCCTGCCGTATGACGGCACCGTTGTACCGCACAGCGGTAAGAAAATATCTAATACCTTCTATGAAGGTGAAGACGATTACGACAAGTACGATCGTCGGGAAAATATGGTCGGCTATAACGTTGAGCACATGTTTGAGAGCGGTTGGTCCGTGCGCCAGAAGCTGCGCTACCTGCACACCAACGTGGAGCTGAACCAGGTGTATGCCGCAGGCTGGCTGAACGACACCGAGTTGAACCGCGGCTATTCCGGCTCCGACGAGAAGATGAACGCCATCACTCTGGATAACCAGGTTGACGGCAGCTTCGATACCAGGGCGGTGAACCACCGCGTGCTGCTCGGCATGGACTATCAGGACCGCACCAACAACGTGACCGGATATTACGGCGGCTTCCCGCCGATTGACGCCTTCCACCCGGTCTACGGCGCGAAGCCGGACTACATCACCCAGTACAGCAGGGAAAAGCACAAGCTGCGCCAGACCGGCTATTACCTGCAGGATCAGATGTCCGTTGACCGCTGGCGCCTGACGCTGGGCGGGCGTTATGACCAGGTGAGCGTGTCGAACGTCGACAACTTCAACCACACCCGCAGCGACCTGGATAAGAACAATTTCAGCAGCCGCGCGGCGCTACTGTATCTGTTTGATAACGGCGTCGCGCCGTACGTGAGCTACTCCACCGCCTTTACGCCGACCAGCTTTGCCGACGAGCAGGGCAATATTCTTGATCCCATGAAGGGCAAGCAGTGGGAAGCGGGGGTGAAGTATGAGCCGGAGGGGATGAACAGCCAGTTCAGCGCCTCGGTGTTCCGTATTAACCAGAAGAACATTGCCACCAAAGAGGAGCCGACCGATCCGTACCGTTCCATCGGTGAAATCGAGTCCGAAGGCGTTGAGCTGGAGGCGATCGGTCAGCTAACCGACAGCCTGCGCATGCAGGCGGCCTATACCTATACCGATATCCGCTACAAGAAGAGTAGCCCGGAAGAGGAGGGCAAGCGCGCCGTCTATGCCCCGCGTAACATGGCCAGCGCCTGGCTGAGCTACGACGTGAAAACCGGTCCGCTCGATGGCCTGACCGTCGGCTCCGGCGTGCGCTATGTCAACGGAATCGCCAGCGATCGCCAGAATACCCATACGCTGCCGTCGTACACGCTGGTGGATATGGTGGTGGGGTATGATCTGTCGAAAGTCGGGCTCACGGGCGTAAGCGCGCAGCTCAACGTCAATAACCTGACGGACAAGAGCTACGTGGCGGCGTGTAATTCTCTCTCTTACTGCTACTTCGGGGCAGAACGCAGCATTGTGGGCAGCGTTTCATGGACGTTCTGAGCCGCTGATTTTGCCCGGTGGCGGCTTCGCCTTACCCGGCCTACGGATTCGAGTAGGCCCGGTAAGCGCAGCGCCACCGGGCATCAGGCCGCACTACTCCTCCATGGCGATCACAATTGCCTCGCCCATTTTCTTCAGCGCATCGCGATTTTTCTCGGTCGCAGGCAACGCCACGTTGATCCGCAGGCAGTTGCGATACTTTCCGGAGGCCGAAAACAACGACCCGGCCGCCGCCTGAATTTTTAGCCTGCACAGCTGCTTACTCACACACACCATGTCCACTTTCTCCGGCAGCTCCACCCACAGCAGGAAACTTCCCTGGGGGCGCGTCACGCAAATCTCCGCCGGAAAATACTGGCGCACCCAGCAGGTGTAGGTTTCCATATTTTGCTGGTAAATCTGGCGCATACGCCGCACGTGGCGATGATAATGCCCCTCGCGGATAAACGCCGCCACTGCCATCTGGGTACCCGGCACGTTAAAACCGCCCGCGGCATATTTCATGTGCATGACCCGGTCGTAATAGCGCCCCGGCACAATCCAGCCGACGCGCAGCCCGGGCGCGACGGTTTTGGTAAAGGAACTGCACAAGATCACACGCCCATCAATGTCTATGGAGTGGATGGTACGTGGCCGCGGGTATTCCGCCGCCAGCTCGCCGTAGATGTCGTCCTCGACGATGACGATATCGTGCCGCTGAGCCAGCGTCAGCACCTGTTTCTTACGCGCCTCCGGCATGATAAATCCAAGTGGGTTATTGCAGTTCGGCACGAGGATCACTGCTTTAATCGGCCACTGCTCCAGCGCCAGCTCTAACGCCTCAACGCTGATGCCCGTCTCGGGATCGGTCGGAATTTCAATCGCCTTGATATCAAACCCGCGCAGCATCTGCATGGTGCCGTGAAACGACGGTGACTCCACCGCCACGATATCGCCCGGCTTGCACACCGACAGCAGGGCGATGGATAGCGCCCCGTGGCAGCCGTTGGTGATCACAATTTCGTTCGCCGCCACGGTCGAACCGCCGTCCAGCATCAGGCGCGCTATCTGCTCGCGCAGCTCCAGTCGCCCGTCGAGCACGTCATAGCTCAGCATCTCCCCCGGATTATGCTGCGCAATGCGGCTCATCTCGCGCCACAGCGGTTTCAGGCTCGGCTGGGTGATGTCCGGCGAACCGCCGCCAAAGGAGATCATCTCTTTGTCGGCGCGGGCATCCAGCAGCATCATCACCTCATCCCACTGGGTGACGTCAACCGGGCGCTGCACCGGGCGCGTCATCGCTGGAACCGGCGGCTGGGCTTTGCGCGGCGAGACAAAATAGCCGGAGCGCGGTTGAGGGGTGATGAGCTGGAGGTTTTCAAGGATTTGGTAGGCCTGCTGTATGGTACTGATGCTCACGCCGTGCTCCTGGCTCAGCGCACGTACCGAGGGCAGACGTTCACCGCTACGATACAGCCCTTGTTGAATGCGTTCTGCCAGGAGATTGGCGAGATGTTGGTAACGGGTCATGCTGTATCCTCAGTGTTCACCATACAGATAATAAAACCAGTACAGATTGCAGCAAAAAACGCCATGCAGATACCGTTCTAACGGATCTGTATGTTAAAGAAAAGGTATTTTTGAGTCTGTATTGTTAATGGTGATCTCCGCGATGATATCTCCACTGGCACAGCGAGGAGAGCATCATGGAATTCTTTGAGAATCGTTCGAAACGTCCGTTTATCCTGTTTATCTGGATCGGTAAAACGCTTTGCAACTGGTATCGCATCAACCGTACCCGCCGCATTCTCAGTCAGATGAGTGACGAGCAGCTCAAAGACGTTGGGCTGTCACGGCATGACGTGTGAGGCATCTCTCACCCGGTGGCGCTACGCTTACCGGGCCTGCTCGAACATGTAGGCCGGGTCAGGCGCAGCCGCCACCCGGCGATTTCAGCTCAACAGCGCAAGCGTCTGCCGTTTCGGCCTTTCCAGTAAATCCAGCGCCTCCTGATACGTCCGCACGTTGTTATAGCCCATCACCAGCCCGTAACGTTTGCCCGACCCGCGATACCACTCGGAGAGCGCATTGACCTGCAGCTGCTGTTCCTGCCAGCAGCGCGCGATCTCCCGGTCGCAGCTTCCCTTCGTCAGAAACGCCACGATATGCATTCCGCCGTCGTTTTGCTCGGTGAAAAACCGGTCGCCATACACCTCTCGCAGGGCGGCAATCATCCACTCCCGGCGGGTCTGGTACAGCGTACGCATTTTCTTGAGATGCCGGAAAAAATGCCCCTCGTTCAGAAACGCGGTGAGGATCTTTTGCGTCAGCACGGGCTGGCCGCTGGTGACGATGTCTGCGCAGTCGGTAAAGGCGTCGACGGTGCTGGCGGGCATCACCAGGTAGCCCAGGCGCAGGGAGGGCATAATGGTCTTGCTGAAGGTTCCCATAAAGATCACCCGGTCGTGATGGTCGAGGCTTTTCAGCGAGGGCAGTACCTTGCGGGTGTAGTGAAATTCGCCGTCGTAATCGTCCTCAATAATCCAGGCTTCGTTCTGGCTCGCCCAGTCCAGCAGCTGCTGTTTGCGCGGCAAAGAGAGAGTTACCGCCAGCGGGCTTTGATGCGAGGGCGTAACGAGGGCAAAGCGCGCATCGCGATGGTTACGCAGCAGGTAATCGATATCCATGCCCGCGCGGTCGACCGGCACGGTGTGCAGGCGCGGCACAATGCGCTTGAGCAGCTGCTGTCCCATAAAATAGCCGGGATCTTCAAACACCACTTTGTCGCTGCGGCTGGCGAGGGTATCGAGGATCAAGCGCAGGCTGCCGCTGTAGCCGCTGGTGATCAGCACCTGCTCCGGCGTGCAGGCCAGCCCGCGTGAGATATTCAGATAGCGGGCAATGGCCTCACGCAGCGGATACCAGCCCAGCACGGGCGGGCTGAGCATCTCCTCCTGACGCATTGAGCGCGTCGCCTGGCCCGAGAGCAGCAGCCATTTTTTATAGGGGAAGCTGTCAAGAGAGGGGATGCCGGGGCGCAGAAAACCGGCGCGCTCGCGCTGGGTAATCAGCGATTCCGGCAGCGTGCCGGTGGTCTTTTCGGCAGGCGCATTTTTAGCGGGCAGCAGAAGATCCGGATTCACTTTCGTGCCGCGCGCGCCCTGGCTCACCAGATAGCCTTCGCCGATGAGAATGGCGTAGGCCGTTTCGACGGTTTTGCGTGCCACCTTCATCTCTTCGGCCAGCACGCGGATGGCGGGGACCTTATCGCCGGGTTTAAGTACGCCGCGCGTGATGTTGTCGCGATAGCGGGTATAGATATCGTGATAGCCCGGTTTCATGTCCTACCTCGTTTTGCAGGTTTTGTACCTTTTTACTATGTCATGTTGCGGATACATTTACCTCACCGCATGACCTGTGCCGCACAAAATGAGGAAAGACAATGAGCACCCGCGTAAACCACCACAAAGCAACACCTGCCCTCGCCAACGCCCTGTCCGCCCTGAGCATGGAAGTGGCGAAAACCTCCATCGACCCGGCGCTCAAGCACCTGATCGACATTCGCGTGTCGCAGCTTAACGGCTGTACTTTCTGCCTGGATATGCACTCGAAAGAGGCCAAAATCGCCGGCGAGCGCGAGCTGCGCCTGTACCATCTGGCGGCGTGGCGTGAGTCTCCATTGTTCAGCGCCCGCGAGAAAGCGGCGCTGGCCTTCACCGAAGCGTTAACGCAGCCTGGCGTGCATGGCGTGAGCGACGCGCTGTACCGCAGCGTGGCCGAGCATTTCTCAGACGTGGAGATTTCAGAGCTGAACTTCGCCATCGTGGCGATCAACGCCTGGAACCGTCTGGGTATCACCTCCCGCATGGAGCCAGGCTCGCTGGATGTGGCCTACGGGCTGAATAAAGCTAACCTGGAATAACCCCGCGCTCGCGGATCATCGCCACCAGCGCCCGTAACCCTGGCGGGACGTGGCGATGACCAGGATAGTAAAGGCGCAGCCCGGCAAACGGCTGCGTCCAGTCATTTAAAACGCTCACCAGTTCCCCGCTTTTTAGCTCATCCTGAATATAAAGTTCCGGTAAAAAGCCGACGCCAAGCCCGGCTTTTACCGCCGCGATCGACGCAAAAAGATCCGACGTCGCAAAGCGCGGCGGCACCGCCAGAGTGCAGGTCTCACCGCGACGTGCCAGCTCCCAGCGGTAGATCCCCCCGTGGGACATACGCATGCCAATCCCCTGATGTTGCAGAAGATCGTCCGGCGTTTGGGGGATCTCGTGCTGCGCGAAATAGCCCGGCGTGGCGGTAACGAGCTGGCGGATATCGGCCGTCAGCGGCACGGCGATCATGTCCTGCGGCACGGACTCCTGGAGGCGGATCCCGGCGTCATAGCCTTCGGCGACGATGTCGATCATTCGCGCTTCGCTCACCGTCTCCACCCGCATCTTCGGGTAGCGGATCATAAAGTCGATCAGCAACCGATCCAGAAACAGCGTGCCGATATGGTTCGGTACGTTCAGGCGCAGCGTGCCGGCAGGTTCTCCGGTATCGCTGTGGATCTCCTCGCTGGCCTGGCGAATTTCCTGCAATGCCGGGCCAATGCGCGCCACATAGCGCTGCCCGACGTCGGTAAGCGCCACGCTGCGGGTGGTGCGGTTAAAGAGGCGGGTATCAAGACGGCTCTCCAGCCCGGCGACGGCGTTACTCACCGCCGTGGCGGACATCCCCAACTCCTGCGCCGCGCCGCGAAAGCTGCCGCGGCGCACGACGGCCATAACCACTTCCAGTTCGGTCAAACCTGAACGATGCATAGATTATCCTGAAAATCGAAACAACCCTTGCAGCATAGCGTGGATTATCGCAACGGCGTAGTCGTGCCAGACTGTGTTTATCCAGCCTGAGGAGGTTTATATGCACAACATCGAACAGATTTTTATCAACGGTGAGTTTGTTATCCCGCACGGTACCGAGCGTTTTGATTTGTACAATCCCGCCACGGCGCGGGTTATCGGCCAGGTGCGTCTGGCGGATGAGGTCGATGGCGAACGCGCCATTGCAGCTGCCAAAGCTGCTTTTCCGGCGTGGTCGCAAACGTCCAAAGCGGAACGCATCGCGGCGCTAAAACGGATGCATGCCGCCGTAGTGGCCCGTCATGACGAACTGCTTGAGGCCGTTATTGAGGAGTATGGCGCACCCGCGTCGCGCTCGGCGTGGATGGCCAGCTATCCGGCGGAGGTCATCGCCCAGGCCATTGCGGCGCTGGAGGCGTTCGAATTTACCTCTGCCGCGGGCGCCGCGACGGTACAGATGGTGCCGCTTGGCGTGGCGGGGCTTATCACGCCGTGGAACAGCGACGCTGGCTTTATCTGCGGCAAGCTGGCCGTTGCGCTGGCGGCAGGCTGTACGGCGGTGATCAAGCCGAGCGAAATGAGCGCGCTGCAAACCCGGGTCATCACCGAGGCGCTGGCTGATGCCGCCCTGCCGCCGGGGGTGTTTAACATCGTCACCGGGCGCGGCGACAGGGTCGGTGAAACCCTCAGCCGCCATCCCGATGTGGCAAAAATCTCGTTTACCGGTTCGACGGCGACAGGTAAGGCGATCCTGCGTAACGCCGCAGAAAGCTTTAAGCGCGTCACCCTGGAGTTAGGCGGCAAATCCCCGACGATCCTGCTGGAGGATGTCGATCTTACCAACGCGATCCCGCTGGTGGTGCAGGCCGGGTTTATGAACAGCGGACAGGCCTGCGTGGCGGGCACGCGCATTCTGGTGCCCCAGTCGCGCAAAGCGGAAATCGAAACCGCGCTGGCCGACGCGGTGGCGGCGGTGAAATCCGGCGATCCGCGCGATAACGCCACGGAAATCGGCCCGATGGTCAGCGAAAAGCAGTGGCAGCGGGTGCAGAGCTATATTCGTAAAGGCATCGACGAGGGGGCACGCCTGCTGGCGGGCGGTGAAGGTCGCCCGGAAGATACGCAGGACGGCTGGTTTGTGCGCCCGACGCTGTTTGCGGACGTGAATAATCAGATGGCGATTGCCCGTGACGAGATTTTCGGCCCGGTGCTGTGCGTCATCCCTTATCGCGATGAGGCAGAGGCCGTCGCCATTGCTAACGATACCGACTATGGCCTGAGCGCGATGGTGCTGGGCGGCGATGTGGCGCGTGCGCACCGCGTGGCACAGCAGATCGTTTCCGGTCGGGTGCTGGTAAACACCCTTGCCCATGAACCGAAAGCACCGTTCGGCGGGTTCAAACACTCAGGTGTTGGGCGCGAGATGGGCGACTGGGGAATTCGCGCGTTTATGGAACCCAGGTCGGTTGTGGGCTAAACCCTGCCCGGTGGCGCAGCCGCCCCGCTTGCCGGGGCGTTACGTGCCGGGTTCACTCTTCAAACATGCTTTCAAAGGTTTTCGTCGGTAAGAAGAGCGTGAATTCATTCTCGGCCAGAAGCGGTATGAACCCCAGTTTGAGGTAAAAATTTCTGGCTGTATCGTTCAGCGCTTCAACAAACAGACCATGAATGCCGACGGCAAAGGAGGCCAAATAGACGGTCTTCATAGCATGGGTGACAAGTAACTCACCAAAACCTTGCCCCTGAATGCGTTTATCAATAGCCAGACGCCCTAAGGTTACGCTCGGCACATTTTTATAAGGAATGCGCTTCTGCTGAGTTTTAGAGGGCAGGTAAGCTTTTTCAAAGCAACTCCCGGAGAGCGTGTAATAACCCAGAACTCGCGGGTTTTCCTCGCGGGTCGTGAGCACGTAGGCACGCAAAAACTTCCCGCGATGCTGGCGTTTAAGGTGTTCTGCAAGGAAGGTGTTAAGGCTTACTTCTCCGCAATCGAACTGGCTCAGGTCGTACTCAACGTCTTCTGAAAAAATCCCTATCTTCACATCGTTCACGTATTACTCCATATCCTGGAGACGCTTCGCCGCGCGTTTCAGGCGGTCATTTGGTGCCGGCGGGTTGCTGATGGCCTCCATTACCGTATTCCAGGAGGCTTCATTAAGGATCATGCGACGGTGTCGATCGATAACTTCCGCAGCGCGTTCAGAAGCCGTGCTGACCATGAACTGCGAAATTGACTGGTTGGTCATTGCTGCAGCTTCTTCGATCAGGCTTTTATCGTCTTCGCTTAACCTCAGATCGATGCGCTGTTTCTTCAGTGCTGTCATGATGTGCTTCTCAATTGTTTTTCAGCTTCATTTGAATTGTACGGTATTAATCCGTACATTTATGATAGGTGTGCCTTCAACATAATTCAATGAGAAATTCAGCGTAGCGCCCTCCGGCACAACACTTCGCTCTTTACCGAGTGGTGGTAACGGCTTCGGGAAACGTTGCCATTAAGAGACTGTTTAGCCGTTAATAAAAGCCCGGTGGCGCTGCGCTTACCGGGCCTGTGGGTATGTCACCTCTGGCAGTGCCTTTCGCAATTCCTGCTCTTTTGTCCATCGTTTCTTGATACTTACCCTGATAACCATTATCCTGAGTGCGTACTATGAGAGGACTCCCCATGAGTGAAGACGAACTGTTTAGCCGCCGGCCAATGGGCATGCGGATGGCGATGGTCGTGCGCCAGTGGCGTGCGGTGATCGACGATGCCATTCTCGATACCGGGTTAACCCAGTCGAGCTGGACGGTGATGATGCAGCTGCAACAGCTTGGGGATAACGTCTCGGTAAGCGAGCTGGCGGAGGTGCAGGGTATCGAACTGCCGCCGCTGATGCGCACCCTGACACAGCTTGAAAAGCAGGGCTACCTGCTGCGCACCGTATCGCCTTACGACAAGCGTATCCGGCTGCTAACGCTGACGCCCGAAGGGAAGAGCGTTCTTGAAACGCTGACTCAGGTTATTGAGAACTTTCAGGCTCGCGTCTCGCACAATATCGCGCCGGAACATATCGCCATTTTCAGCGCCACGTTGAATCAAATCGCCTGCAATTTGCGGACTATCCGCGAAGAAGATAACAAGACCGAAAAATAATGACTCCTGAACAAAAGTTTGCCCGCTGGGTAAGGGTAAGTATTGCCTCTTTCCTGCTGATGTTTGTCTACTTTATCGTGGCGGATATCTGGATCCCGCTGACGCCGGACTCCACCGTGATGCGCGTGGTGACGCCGGTCTCTGCGCGCGTCTCCGGCTACGTCGCGGCGGTACACGTGCACAACAACAGCCAGGTTAAAAAAGGCGACCTGCTGTTTGAGCTGGACGACACGCCGTTTCGTAACAAAGTGGAAGCGGCGCAAATCGCGCTGGAGCAGGCCCGCCTGTCCAACGAACAGCTGGATGCGCAGATCGCTGCCGCCCAGGCCAGCCTGAAAACTGCGGTGCTGACCGCGCGTAACGACAAAGTGACGTTTGACCGCTATCAGAAGCTGAGCGCGCTGCAGAACGTCTCGCAGTCTGACCTCGACAAGGTGCGCACTGCCTGGCAGAGCAGCGAGCAGTCCGTCAGTTCGCTTCAGGCCAACATCCGTAACCTGCGCATTCAGCGCGGCGAGCGCGATGAACACCGTAACGTGACGCTGCAAAAATACCGCAACGCGCTGGACGATGCCGAGCTGAACCTCGGCTGGACGAAGGTCTATGCTGAAGCGGACGGCACGGTGAGTAACCTGCAGCTCAGCCCCGGATTTTATGCCTCCTCCGGCTCTGCCGCGCTGGCGCTGGTGAACAACCAGACCGATATCGTGGCCGATTTCCGCGAGAAGAGCCTGCGTCATACCCATCAGGGAACCGACGCCGCCGTGGTGTTCGACGCCTTTCCGGGGCAGGTTTTCCGCGCCCACGTGACCAGCAGCGATGCCGGGATCCTCGCCGGGCAGGAAGCGGTAAACGGCGAGCTGTCCCAGCCGGAGACCTCTAACCGCTGGGTACGTGACGCGCAGCGTATGCGCATCCACGTGGCGCTGGATGAAGCGCTGCCGAAGCACCTGCCGACCGGCGCTCGTGCCACGGTGCAGTTGTACAACAGCGAAGGGCCGTTCGCGCGCTTCTTCTCCGGGATGCAGATCCACCTGGTGAGCCTGCTGCACTATGTCTATTAACACCCTGGCGAGGGTCTTTACCCCGCACGGCAATATCGTTTACACGGCCAACGACTTTCGCCAGACCCTGCGCATCGTCTTTGCCGGGATGATTGCCCTCAGCGTGTCGAGCTTCTACAACACCAGCTACGGCGTGTTCTTCGTGGTCTACCCGATTATGCTGCTGTCGCTGGTACCGGTGTTCAACCGCCACGTGGCAAAGCAGTTTGTCTTTAGCGCCGCGCTGAACTGCGTTGAAATGGTGATTATCATCGGCTTTTTGTCGCAGTGGCCGGTGATCATGACGCTGGTGGTCTTTGCCCTGTACGTGATGCGCTTTCGCTTTATGAGCAAGGGGCCGCTGTTTCTGTTCGGCTCCATGGGCGTGGTGTGCCAGAGCGTGATGCTCAACTTTATGAGCTTCCCGACGACCAACTGGCACACGCTGTTATTCTCCAACATCGAAGCGAGCGTGATGGCGGTGTGCCTGAGTGCGCTGATGAACTACCTGCTGCCGGACGTCGAACCCCGCAAGCCGCCGCCGCTGATTGAGAAAGACGATGCCCGGGTGCGGCACGAGTCGTTGCTTTCCGGGACGGTCGCCACGCTGATCTTTGTGGTGTTCCAGATAAGCGACCTGAGTGATTCGCTCTCGGCGCTGATGGCGGGTGTGCTGATCCTGTTCCCGATGCACTATCGCGGCGCGGTGATGAGCTCGGTCTGGCGCGTGGTCGGCGTGGTGCTGGGCTGCCTGTATATCCTGGTGGTGCAGCTTATCCTCTACGATCACAGCAGCCACATGCTGCTGATGATGCCGTTGATTGGCCTCGGGCTGGCGTTTGGCGCGCGGCTGCACGTCATGGAGAAGGTCGGGGCGGGCGTCGGCTTTGCCAGCATCACCACCATCGGCATTATGTTCGGGCAGAACATGCACCCGGACAGCGACCTGGTGTTCAGCGATTTATACCGCATCACGTCGGTCACCTTCGCGCTGGTGACCACGCTGACGCTGGTCTTTCTGGTGCACCGGGTCCTGAACTGTTTTGCTCCGACGCGCTACGTTATCGCGCCGCCGAAAGCAGAGTAGTGCGCAAGCAGGCTGGGCAACTGCGAGAGTAAAAACAGGATCAGCCCAATCGTCCCGCCTACCAGCGTGCCGTTGACGCGGATAAACTGCAGGTCTTTGCCGATGTTCAGTTCAATCTGGCGCGACATATCTTTGGCGTCCCAGCTTTTCACCGTGTCGCTGATATGGCGCGTGAGGAACGCGGCGAAGTCCGGCGCGACGCGGTGCGCGGCCTGCTCCAGATGCTCGTTCAGCGACGCGCGCAGGCTGGCATCGGCGTTCAGCGTTTCGCCAAACCACAGCCCGGCGTTGGCGATGCGCTGCTTCACGCGGGAGTCTTCACTGTGCATATCCGCTTTCAGCCATTCGCGCAGGTCGGCCCACATCTCGCCCAGATAGCGGTTAAACGCCTCGTCATTCTTCAGGTAATGCTTGATGTTGTCGGCTTTCGCCGCCATGTCCGGATCGTTTTTCAGGTTGTCGATAAACTTGAGCGTGGCGCGGTCAAACGCCTGACGGATCTGGTGCGTGCGGTCGTGGCTGATGTCATCCAGCAGGGTATTCACCGCGTTCGATACCATCTCCGCGCTCTGGTCGCCCAGCCACTCCGTCGGTAGCACCATCGCTTTGCGCGGATGTTCGGTTTTGAGCCAGTGGACAATCTGACTGGCGATGAAGTCCCGCGTGCTTTCCCGCTGAATCAAGGTAATCAGACGGTTGATGATCGCATCCAACAGCACCTGATGGCGGTTGTTTTTGGTCATGCTTTCCAGCATGACGGCGCTGGTTTCGGTGAAATCGACCTTGTCGAGCGCCTTATGCACGGCGCGTTTCAGCAGCCGCTGAATACGCCCGTCATCGGTAAGTTCCAGAAAACCGCTCATGACCTGAATCAGGTGCTGCCCGACGCGCTGGGCGTTGTCCGGTTGACTGAACCAGGTGCCAATCATCTGAGCCGGTTCATAGCGGCGGATTAAGTCCACCAGGGATTGCGTATCGAGGAATTTTTCCTGAACAAACTGACCCAGATTTTCGCCGATCCGATCTTTATTGCGCGGAATGATCGCCGTATGGCGCGCGATAAACGGAATGGGCACCCGGCGGAACAGGGCAACCACGGCAAACCAGTCTGCCAGCGCGCCCACCATTGCGGCCTCGGCGATGGCCTTGATGCCGCGCACCCAGAAGGTCTGCGGTAGAAACAGCGTGGTAATAAACGCCGCGGCAGCAATCAGCAGCAGCGACAGCGCCAGCAGCTTGGCGCGTTTGAGTTCGGCTAATTTTTCCATGGCTTAAGGATAGAGGGAAGCGGGGGGAAAGTGCAAAAAACGGCAACCGTAAGGTTACCGTCGATCAGACATGGCTTAAAGCACGATATCTTTATTGCGCCATTTGATGCTGCTTAAAATGTTCAGCCTGCGCCAGTACGCCCATATAGACATCATCATTCGCTACCGGCGGGAACTTATGCTTGTGCAGCAGCAGAATCAGTTCAACCTTCAGCTTCGCTTTAATATCATCACGCTTGCTCCAGTCCGGGTACTTCGAGGTGTTATCGACCACCGCCTTCATCTCTTTCGCCAGCGCCAGCATTTTATCGTCTTCATAAGTGAACTGATATTTATCACGCATATGCGCCAGAATGTCGTAGAAGGCTTTCTCTTCCATATCGATCCCGAGATCGGCATAGGTGCCCATCTCGGTCTTTATGTCGTAGATGATATCCGTCATTTCCTGGCTGAACTCATCAAACTCTTCGCCATTAAGAATGTCATCTTCCCTGCGCTCATTATATTTATCCATAATGGACTGGAAGCGACGGGTGAAGTTGATCCCCTGCAGCTGGTTAATCTTTTTAAAGTCGCCGATCGCTTTTTCCAGCAGCTTTTGCAGCAGCTGGATTTTAGTGGCTGGCAGTTTGATCTTATTGATGCGATCCAGATAATCATTGTCAAAGATATCGATTGATTCAGCTTTCTTATCGCCGAGGAAAAACAATTCTTCTACGCCGTCGGCCTTGAGCGCTTCGGCGATCATCTCGCGCACGCGGGCGTTCATCTGCGTGACGTCCGGCGCATCGCCTTTGGTCAGCTTGAAGACAATGGAACGCACGGCAAGATAAAAGTGGATATGATCGCGTTCGGCCTGTGAAAGTGCTTCGCTACCGCAGCAAACGTCATAGGCGGCTTTCAGGCGTTTTACCAGGCCCATAAAGCGTCGTTCTACCTTTTGCGTTCGCATCACAAATTCTGCCGCGTTGTTCAGGCAGGCCAGTTGCGCCTGCGGCTCGCCGCTGAAGTAAGCTTCGCTGTCAAAATCATGGAAGGCCTGCGCCAGCAAATCGAGGTGGTTTTTTACCTCAATCACCGACTGCTGAATATCTTCAAAATTATTGGCATCAATGCGCGAATACATTGCCAGCGCCTGGTTCATCTGACGCTTAATGCCGATATAGTCGACGACAAGTCCTTTGCTTTTGCCTTCCAGCTTGCGGTTAACGCGGGAAATGGTCTGGATCAAGTTGTGCTTTTGCAGCGGTTTATCGATATAGATGGTGTCCAGTTCCGGCACGTCGAACCCGGTCAGCCACATATCCACCACGATGGCGATCTTGAAATTTGACTTCGCGTTTTTGAACTGTTTATCAAGCTCCTTGCGGTACTCTTTGCTGCCGAGCAGTTCATACAGCGTGGCGTTATCATCTTTACCGCGCGTCATCACCATCTTCACCATTTCAGATGGCGGTAACTCTTTTTGCTCCTGTTCCGTCAGCGCGATACCGTCTGGCACCTGTTTGATCTCAAACCACGCCGGACGGAAAGTTTTAAGCTGGCGATAGAAATCCCAGGCAATTTCGCGACTGGCGCAAACGAACATCGCTTTGCCTTTTACCGTTGATCCTTCTGCAACCCGTTTTTCATAGTGTTTGGCAAAGTCCTCGGCAAGCGCCTTTAGTCGGTCTTCATCGCCCAGAATGGCGTTCATGGTAGCGCTGGCCTTTTTGCTCTCGTCGATTTGCCATTCGTTGGTTCCGGCGCTGGCGCACTCGTCGTAATATTTTTCGACCTCTTCCAGCTTGCTGCTGTCGAGGATCACTTTCGCCGCGCGGCCTTCGTAGACGATACGCACCGTGATCTCATCCAGGACGGATTCGGTCATGGTATAGCTGTCGACCACCTCCCCGAAGACGTCGAGCGTGGCGTCGATCGGTGTCCCCGTAAAGCCGACGTAGGTGGCGCAGGGCAGCGAGTCGTGGAGATACTTGGCGAACCCAAAGGTTTTGCGTACCTTGCCGCTCTCTTTATCGACCAGCACTTTCTGATCCAGATTGACCTGGCTGCGGTGCGCCTCGTCAGAGATACAGATGACGTTGCTGCGTTCGGTAAGCAGTTCGGTATCTTCGGTAAACTTATGGATGGTGGTCAGGAAGACGCCGCCGCTGTTGCGACCGGCCAGCTTTTCCCGCAGATCGTCACGGCTGGTGACGGGGGCCACGGTCTCGTCGCCAATATAGTTTTTGGCATTGCACATCTGTGTTGAGAGCTGATCGTCCAGATCGGTGCGGTCGGTGATCAGCACGATCGTCGGGCTGGCGAATTCGACGCTTTTCATCAGCAGGCGGGTTAAGAACTGCATGGTGTAGCTCTTGCCGCAGCCCGTGGCGCCAAAGTAGGTGCCGCCTTTACCGTTACCGTAAGGTTTACGCGCCCGTTCGATGCTATAGTAGAGCTTGCGCGCCGCATAGTACTGCGGGTAGCGGCAGCAGATTTTCACTTCATGTTTGGCTTTATCCGGGAAGCAGATAAAGTTTTTGATCACGTCCAGCAGGCGTACCGGGTGGAATAAACCCTGAATCATCGAGTGCAGAGAGGGGATGCCGTCCTGCTCGCGGTTCTCATTGCCGCTGACCTTGCGCCATGAGTAGAAATACTCGTATGGCGCAAACAGGTTGCCCATGCGGTTATTGACGCCGTCGCTGATAATGCACAGCGCGTTAAAGACAAACAGCTGCGGAATATCGCGACGATAGCGGGTGCAGAGCTGTTTATAGGCGTCGCCAATATTGGCTTCCTGCTCGCGCACCGCGCTTTTAAATTCGAATACTACTAGCGGCAGGCCGTTGATATACAGGATTGCATCCGGAATGCGCGGCTGGTTTTCTTTGCCGGTGATGGTCAACTGATTGACGATTTTCACGCGGTTTAGCGGCTGGATAAGATAGCTTGCCGGCGTTTCCGCGGCCTGTTGCAGCGGCACGTCAGCTTCAAACAGTTTACGCAGCGCAGCGGGCAGGTGCCGGGTGTCGAGCAGTTCGATATAAAGATCTTTCTGCTGGCGATCGTCGCGTTTAAACAAGAAACCGTTGGCCAGCCAGGTGCAGAAGGTTTTATTGCTTTCGTAGAGATCGGAAGCGGGCAGGGTGGTGAATTGCTTGATCAGCCGCTGGATTTCGTCTTCCGTAATACCGTCGGCCTGATAGCGTGCCGCGAGGTAGTGGCGAAGATCGTCTTCAATAATCACCTGATCGAGGCTTGAACGCGGCACATTATCGCCTGTCAGGTGCTGGTAGCCCTGCTCCTGTAACAGTTCAATTATTGCCTGTTCTAACTTCGCTTCACTGAATGAGAGATGCATATCCCGCTCCGGCCCTGGCTGGTTTTCTGGTAAGGGTTCCTGTAAGAGAAGAAAACCTTACCAGAAAGCCCCTGATATTTCAGGGGCAAAAAACGTTATGCGGGTTCGGTTTGTTTGACTAAATCTGGTAGATCTTCCAGGGACAGCTCGCCGGAGATGAGTTTGGGGAGTAGGGTGTCGCGGAGGGCGGTTAGCTGATTGTTTAATAATCGTTGATTTTTAATTTTGGCAAAATACTTCCCAACGATATTATCATATTTATTGACTAACAATGATGGAGGAACTAAACATAAAGAGTTACTTAAATCACCTTTTTTTATGTGGCCCATTGTTACAGCTTTTGCTTCTGCAATATGTTGAAATCTTGAAAGATGCTGCTTTGTCCACATCATATAAAAAGATTGAGGGTATTTTTGTGATGTTACTTTGTATAAATGCTGATTCAATGCTGCATTACCGCCAGTCCAAATATCGATCATCAAAGTCCCTGACCATGAGAAAATCATATCGCCGTCATAGACCTTGCAGCTATCAACAATATCAAACGTCGCGCGTTCGTCATTGTTTATATAACCAGCACGTAAATCTGCTATTTTTAAAACAGGAAGATAGTTTTCTTCATTATTTTCTGGCCTAAATTTTTGTAATGCTAGACCATTTTGAAAATTAGCAATATTATCTAATGCTTCAATATTCCAGGTTTTTGGTGCCCAGCCTAACTCTGTTTCTTCAAATTCCGCCGGGAATAGAGCACGAATATCCGCCGGAAGTGGTTTGAAATCTACACTATTGCGTATTTTTTGACGCAATTCGGCGCGAGATTGCAGCGTTTCCGGGATTGGACTTCCCGCATCCAGCGCGTTATCAATCACCGGGTCGAAGTCCACAAACCAGGATTTGAACAGGGTTTGGGACATTTTTTCCAGGGTTTGGTTGATTTCTAAATTCAGATTAATTTTATTCTCTAAATCAAAATAGATTTTTTCAAGGTTTATTCTCTCTTCAATAGGAGGTATCGGTAATGGGATTTCCTTTACATCTTTTAAATTAAGGGTTTTTTGAACAGTTGTATTAGCTCTTGAATCTAAGAAATATTTTGTATAAGGAGATTGAAGACAAATATGTATCCACTCGGCGCTTATTTCATCGGATGGTCTAATCACTGCGATAGCACGAGCAACATTCCACCCATGTAAGTCTTTAGACGTAATAGCACTTAAGCCTGTCGAACCAACTAATGTTAAAAGTACTTCCCCACCTTCTAATCGCGTCTTCGAAAATTTACTTTCAATATCGTGAGAAACTTTTAATACATCGACAACGGAAATTTTCCCATTTTCTATGTTATTTACACGAATTATTCCAATGCCATCGTCCTGATGTTGGCCAGGCTGAACAATACCATAAGAAATATTTCCACCTTTTGTGCAATCAACAAGGCTTTTACAATACCATCCTGGTGGTAGTTTGAAGTTTTCATTCAACATAACCCAGCGCCTCCAGGTTCTGACGAATCGCCTTATCCAGTTCTTCCGCCTGTTTCATCTGCTCAAACAACGTCTTCGACAATTCACGCATTTTGTTCTCAAACGCCACGCCGTCGTCTTCCTGCTCGGCTGCGCCGACATAGCGGCCCGGCGTTAGCACGTAGTCGTTAGCCTTCATCTCTGCAATAGTCGCGACCTTGCAGAACCCAGCCTGGTCTTCATATTGCGCCAGCTTGCTGTCACCGCGCTTAACGCGCTCGGCCAGCTCTTCCGGCGTGCTGCGCCATGCATGGTAGGTGTCGGCGATGGTGGCGATATCGTCCGACGTCAGTTCTTTGGTGGTGCGGTTCATCATGGTGCCGAGGTTACGCGCATCGATAAACAGCGTTTCGCCCTGACGGTTGCGGTAGCCTTTGGCCGGATCGGCCGCCTTCGACTTGGTCATAAACCACAGGCACACCGGGATCTGGGTGGTGTAGAACAACTGGCCGGGCAGGGCAATCATGCAGTCGATCAGATCGTTTTCGATCATTCGCGCGCGGATCTCGCCTTCGCCGCTGGTGTTGGAACTCATCGAGCCGTTTGCCAATACAAAACCGGCGGTGCCGTTGGCCGACAGCTTGGAGAGCATATGCAAAATCCAGCCGTAGTTGGCGTTGCCGGTCGGCGGTGTGCGGTAGCCGGCAAAGCGCGGGTCTTTGGTCAGCTCGGCGTCGTTACGCCAGTCTTTCAGGTTAAACGGCGGGTTCGCCAGAATGTAGTCGGCCTTCAGGTCCGGGTGCTGGTCGCTGAAGAAGGTGTCCGCCGGGCGCTCGCCCAGGTTGGCGGAAAGACCGCGAATGGCGAGGTTCATCTTCGCCAGCTTGTAGGTGGTGGCCGTCAGCTCCTGGCCGTACAGGGCGATATCGCGGCTTTTCCCCTGATGGCTTTCAACAAACTTCACCGACTGGACGAACATCCCCGCCGAGCCGCAGCAGGGGTCATAAATTTTGCCCTGAAACGGTTCGAGCATTTCGGTCAGCAGCGTCACCACGCATTTTGGCGTATAGAACTCACCGCCGCCTTTGCCCTCGGTGGCGGCAAACTTGCCGAGGAAGTATTCGTACACGCGGCCGACCAGGTCCTCTTTCGACAGCGCTTCCACGTCGGTTTCATGCGCCAGCGTTTCGATGTTATCGATGGTATCGATCAGGGACGCCAGCTTCTTGGTTTCCAGGTTCTGGCGGCTAAAGTAGTTGTCCGGCAGCGCGCCTTTCAGCGTCGGGTTACGCTTCTCAATGGTGGAGAGGGCGGTATCGATTAGCACGGCAAGGTTATCCTGCTTGGCGTTCTGCTTAATGAACGACCAGCGCGCCGCTTCCGGCAGGTAGAAGATGTTGTCCTGTTGATAGAAGACTTCCATTTCGAGGAAATCGCCCTGGCCTTCGTCCTTCATTTTTTGACGGCGGGCCTCGAACTTATCGCTGATAAATTTCAGGAACACGAGGCTCAGCACCACGTGTTTGTACTCGGAGGATTCAACGCTACCGCGAAGCTGATTCGCGGTATCCCATAACGTCTCTTCAAAGCCTTTCTTTGCTTTGGTTTTTTTTGCTGGTGCTTTGGCCATGATGAACTCAAACAGGAAAAATTTGGCGCCTATTGTAGCGATTTAGGCGTTACATTTCGCCTTTTAATCCTTCTTCCAGCTCATCAAAAAGCTGCAAATCCACGTCCAAAAGTTCTACCGCACTGCTGCGGCGAATCCCCACGTTATTCTCAATTAACAGTTCCAGCAGGCGATCGCCATCTATCAGGGTAATAGGGGCCGCGCCAGGGTGCAGAGCCGCTTTTTCGCAGTTACCGGCAAAACGACCTGTCGTGATCAGCGTACCTCGTATCGCGCTGTGGTAAGGCAGTGCACCGCGAAGCTGGTCGATGATAGGGCGAGTGATGTTGCTTTGCATACGCTTAACCTGAACCACTTCGGTAATCGTGGTGATACCGACCTGCACTCTGCCCACGACATCCACGCCTTTATCGCCCGAGGCTTTGGTCACCTCAACCTGCTCATAGCCCATTGCTTCCAGTAGCTGACCAATCAGGTGCTCAAACTTGTAGGGATTCATGGTGCTGATTTGCTCACGCAGCAGCTCTTTTTGCTGGTGGTTGTAGCGCTTAACAGCGTCCAGAAGCTCTTTACGCGGATCGCTTTTGCGGGCGGGAAGCGCTTTCCCAAGCCAGGCGCGGCCAGTATCGGTGATGTGATAGCTCATGCCTTCGCGAGCTACCATCTCGCGCTCAACAAGGTTATACAGCCGAGAATAGAGCGTGCTTTTTATCGAACTCGTTGAGGCAAACTTAGAGTGCTGATGCAGAAAAGCCTGCCATTCGGGCAGTAAATCGGCCCGGCGAGACATTTCACGTCCGGCAAGGAGCTCTAAAAGATGTAGCAACCCCTCCCTGTCATCCAGCATTCGCAGGACCGTTTCATCATTAGCAAGAAATTGTTCGCCACGTGTGGTCGGAGTCCAGCTCTCGTTTGGATCCGTAGTCATCAGATCAAAAAGTGGATAGTTCAGGAACAGGTAACAGCCGTAGCTGTGGCGAGGGTTTAATATGTGATCGTCCTGATTCCAGATGCAGCGCGCAATTTCAGCATCTTCACCTTTCAAACGTTCACTTATCCACATATCGGGTTCGGACCAGTCGACAGGGTTTTGCGGCGTGCCGGTCTGCTCATGAATGGCATTAATCATATTACGCACGGACTTAACGGAATAGCCTGATACAGCTTTCATCATTGCTTTCACTTGCGCATAGGTGGGAAACAGCGGGGTGATGACTTTGTAATTTTTCACGTTGGTCCTTTAACGATTTGTAGCAGCGTAGCTGGTGACTTCAGATTGGAAATTCTAACGAGTATGTCGGTAATCTTATAACGCAAACGTGTCATTACAGGATTGATATCTCATTCGTTCTTCGTTGGCGCTGTTACCTCTATCCTTCTGATGCAATGCAATTGAGGCATCAAAGCTTGGCTAAGAACCTTCCGTATATACCCAACTTTACGTCCACCGCCAGTCATATTGACTACCCTTAATACCCTAAGCGGTAATTAAAGGAGATTCGATATGGCTTACCAGACAGTAAATCCTGCCACTAACCAGCTGGTGAAAGAATACCCCTCCCACACCGATGCGGACGTCGAAGCGGCGCTGAAGGCGGCGGACGCGCTCTATCACTCCGACTGGGCGAAAGGCGATATTGAACAGCGCCTGCCGGTGCTGCACAAGCTGGCCGATCTGATTGATGCGCGCGTGGAGGAACTGGCTAAAATCGCCAGTCAGGAGATGGGTAAGCTCATCGAACAGAGCCGCGGAGAAGTGAAGCTCTGCGCGCAGATTGCCCGCTATTACGCCGATAACGCGAAGCAGTTTTTAGCACCTGTAAAATACAAATCGGAACTGGGTGAAGCCTGGGTAGAGCATCACCCCATCGGCGTACTGATGGCCGTTGAACCCTGGAACTTCCCTTACTACCAACTGATGCGTGTGCTGGCTCCTAACCTGGCGGCGGGTAACCCGGTGATTGCCAAACACGCGAGTATTGTCCCGCACTGCGCCGAGACCTTTGCGCATCTGGTGCGCGAAGCGGGTGCGCCGGAAGGGGCATGGACAAACCTGTTTATCTCCTCTGATCAGGTGGCTAAGATTATCGCCGACGAACGCGTGCAGGGCGCAGCGCTGACCGGCTCTGAAAAAGCGGGTAGCGTGGTAGCGGCCCAGGCGGCGAAGCACATCAAAAAATCGACCCTGGAACTGGGCGGTAACGACGTGTTCGTGGTACTCGACGACGCGGATATCGACAAGGCCGTGAAGATTGGCGTCAACGCCCGTCTGAATAATGCGGGCCAGGTCTGTACCGCGGCGAAGCGCTTTATCCTGCATGAAAAAATCGCCGACGCGTTCCTGAGCAAGTTCACCGAGGCGTTTAAGCAGGTGAAGATTGGCGATCCGCTGGATGAAAGCACCACGCTGGGGCCGCTGTCATCCAAAGACGCGCTGGAGACGCTGACCAAACAGGTCGACGAGGCGGTGAAGCATGGCGCGAAGCTGCACTACGGCGGCAAGCCGGTCCAGCGTGAGGGCAGTTTCTTTGAGCCGACCATCCTGACGCATATCTCACGCGAGAACCCGGCATACTTCGAAGAGTTCTTCGGCCCGGTCGCGCAGGTTTATGTGGTGAAAAGCGACGATGAAGCCGTCGCGCTGGCCAACGACTCGCACTACGGACTCGGTGGCGCGGTGTTCAGTCAGGATATCGAGCGTGCGAAGAAAATGGCGTCGCGCATCGAAACCGGGATGGTGTATATCAACTGGCTGACCGACACGGCGGCAGAGTTGCCGTTTGGCGGCGTGAAGCGTTCCGGTTACGGGCGTGAACTGTCGGATCTGGGGATCAAAGAGTTTGTAAACCAGAAGCTAGTGGTGGTACATCAGTAATCGCACCCATAAAAAACCTGCCATGCGGCAGGTTTTTTTTGTTCGCGCTTATTGCACTTCGATCTTATCCCAGCCGCTTTTATACATGCAGCTGTCTACCAGGGTATCTCTGCGATACTCATTGGCGTCTTCAACCGTATAGCTGGTGGAAACATCCTTTTTCTTGTGTTTCTTGTCCTGCTTTTCCGAGTTTGAACCCGTCACAACGTTATCCGGGGGCAGATCGATAAGTGCCTGAGCTTCGCATTCCGTTAGCTTTTTATTCATTTCCCTGTCACTGACGCCAGGCTTGACCCATTTATACTGGACGCAGCCTGACAGCAGTAACGTAATACTCAGAACACTAAGCGCGGCGATGCGGGTTTTCATCAGAAGCTTACTCCGCCGCCTACGTATGCGCCGTCAATCAGGGTATGGTTTGGACGACCGTCTTTGCCATCAACGCTCACGTGGCGGTAACCCACTTTCAGCGTCACAGGTTTAATTGGGGTCCAGCTTACGCCGCCGTTTGCTTCAACGTAGTTTTTTACGCTGTTGTTCAGGCCGTCTGGCGCAACATAACCTTCACCGAACACGTGGATGCTGTCGGTCAGCGCAACGTTCACACCCCCGCCGATTGGGAAGGCCACGCCGTTATCGCCTTTTTTCGGGCCGATGTAGATCGCTTTAGCGCCCGCATTCAGCATCACCGGGCCAACTTCCAGGTTGTAACCTGCGCCAACGCCGCCGGTCTGCGTACCGTCATCGGTGTTCTTCAGCCAGTTGCTCTCCGCATACAGGCCAGATGAGGATTTACCCATTTCCAGATTAAGGTTGGTAAAGTTTTTACCCTGCTCAATGCTGCCGCCCATAGCCAGTGCGGAACCTGATACAGCGGTCAGAGCAGAAAGGAGAAGAACATTCAGCTTTTTCATGTTTTATGCCTCGTCATTAAATTAATCTGGGCACACCTTAACAAGCGAGGTTTATGACTGCAAATGTGAGGCGGTTCGCAGTTTTATGCTGATTTTGTTAATAATTTTCCGCATTGTTGTTGCGTGTTGGTTTGTATTTGCTTTCGTCAACGCGAATGTTTTTTACGTTTAGAAACGGTTTAGAATTTTGTCTAAATATCATCTGAACGAGGCGGGGATATTGATTGGAAATGCATTAATTGAGTTTCTAATAATTTCCTGAAATGTTTCCGCTGTAACGGATAACAACGTAAATTTACATTTTTATGGTTAAGTTATACTCATCCCTCTATCAACTATACCTGTTAATGGCATGAATGCTTGCCATAAAAATCATTAGTGCAAAAAATACATGTAAGAAGTATGTCATTGTCATGTATTTGGATGACGATATGCCGATATCATCACAAGGATGATTAAATAATCATGATGAACAGAGTAAAAGGATTTTTCCCGAAAATTGCGATCCCTCTTCCCACCGGGAGAGGGAACAAGCAGGCGTTATTTACGTAGCCCCGCAAAGGCCGACCGAATCTCATCTTCCGGCAGCTCAAGCCCGATAAAGACCATCACGCTGTGCGGCGCCTCGTCGCCCCACGGGCGATCCCAGTCGGCGCTGTACAGGCGCTGCACGCCCTGGAACAGCAGGCGGTTAGGTTCACCGTCAATCCACAACATTCCTTTGTAGCGCAGCAGCTTGTCGGCGAACGACAGCAGCAGGTTCTCCATTACGCGGGAAACGTCGCTGATATCTACCGGGTAGTCCAGCTCAACCACAATGGACGAGACGTCATTTTGCTTATCGGCCATAAAGTGGAAGCGCGGTCCGGAGGTGACGTTCTCTTCGAGCATAAAGCCGTTGGTGTTGAACAGCTGAGACAGGTCAATATCGCCGTGCGTCACGGTATAAATCGGGGCGCGTGAGTTAATGCGCGTCAGCCGCTCGCGCAGTTTCTCGCTGTCGCCTGCCACGTCGGTTTTGGTCAGCAGGATGCGATCCGCGTAGCCGACCTGAGACTGGGCAATGGTGAACTGGTTCATCTGCTCGTCGGCGTGAACCGCATCGACCAGCGCAACAACGCCGTCCAGCAGGTAGCGCTGGCAGAGAATGTCATGGGAGAAAAAGGTCTGGATAATCGGGCCGGGGTCGGCCATGCCGGTGCATTCAATCACCAGGCGGTCAAAGCTGATGTCTCCGCGGTCGCGGCTGTCGAGCAGATCCAGCAGGGCGTCTTCTAATTCGTTTGAGCGGGTGCAGCAGATGCAGCCGTTGGTCAGGGTTTTGATCTGCGTGGCGCGATCGCCAATCAGCTGGTCGTCGACGGAGACTTCGCCGAACTCGTTTTCAATCACGGCGATGTTGAAGCCGTGCTGTTCATTGAGGATGTGGCGCAGCAGGGTGGTTTTACCTGCGCCGAGGAAACCGGTCAGCAGGGTGACGGCAATCGGGGTCATGGTCTCTCCTTTAGCAGCAGCGTACGCCGCCTTCTCCACTTCCGCCGTAGCGCGCTTCCTGACGCTCGCGGAAGAACTCGGTGTAGGTCATGTACGGCTTATCCGGATGGTTGGTCTTCATATGCTCAACGTAGTTGTCATAGTCCGGAATGCCAATCAGCATTTTCGCCGCCTG
>Ga0308162_1000126_pt1 | contig 98360 bp, 100 predicted proteins | sample PhySR2_FD_201370 | JGI IMG/M metagenome (GOLD analysis project Ga0308162, IMG submission 201370) | Phyllosphere microbial communities from UC Gill Tract Community Farm, Albany, California, United States - DLSLS.R2 | ecosystem: Host-associated > Plants > Phyllosphere > Unclassified | place: USA... | reverse complement strand
GGTGGCGTATATTACGCTTTCCTCTTTCAGAGTCAACCCTGAATCTCAGGATTTTTTCTCTTCAACCGACCGGTTGTTGTGTGAAGTGATTCACATCCGCCGTGTCGATGGAGGCGCATTATAGGGAGTTCTCGCGCCGCCGCAACCGCTAAATGACAGAAAAATGACTGACTGCTGCATTCCACAGCAAAACCCCGCCTTATACCTTTTTACACACAGACTTATCCACAATCGGGCCTGCCCGCGCTGCGCGATCCTACATTTAGCGAGACAAAATCGACTATACTGGCGAAAAATACTCCCCGGCAGGCCACCCCATGACAACACAACGTCTCAGCCGAGACTGGCGTATCCCCACAGCAGGAATAATGCTGCTGGTACTCCTCTTCGCAGGATTCACCCTGCATGCCCACTGGAATGCCTTTATCCAGTGGTGTCTGGCAACGCAGATTACCCTGCATCGCTATCTGGTGATGTACCTGCTTCAACTGAACAATCACCAGTACAGCGGTGGATTATGGCTAATAACGGGTGCTTTCCTTTATGGCGTACTCCACGCCATAGGTCCGGGCCATGGCAAATTCATTGTCACCACCTATCTCAGCACCAATAAAGAGAGCGAACTCGCCGCACGCGTTGTCCCCTTTCTTGGTAGCCTGATGCAGGGCGCAAGCGCCGTTCTCTTTGTCTTTATCCTGGCCGTGGGTTTTAACCTCGCCTCGGGCGATATCAGCACCAGCCGCTGGTATGTAGAGAAGATAAGCGCGGTGCTGATTGGCGCATTCGGCGCGTTTGTCATTTACCAGGCACTGAAAAGCCTGCGCCCGCGCAGAATGACCATTCGGGCCATCAGACCTCACCAGCACGATGAAAACTGCGGTTGCGGGCACCACGGCGTGGGCGCGGACCTGACAAAAGGTGACTGGAAAACGCGCCTGGGCGTGATTCTGGCAATCGGCGCGCGGCCATGCAGCGGCGCAATAATGATCCTGATGTTCTCGAACGCACTGGGGATTGTGACGTGGGGGATCGCCGCGGTAATGACGATGTCGCTGGGAACAGCGCTTTCTATTATGGGGTTATCGCTGGCAGTACGTTACGCCCGTGAACGTACGGTGGCCTGGTTCGGCGGCAGCTCCTCGCTGAGCTGGCTGGTTCCGGCGGTCAAAATTGCCGGCGGGGTCATTCTGATCCTATTTGCCACCGTCCTGTTCCTGACGGTGATCCCCATCAGCGCCAACGGCGACTACATCGCTGCAGGATGCTAAAAAAAACCCGCCAGCGGCGGGTTTTTTATTACTCGTTAATCCGTGGATGTTGATCCACCAGTCGGGTGCGTTTTTTCTGAAGCTCTTCAATCTCTGCATCGATGTCTTCAATCTTCTGCTCTACGTTATCGTAGTGCTCACGCAGGATATCCTTCGCTTCCGCAATATCCGAAGCGGCAGGCGTCGCCCCTTTCAGCGGACGGTTGGCCGTCTCCTTCATGGTGATACCAGTAATCAGACCAATCACCGCAATGACCATCAGATAATAAGCCGGCATCATCAGGTTCTGGGTGCTTTCCACCAGCGAGGCGGCAAGCGTTGGGGTCAGGCCCGCAATCAGAACCGAGATATTAAACGCGGCGGCCAGCGCGCTGTAGCGAATATGCGTCGGGAACATCGCCGGTAGCGTCGACGCCATAACCCCGATAAAGCAGTTAAGGATCACCGCCAGCATCAGCAGCCCGGCAAAAATCAGGCCCAGCACGTTACTGTTAATCAGAATAAACGCGGGGATCGCCAGCGCAAACAGCGCAACGCTACCCAGAATAATAAAGGGCTTACGGCCAAAGCGGTCGCTCATTAACCCCATAATCGGCTGCACGAACAGCATACCGACCATAATGGCGATAATAATCAGCACGCCGTGGTCTTCAGAGTAATGCAGGTTATGCGACAGGTAGCTCGGCATATAGGTGAGCAACATGTAATAGGTCACGTTGGTCGAAATCACCAGACCGATACAGGTCAACAGGCTACGCCAGTGCTTAGTCGCAATCTCTTTAAACGACACTTTCGGGCCGTCCTGCAGTCCTTCACGGTCGCCCTGCTCCAGCTTCTCAACGTGCTGCTGGAACGCCGGTGTCTCTTCTAATGCATGACGCAGGTAAAGGCCAATGATGCCCAGCGGCAATGCTATAAAGAACGGAATACGCCAGCCCCATTCGAGGAAGTTCGCCTCACCGACCACGGTGGAGATCAGAACGACCACGCCTGCGCCCATGACAAACCCGGCAATCGAGCCAAAGTCCAGCCAGCTTCCCATAAAGCCACGCTTACGGTCCGGGGAATATTCCGCGACGAAGATCGACGCGCCGGTATATTCACCGCCCACGGAGAAGCCTTGAGCCATTTTACAGAGCAGCAGCAGGATCGGTGCCCAAATACCAATAGAGGCGTAAGACGGAATTAGGCCGATACAGAATGTACTTATCGACATAATCACAATAGTAATAGCAAGGATTTTCTGGCGACCGTATTTGTCACCCAGCATCCCGAAGAACAGGCCGCCCAGCGGGCGAATCAGGAAGGGAACAGAGAACGTACCCAATGCTGCAATCATCTGCAGGCTGGGATCGGCACCGGGGAAGAATACTTTACCTAACGCGTAGGCCACAAAGCCGTAGACACCAAAATCAAACCACTCCATCGCATTACCGAGCGAGGCAGCGGTGATCGCTTTACGCAATTTCGCGTCATCAATAATAGTGACATCGCGAAGCGTGATGGGTTTTACCTTTTTCCTTCTAAGCATAGCTTTCCTCGTAGACTCAGCCCTGTCCGTTCCACAGTCTTTATGGCGATCTGTGAACCTGAGATCCGCTCCATGCGAATCTCCTAATTCAAGCGTAGCAGGTTTACTTACATTGACGTTTCACGTCGATACAACCGAACCTGTTGACGCCTGCATGGGCAGTTAATGACCTCTTTACCCTACCAGCGTTTATATTTGTGATCAACTTCACATATATATTTCCCCCTCGTCAGCTTTCGTCAATTCATGCCAACGGCGTCCTTTTTTTCACGCTTAGGTTTAACCCTCCTCGCTGTTTTTGCACACCGGCAACAAGAAACAAACCACATTTCTTCACATCAACTTTACATAAAGTTTAATTATCAAAAAGCGCGTCTGATGTTTACATTAAATATGTGACAAAGATAACTAAAACACTGTTTTATTTTCATTGAATCATCATTCCATTGATCGCATGATAAATCCGAACTTAGCGCTCCCGGCGCGTTCTGCTGAACGTGTTCAGAAAGACCTTAATTAATTTTATTGCATGGATAACGCATTAACCGATTCCTTAATCGATTAATCAATTGAATTTATTGCACTATTTTTTAAATTTTCCGCCAACCACGCGGGACGAGATGTGAGGGTTAAACATGAAGATTAAAGCCACGATAGAACGCATTCCCGGTGGGATGATGCTGGTTCCCCTGGTACTAGGCGCAATCTTAAATACGCTGGCACCGGATACCGGGGCATATTTTGGCGGATTCACAAAAGGGATGATAACCGGCACGGTGCCGATTCTGGCGGTATGGTTTTTTTGTATTGGTGCGTCAATAAACTTACGCGCGACGGGCACCGTATTACGCAAGTCCGGTACGCTGGTCCTCACTAAGATTGCCGTCGCCTGGATAGTGGCAATGGTCTGCGCGCTGTTTATTCCCGAAAACGGTATTCAGACCGGATTCTTTGCAGGGTTATCCGTTCTGGCCATCGTCTCCGCAATGGATATGACCAACGGTGGTTTATATGCCAGCCTGATGAACCAGTACGGCACCAAAGAAGAATCCGGGGCATTCGTATTGATGTCGCTGGAATCTGGTCCGCTGATGACAATGCTGATCCTCGGTTCTGCCGGTCTGGCGTCATTCGAACCGCATCATTTTGTCGGCGCGATCCTGCCGTTCCTGATCGGTTTTGCGTTAGGCAACCTCGACCACGATCTGCGTGATTTCTTCAGTAAAGCCACGCCGGTGCTGATCCCGTTCTTCGGTTTCGCGCTGGGTAACACTATTAACCTGAATGTGATCCTCGATACCGGCCTGCTGGGCATCGTTCTGGGTGTGGCGGTCATCGTCATCACCGGTATTCCGCTGATCATCGCCGACCGCGTGATAGGGGGAGGAAACGGCACGGCAGGGGTTGCCGCCTCTTCAGCTGCGGGTGCCGCGGTAGCAAACCCGGTGATCATCGCCCAGATTAACCCTGCGTTCGAACCGGTTGCCGCGTCCGCCACCGCCCTGGTTGCCGCCAGCGTGATTGTCACCGCGATTCTGGTACCTATCATTACCGCGCTGTACGCCAAACGCTTCGGGAATGTTGCACCAGAGCAACCGAAGCCTGAGCCAGTCGAAATGCATCATTAACAGCATCAAGCCATCCCCTCACCCTGTGGGTGAGGGGAAAACGTTAACTGAAAATCTCTTCAACCATCCCGTCCGCCAGCCGTCTGGCAGAGCACAGCCTCGGCATACCCAGCGCCACCGTTTGCCAGTTTTGCGTCACAGACCAGCTCACCGGATGACTGTCCCCCTGACACCAGTCGCCCAACCAGCCGAGCATGTCTTTATGATCCATTAGCCCGGGAGCCGCGGGCGTCGTTAGCCATTGATGATAAAAATGTCGGGTCGCGGGAGAAGCATTAATTTCCTGCGCAAGGTAGTTGGCCGCCATGCTGCGCAGGTCATCCTTAAGCATTACGGCGACGTCTTCATTTGCCAGGCGACAGGCATCGCCAAACGCCCCCCAGCGCAGCTCCTCCAGGGCAATATAGCACCGCCCGGCAAGCGACCAGCCGTCATAATGCCCGGCGCGCCAGCGGGTAAAAATCTGTTCGCTGTGCTCCCCTGCCTGCACGGTAAGGCCGCGCTGGGTAAGCGCCTTCTCTTTATAAGCGGCACGTTGCTGAAAATGCGAAGAGAGTTCGCTGTACTGCTGAAGAAGGCCGGGAGACTGCGAAGCGCGCGGGCCTGCCTGCTGGCGCAGGGTCTGCAGTTTTTCCGTCATCCGGGTCAGCGCCAGATGGCCCGGGTCGAGCATACCGGCTAATTTTTCCGCCAGCCCCAGTCGCAACGCTGCATTTTCGTTGAGCATTCCCGCCATCGCCCACGGCCGCAGCCGGGTATGCGTCATTATCTCCTGCGTCAAACGCTCACGAAACTGCACCTGCTGCGGCCCGAGGTGGGCATGACGCGTCGCGTCCACCCCCTGAACAAGATCGACCATAAATTTTGGATGAATACACTCCAGCGTCCGCCCGGGACCGTCCAGTAGCTGTGTTGTCATGGTTGCTCTGCCGCGAATAAGGTTTGAATATCATCGCGTAACAGTCGGGTATCTTCCTGAATCCACGTCGCAGTTGTAATACTTTGCTTCAACAGCTGGCTGAGCGCCCGGGTGGCGTGCTCATTTTGCTGACGAACTGCGAGGCTATCACGCAAGCTTTCTTGTAATCCGGTCAGGCATAACGAAAATTCTGCAAAGAACGTTGCCATACCCGCCCTGACAGAGACATCGACCTGCGCCGACAAAGCTTTACGGATTTGTTCACAAAACTGGTCAATATGCTGCTTAAACTTGTCATGGAGCTGACCAACGTCAATAACATACCGCGTTCGCGTCACCACATAATCTTCCCAGCCCCAGCCCGGATTGTTCAGCCAGCGGGATACCGTATCGCGCACACCTCCCGTCACCGACGGCTGTCCGGCCGGGCGGTTATCCAGCACGATAGCGTCGTTGAACAGCCCCCGCGTGTTGAAGTTAAGCTGGTTTGCCTGAAACGCCGGGAAGCTGATCCTCGCCCGGAACCCGGCATGGCTCAGCTGTTCCTTAATACGCGTCTCAATGGGACGCATCGCCTCATTCAGCGAGCGCGCCAGCGTAGATTCCAGCTGATCGAAGCGGAGCGCCAGCTCCCGGCTGATTTTATTCTGCGCATCCAGCATGATCAGCTCGCAGGAAGAGCGGATCTTGCTCAGCACCACCTGCGCCTGCCCTTCATCTTCCAGCACCAGCTGGAGCAGCGCGTCCGGCTCACTTCGGCGCGGGCTGTGTGGATCAACCCCCGCGACATTCAATAGCGCCTGGCGGCTAAAGACATCACCAATCGCCTGTCGAAGCGAGCGATTTTGCTGAGCCATAAACGCATCGGTGGCGGTAAGGGTCTGCTCAACCTCATGCGCCACTTCATCGCTGACCACGTTCTGGCGCGTCTGCAACATCGCCATATCATCTTCAAGCCGGGCGATATTCAGTTCCAGTTCGTCAAAGGCCACCGTCAGCCCCTGATAGCGGAAATCAAGATATTCCCGGGCGTTTTGCGCATAGTTCAGCAACTTATGCGACGCTGAGCGCAGGGCAAACAGCGACGCATTGGCATAGGCGGCGTAAATCAGCTTACGGATCGGCTGCTCAAACAATGAGTCTTCCCACAGCAGATCGGCGGCATGACGGATATGGTCGATATCATCTAAATCAGCCGTGCGCCAGCGGCGTCCCAGCGCCGCTTCGGCAAAATCCTGCACCCAACGCTGGGCCTGATGATTAGGCAACCGACCGTGAGTGGTCAGCTCATAGCGCGCGCGGTTTGCCAGATACGCCCACATGGACGAGACCGGGTAAATCTGCCCTGGAGAGATATTTCCCTTCATCAGCGTGCCGGAGATCATCGCGCGCACCTGCTCTTCGTCATCGCTGTTGCGATCTTTCTGATCGAATTTATTCACCAGGGCGTACAGCGGCACCGATTTCCCTGCGGCGGAAATCGCCTGGCGCACCTCGTGGTCAGAAATCGACTTAAGCTGGGTATAATCCATTACCGCCAGCACCGCCGAAGCGCGCGCCAGCTGTTCAGCGAGCATTTTTTGCAGATGCGGCTGCCCGGCCTCGTTTGGCCCCGGCGTGTCGAGCAGCGTCAGCTGGCCCAGATGCGCGTCCAGACCCGCCAGGTGAACAAACTCCACCTCAATCACCGGGATGTGCTCAATGGCCGCATATTCAGAGAACGGAAAATCCACGCCCAGCGCCAGCGAGAGGCGAACCAGGTCGTTCAGGCTTTTCAGGCAGTGGAATATCGGCTCGGCCCCCAGGTGATGTTTTTCAAACGCCTCACCTTTTTCGATCCGCTCCAGCAGGGTGTTCATGTCTTTATCAATTTCCAGCCGCTGCGCCAGCTTGCCGCGATCGTAATCGCAGAGCTTTTGCTGCAACTGCTGGATCAACGTATCAATAGGCGAGACATGAGAGAAGTGCAGGATCGGCTCCTTCTGCCCTGGCGTATGGCGGATGAGCGTAGGCAACGCGGTCATGGGCCGGTTACGGTTTGGCAGCACTTCCGTTCCGACAATCGCATTAATGGTGGTGGACTTACCGGCCTTCATGGTCCCGACAATGGCCAATACCATTTCAAGACGGGTTATTTTGCGTAATTCATTATTCAGCATGGCCTGCTGCGCGTCGACGCCGCGCGTGCTGAAATGCAAAGGCAAAACATTATTCTTTTCACCGCTCATGGCAGATGTTGTGCTGTTCAACATCGCCATCGGCATTGATTTCAACGTATCGAGATTCTGCAGGGAAAGCTGTAACAAGCGTTCAGCTTCCTGGCTTAATTCAAAAATAGTCTGTGTGTGCATGATAAAAGCCTTCCCCTAACGCAAATTTATTACTTTTATTAAGCTACGATGTTTTAATTATTGTTTTACGGCTTATATGATCACGTATGGAAAACACGTTCGCTAAATATAACTATTTGATGGCAATCAAAAATTAATTACTTTCCGTGCCAGATATGTAAAGCATCACCCTTGACCAGAAAGCCAAAAGATTAAAAGCTAAGCCTGTTTTCAGGAAACTTCAGGATATATCATCATTATTTACCCACCTAAAATGAGGGGTGTCCTCTCATCGTCACGGAATGCGTAACCTGAGCGTTCGCGGGAAAATAACAGCGTGTTGCTTAACCTTATCCGAAATGGAAGGGCGTAGCAATTTGATGCAATAAAATATTCGATATATTTAGCGTAATTGCTTTCCGGCGAGGTCGTGCCATCAGAATGGCTAAAGCGACTGACAGGAAATGTCATTCCTGGCGTGTATTTCACCCGTTTTTATTTCTGAATGTCACCGACAACAGTGTGGATTTGCGCTATACTTGCCGCCTTTTTCGGCACTCTGCCGTCATTTAGCTGGCATTTTCCAGCGTGTTAACCACTTTTTGAGGATACCAACATGTCACTTCCACACTGCCCGAAATGCAACTCTGAATACACCTATGAAGATAGCGGAATGTTTATCTGCCCGGAATGCGCTCACGAATGGAATGACGCAGAGCCTTCGCAGGATAACGATGCGCTGGTAGTGAAAGATGCTAACGGTAACCTGCTGGCAGACGGCGACAGCGTAACCGTGGTGAAAGACCTGAAGGTAAAAGGCAGCTCCTCCATGCTGAAAATCGGCACTAAAGTGAAGAATATCCGTCTGGTGGAAGGCGACCACAACATTGATTGCAAAATCGACGGCTTTGGCCCGATGAAGCTGAAATCCGAGTTCGTGAAAAAGAACTGATTTCCCTGCCCGGTGGCGCTTCGCTTACCGGGCTGTCTGGCACTACACTTAATGGGCTTTTCTTACCTGAGGTAATGATTATGCCATTAAGTCCCTACATCTCATTCTCCGGCAATTGTGCAGAAGCGTCCGTCTTCTATCAGCACGCGCTCGGTGCAGACATTCTCTATTCAATGACCTACGGCGACATGCCGAAAGACGACAGCAGCGAAGAAGGCTGCCCCTCCGGCATGCAGTTCCCTGATACGGCCATCGCCCACTCCAACGTTCGCATCGCGGGCAGCGATATCATGATGAGCGACGGCCAGCCCCCCGGTAGCAGCGCGCAATACGCCGGTTTCACGCTGGTACTGGACACGCAGGACGTGGCAGAAGGTAAACGCTGGTTCGATAACCTGGCCGAAGGCGGCAACGTTGACATGGCCTGGCAGGAGACCTTCTGGGCGCACGGGTTCGGGAAAGTCACCGACAAATACGGCGTGCCGTGGATGGTTAACGTGGTTAAACATCAACAAACGTCGTAGGCGGGATAAGCGCAGCGTAGCCGGCAACAACGCCCGGTGAGGCTGCGCTGACCGGTCCTGCATGGACTGTCATCGCTTTCACCTCAACTCTTCAACTTCCCGCAACCGGAACTTAACCCAAATGTCATATTGATGCGCCAGCATGAGGCCACATTTTCAATGAGGCCCCGCACATGCAAACCGTCATCCGCGTCGAGAAACTCAGCAAGACCTTTCATCACAACAAGGCTCTGCACGCCGTTGATCTGACCGTCCAGCAGGGCGAAATGGTGGCGCTGCTGGGGCCATCCGGTTCAGGGAAATCCACCCTGCTGCGCCATTTAAGTGGCCTCATTACCTGCGATAAAACGCCGGAAAGCCACGTCGAGCTGCTGGGTAATACCGTCCAGCGCGCCGGCCGTCTGGCGAGCGATATCCGTAAAAGCCGCGCCCAGACGGGCTACATCTTCCAGCAGTTCAACCTGGTGAACCGCCTGACGGTGCTGGAGAACGTGCTCATCGGCGCGCTCGGCAGCACCCCGTTCTGGCGCACCTGCCTGCGCTGGTTCTCTCCCCAACAGAAGCAAGAGGCGCTGCAGGCGCTGACCCGCGTCGGCATGGCCCATTTCGCCCACCAGCGCGTGTCTACCCTGTCCGGTGGACAACAGCAGCGCGTCGCGATTGCCCGCGCCCTGATGCAGAAAGCGAAAATCATTCTGGCCGATGAACCCATCGCCTCGCTGGATCCGGAATCGGCGCGCATCGTGATGGAGACCCTGCGCGACATCAACCAGAACGACGGCATCACCGTGGTGGTCACGCTGCACCAGGTGGACTACGCCCTGCGCTACTGCGAACGCATCGTCGCCCTGCGTCAGGGACATGTGTTCTTTGATGGCGCAAGCCATCAGTTTGATAACGACCGTTTTGACCATCTCTACCGCAGCATAAACCGCGTCGAAGAGAGCGCGCAGGCTGCTTAATTCACCCGATCCGAGGAAAGTACATGAGCTACAAAGCCGTTGCCGCGCTGGCCTTTACCAGCATGTTCAGCATCAGCACCCTGTTAAGCCCGGCATACGCCCAGGAGCAGGAAAAAGCGCTGAACTTTGGCATTATTTCGACGGAGTCACAGCAAAACCTGAAGCCTCAGTGGGAACCGTTCCTGAAAGATATGGAAACTAAACTGGGGATCAAAGTGAACGCCTTCTTCGCCCCGGATTACGCGGGCATCATCCAGGGGATGCGCTTTAACAAAGTGGACATCGCCTGGTACGGCAACCTCTCCGCAATGGAAGCGGTAGACCGCGCCAATGGCCAGGTATTTGCGCAGACCGTGGCGGCAGATGGCTCCCCGGGCTACTGGAGCGTGCTGATCGTTAACAAAGACAGCCCGATCAATAACCTCAACGATCTGCTCGCCAAACGCAAGGATCTGACCTTTGGCAACGGCGACCCGAACTCCACCTCCGGGTTCCTGGTGCCGGGCTATTACGTCTTCGCCAAAAACAACGCCTCCGCCAGCGACTTCAAGCGCACCGTCAACGCCAGCCACGAAACCAACGCCCTGGCCGTCGCGAACAAGCAGGTGGACGTTGCAACCAATAACACCGAAAACCTCGACAAGCTGAAGACCTCCGCGCCGGACAAGCTGAAAGAACTGAAGGTGATCTGGAAATCACCGCTGATCCCGGGCGACCCGATTGTGTGGCGTAAAAACCTCTCCGAAAGCACCAAGGACAAGGTGTACGACTTCTTTATGACCTACGGCAAAACGCCGGAAGAAAAAGCCGTTCTGGAGAAGCTGGGTTGGGCACCGTTCCGCGCCTCAAGCGACCTGCAGCTGGTCCCGATTCGCCAGCTGGCGCTGTTCAAACAGATGCAGGGCGTGAAGAACAACAAGGGGCTGAAGGAGGACGAGAAGACCAGCAAAGTGTCTGAAATTCAGGCGCAGCTGGACGATCTCGACCGCCTGACCGCCGCGCTCGGCGCGATGACCAGCGTGAATAAAGCGGTGCAGTAAATCTTTTCTCCCTCTCCCTGTGGGAGAGGGCCGGGGTGAGGGCATCAGCGTGCACATATCCCCCTCACCCTAACCCTCTCCCTCAAGGGAGAGGGGACTAAACCCAAAGGAGTCACCATGCAAACCATCACACTCCCACCGCCAAAGCGCAGCTGGTTCTCGCTGATCAGCTGGGCCATTCTGCTGGCGGTGCTCGTTATCTCCTGGAAGGGCGCGGAAATGGACCCGCTGCTGCTGGTCAAAGACGCGGGCAACATGGCGACCTTCGCCGCCGATTTCTTCCCGCCGGACTTCAGCCAGTGGCAGGATTACCTTGGCGAAATGGCCATTACCCTGCAAATCGCCGTCTGGGGCACCGCCCTCGCCGTCATCCTCTCCATCCCGTTTGGCCTGATGAGCGCCGAAAACATCGTGCCATGGTGGGTTTATCAGCCGATGCGCCGCCTGATGGACGCCTGCCGCGCCATCAATGAAATGGTCTTCGCCATGTTGTTTGTGGTCGCCGTCGGTCTCGGCCCGTTTGCGGGCGTAATGGCGCTGTTTATACACACCACCGGCGTGCTCTCCAAGCTGCTCTCCGAAGCGGTGGAAGCCATTGAACCTGGCCCGGTCGAGGGCATACGCGCCACCGGGGCCAACAAAATTGAAGAGATCCTCTACGGCGTACTGCCGCAGGTCATGCCGCTGCTGATCTCCTATTCGCTCTACCGCTTTGAATCTAACGTTCGCTCGGCAACCGTCGTCGGCATGGTCGGCGCGGGCGGGATTGGCGTCACCCTGTGGGAAGCGATTCGCGGCTTCCAGTTCCAGCAAACCTGCGCCCTGATGGTGCTCATCATCATCACCGTCAGCCTGCTGGATTTCCTCTCTCAACGTTTGCGTAAGCACTTCATCTGAGAAGCGAGGCTTTGTTATCTATGCACTTATCCAGACATCCGACCAGTTACCCCACCCGCTGGCAGGAGATCGCGGCGAAGCTCGAAGTGGAGCTGCGCACGCACTACCGCTGCGGGGACTATCTGCCCGCCGAGCAGCAGCTTGCTGACCGCTACGAGGTCAACCGCCATACCCTGCGCCGGGCTATCGATCAGCTGGTCGAGCGCGGCTGGGTGCAGCGCCGTCAGGGCGTCGGCGTACTGGTGCTGATGCGCCCGTTCGACTACCCGCTGAATGCGCAGGCGCGCTTTAGCCAGAACCTGCTCGATCAGGGCAGCCACCCGACCAGCGAAAAGCTGCTGTCGGTGCTGCGCCCGGCCTCCAGCCACGTGGCGGACGCGCTGGGCATTGCCGAAGGTGAAAACGTCGTACACCTGCGCACCCTGCGCCGGGTCAACGGCGTAGCGGTGTGCCAGATCGACCACTACTTTGCAGACCTCTCCCTCTGGCCGGTGCTGCAACACTTCGCCAGCGGTTCGCTGCATGACTTTCTGCAGGATGCCACGGGCATCGCGCTCAAACGCACCCAGACGCGCATCAGCGCCCGCCGCGCGCAGGCAAAAGAGAGCAAGGTGCTGGAGATCCCCAACATGGCCCCGCTGCTCTGCGTGCGCACCCTCAACCACCGTGACGGCGAAATCAACGCAACGGAGTACTCCGTCAGCCTGACCCGCGCCGACATGATTGAATTCACCATGGAGCACTGAATGCACTTCGATACCGCCCCCCGTCAGCGCTGGATGCGCGTCCTGGCCCACAGCCAGCCCGCTGCGCTGCAGGCGCGCATGAACGCGCTCAATCTGGCCCCCGATTACGAGACCCTCCGCGCCCCGGAAATTGGCCTGGTACAAATCCAGGCGCGCATGGGCGGCACGGGCGATCGCTTTTTTGCCGGCGATGCAACCCTCACCCGCGCCGTTATTCGTCTGAACAGCGGCACGCTGGGTTACGGCTACGTTCTCGGACGCGATAAACAGCACGCCGAACGCTGCGCGGTAATCGACGCGCTGCTGCAGGAACACCCGCATTTCCAGTCGCTTATGGAAACCCTGATTGCCCCGCTGGAAGCCGACCGCGCCGCGCGCCTTGCCGCCCGTCAGGCCGAGGTCAACACCAGCCGGGTCGACTTCTTTACGCTCGTTCGCGGAGATAACGCATGACGCTTCAACCCGCTTTTACCCTGGCCGTCCAGGATGCCCAACAAAGTTTTCGTCGCCTGCTGAAAGCCATGAGCGAGCCGGGCGTCATCGTCTCGCTGCATCAGCTTTCGCAGGGCTGGCTGCCGCTGAACCTCGCCACCACCAGCGTGCTGCTGACGCTGGCCGACAACGACACGCCGGTGTGGCTTTCCGGCGCGATGGCGAACGATATTGCCTGTCAGAACCTGCGTTTTCACACCAGCGCCCCGCTGGTTGATCAGCCCCAGCAGGCGGTGTTTGCCGTGGCCGACGAGCAGATCAGCCACGAGCAGCTCAACGCCCTGAGCGAAGGCAGCGCCGTGGCCCCGGAAACCAGCGCCACGCTGATCCTGCAGGTCGCCAGCCTGAGCGGTGGCCGCATGCTGCGCCTGACCGGCGCGGGCATTGCCGATGAACGCATGGTCGCCCCGCAGCTGCCGGAGTGCATCATCCATGAGCTAACCGAGCGCCCGCACCCATTCCCGCTCGGCATCGACCTGATCCTCACCTGCGGCGAACGCCTGCTGGCGATCCCGCGGACCACCCACGTGGAGGTGTGCTGATGTACGTAGCCGTTAAAGGGGGCGAGAAGGCGATTGCCGCCGCCCATACGCTGCAGGCGCACCGGCGTCGGGGCGATGCCCAGCTTCCCGAGCTGAGCGTTGCCCAGGTTGAGCAGCAGTTAAACCTGGCCGTCGACCGCGTAATGACCGAAGGCGGCGTTGCCGACCGCGAGCTGGCGGCGCTGGCGCTGAAGCAGGCCAGCGGCGATAACGTCGAAGCGATTTTCCTGCTGCGTGCGTACCGCACTACGCTGGCAAAGCTGGCGGTGAGCGAGCCGGTGAATACCGCCGACATGCGCCTGGAGCGCCGTATCTCGGCCGTTTACAAGGATATTCCCGGCGGTCAGCTGCTTGGCCCGACCTACGATTACACCCACCGCCTGCTGGATTTCACCCTGCTGGCGAACGGCGACGCGCCGTCGCTTGCCACCTCCGATGCCGCGCAGGAAGCCTCTCCGCACGTCTTTAGCCTGCTGGCGAAGCAGAGCCTGGCAAAAGCGGAAGAAGATTCCGGCACGGTGCCTGACGACATTACCCGCACGCCGCCGGTCTATCCGTGCTCACGCTCGTCGCGCCTGCAGCAACTGATGCGCGGCGACGAGGGGTATCTGCTGGCGCTGGCCTACTCCACCCAGCGCGGCTACGGGCGCAACCATCCGTTTGCGGCGGAGATCCGCAGTGGCTATATCAACGTCAATATCGTGCCGGAAGAGCTCGGTTTTGCAGTAAACGTCGGCGAACTGATGGTCACCGAATGCGAAATGGTTAACGGCTTTGTCGCGCCGGAGAACGATGACCCGCACTTTACCCGCGGATACGGGCTGGTGTTCGGCATGGGCGAGCGCAAGGCGATGGCGATGGCGCTGGTTGACCGTGCGCTCCAGGCGCCGGACTACGGCGAGCACGTCGCAGGCCCGGCGCAGGACGAAGAGTTCGTGCTGGCCCACGCCGACAACGTCGAGGCCGCAGGCTTTGTGTCGCACCTCAAGCTGCCCCACTACGTCGATTTCCAGGCCGAACTGGAACTGCTGAAACGCCTGCAACGGGAGCGCAAACATGGCTAACTTAAGCGGCTACAACTTTGCCTATCTGGACGAGCAAACCAAACGCATGATCCGCCGCGCCATCCTGAAAGCCGTCGCCATTCCGGGCTATCAGGTGCCGTTCGGCGGACGCGAAATGCCGATGCCCTACGGCTGGGGCACCGGCGGCATTCAGCTCACCGCCAGCGTCATCGGCGAAGCGGACGTGCTGAAGGTTATCGACCAGGGCGCGGACGACACCACCAACGCGGTGTCAATTCGCAACTTCTTCAAACGTGTCACGGGCGTGAACACCACCGAAAAAACCGAAGACGCGACGCTGATCCAGACCCGTCACCGCATCCCTGAAACGCCGCTCGCGGAAGATCAGATTTTGATTTTCCAGGTGCCCATCCCCGAGCCGCTGCGCTTTATCGAGCCGCGCGAAACCGAGACCCGCACCATGCACGCTCTGGAAGAGTACGGCGTGATGCAGGTGAAACTGTATGAGGATATCGCCCGCTTCGGCCATATCGCCACCACTTACGCCTACCCGGTAAAGGTAAACGGGCGCTACGTGATGGACCCGTCCCCGATCCCGAAATTCGATAACCCGAAGATGGACATGATGCCCGCCCTCCAGCTGTTTGGTGCCGGGCGCGAAAAACGCATTTATGCCGTTCCGCCCTATACCCGCGTGGAGAGTCTCGATTTTGACGACCATCCGTTTACGGTGCAGGCCTGGGACGAGCCGTGCGCCATCTGCGGCTCAACGCACAGCTATCTGGACGAAGTGGTGCTGGATGATACGGGCAAACGGATGTTTGTCTGCTCCGACACCGACTACTGCCGCCAACAGAGCGAGGCCAACAGCCAATGAAACCGCTGCTTTCGGTTAACAACCTGACCCACCTTTACGCGCCGGGCAAAGGCTTTAGCGACGTGTCGTTCGAGCTGTGGCCAGGGGAAGTGCTGGGAATTGTCGGCGAGTCCGGCTCCGGCAAAACCACCCTGCTGAAATCGATCTCCGCGCGTCTGACGCCACAAAACGGCGACATTCTCTATGAGGGGGCATCGCTGTACGGCATGAGCGAGGCCGAGCGCCGCCGCCTGCTGCGCACCGAGTGGGGCGTAGTGCATCAGCACCCGATGGACGGCCTGCGCCGTCAGGTTTCGGCGGGGGGCAATATCGGCGAACGGCTGATGGCGACCGGCGCGCGCCACTACGGCAACATCCGCGCCACGGCGCAGCACTGGCTGGAGGAGGTTGAGATCCCCGCCTCGCGCATCGACGATCTGCCAACCACCTTTTCCGGCGGTATGCAGCAGCGCTTACAGATTGCCCGCAATCTGGTGACCCATCCGAAGCTGGTGTTTATGGATGAGCCAACGGGCGGCCTCGACGTCTCCGTGCAGGCGCGACTGCTCGACCTGCTGCGCGGTCTGGTGGTGGAGCTGAACCTGGCGGTGGTGATTGTCACCCACGATTTGGGCGTTGCGCGCCTGCTGGCCGACCGTCTGCTGGTGATGAAGCAGGGTCAGGTGGTGGAAAGTGGGTTAACCGACCGCGTGCTCGACGATCCGCATCATCCGTACACCCAGCTGCTGGTGTCGTCGGTGTTGCAGAACTGAGGCCGCTGTCGCCGGGTGGCGCTGCGCTTACCCGGCCTACGAACAGCCAAACAACACCACACCTGTAGGCCGGGTAAGGCGAAGCCGCCACCCGGAAAATGACCACCGCACCAGTATTACCTGTAGGCCGGGTAAGCAAAGCGCCACCCGGCAAAAATCCCGCGAGGCCAACATGATCCACGTTGAAAATGTCAGTAAAACCTTTGTGCTCCACCAGCAAAACGGCGTGCGCCTGCCGGTCCTGCAAAACGCCTCGCTTGAGGTCACCCGCGGCGAATGCGTAGTGCTGCACGGTCACTCCGGCAGCGGCAAATCCACCCTGCTGCGCTCCCTGTACGCCAACTACCTGCCGGACGAAGGCCATATTCGCATCCGTCATCACGACGAGTGGGTCGATCTTGTACAAGCCCCGGCGCGCAAGGTTCTCGAAGTGCGTCGCTCGACGATCGGCTGGGTCAGCCAGTTCCTGCGGGTGATCCCCCGCGTCTCGGCCCTGGACGTGGTCATGCAACCCCTGCTCGATCTCGGCATGCCGCGCGAGACCTGCACCGTCAAAGCTGCCGACCTGCTGACGCGCCTGAACGTGCCGGAACGCCTGTGGCACCTCGCCCCGTCGACCTTTTCCGGCGGCGAGCAGCAGCGCGTTAACATCGCGCGCGGCTTTATCGTCGACTACCCGATTCTCCTTCTCGACGAACCCACCGCTTCGCTGGACGAAAAAAACAGCGCGGCCGTGGTGGCGTTGATCGAACAGGCCAAAGCGCGCGGCGCGGCGATCGTCGGGATCTTCCACGACGAAGCCGTGCGCGCCCGCGTGGCGGACAGACTGCACCCGATGGGGACCCCTGCATGATTATCAATAACGTAAAGCTGGTGCTGGAAAATGAGGTGGTTGACGGCTCAATCGAGATCCAGGACGGCGTCATCCGCGCGTTCGCTGAAACCCAGAGCCGCGCGCCCGCGGCGATGGACGGCGACGGCGGCTGGCTGCTGCCGGGGCTGATCGAACTGCATACCGATAACCTGGACAAATTCTTCACCCCACGTCCGAAGGTCGACTGGCCCGCCCATTCAGCGATGAGCAGCCACGACGCGCTGATGGTCGCCAGCGGCATCACCACCGTGCTGGACGCGGTAGCCATCGGCGACGTGCGCGATGGCGGCGACCGCCTTGAGAATCTGGAGAAGATGATTAACGCCGTGGAAGAGACGCAGAAACGCGGCCTGAACCGCGCCGAGCATCGCCTGCATCTGCGCTGCGAACTGCCGCACCACACCACCCTGCCGCTGTTTGAAAAGCTGGTGGAGCGCGAGCCGGTTTCACTGGTCTCGCTAATGGATCACTCGCCCGGCCAGCGCCAGTTCGCCAACATTGAAAAATATCGCGAGTACTACCAGGGCAAATACTCCCTGAACAACGAGGAGATGGCCCGTTATGAAGAGGAGCAGCTGGCGCTGGCCGCGCAGTGGTCGCAGCCCAACCGCCTCGCCATTGCCGCGATGTGCCGGGCGCGCAGCATCGCCCTCGCAAGCCACGATGACGCCACGCACGATCATGTCTTCGAATCACACCAGCTTGGCAGCGTTATCGCTGAATTTCCTACCACGTTCGAAGCAGCAGACGCCTCACGCAGGCACGGTATGAACGTGCTGATGGGTGCACCCAACATCGTGCGCGGCGGCTCCCACTCCGGCAACGTGGCGGCAAGCAAGCTCGCCTCGCTCGGCCTGCTGGATATTCTCTCCTCTGACTATTACCCGGCAAGCCTGCTGGACGCGGCCTTCCGCGTGGCGGATGACGATGACAACCGTTTCACCCTGCCGCAGGCGATCCGTCTGGTGACCAAAAACCCGGCATCGGCGCTGAATCTTCACGATCGCGGCGAGATTGCCGAAGGCAAACGGGCAGACCTGGTGCTGGCGCACCGCAAGGGCGAGCACGTTCATATCGACCATGTCTGGCGTCAGGGAAAACGGGTGTTCTGATGGGAAAATTGATCTGGTTGATGGGGCCATCCGGCTCCGGTAAGGACAGCCTGCTGTCGGCCCTGCGCGAGCGCGAGCATGCGCAGCTGCTGGTCGCGCATCGCTATATTACCCGCCCGGCCCATGCCGGGAGTGAGAACCACATTGCGCTAAGCGAGCAGGAGTTTTTCACCCGCGCCGGGCAAAACCTGCTGGCGCTAAGCTGGCACGCCAACGGCCTGTACTACGGCGTCGGCATTGAGATCGACCTGTGGCTGCATGCCGGTTTCGACGTGCTGGTTAACGGCTCGCGCGCCCATCTGCCGCAGGCGCGCGCCCGCTATGCGGCGGCGCTGCTGCCGGTCTGCCTGGAGGTGTCGCCCGAGGTGTTGCGCCATCGCCTGCACGCCCGGGGCCGCGAATCGGCCCGCGAAATCGATCAGCGGCTCGAACGGGCGGCGCGTTATACCCCGTCGGCGTGTCATATCCTCAATAACGATGGAAGTTTGCTACAGTCAGTCGAGACCTTTTTATCGCTTATCCGCCAGAAGGAGAATCAGCATGCCTGACTGCCCGCTTCGCCCCGCCACCCCCGACGACGCGCAAATCGTCTATTCCCTGATCTGCGAACTTAAGCAGGCAGAATTCGACCATCAGGCGTTTCACGCAGGCTATCTTGCCAACCTGCAGGACCACAACATGCGCTACCAGCTTGCCGAACTGGACGGGCAGGTTATCGGCATGATCGGCCTGCATATGCAGTTTCACCTGCATCACGCCAGATGGATCGGCGAGATCCAGGAGCTGGTGGTGATGCCGCAGGCGCGTGGGTTGAAAGTGGGCAGCCAACTGCTGGCGTGGGCAGAGGAGGTCGCGCGCCAGGCAGGTGCCGAGCTGACGGAGCTGTCCACCAGCGTGAAGCGCGTGGATGCGCACCGCTTTTATCTACGCGAAGGGTACACGCAAAGCCATTTCAGGTTCACCAAACCGCTGTAAAGGTACGATATGAGTCTGACGATTACGTTAACGGGCACGGGTGGCGCTCAGCTGGTGCCGGTATTTGGCTGCGACTGTCCGGCCTGCCGCCGGGCGCGGTTGCAGGAAAATCACCGTCGTCGTCCCTGCAGCGCGGCGGTCAAATTCAATGACGCGGTGACCCTGCTGGATGCGGGCATTCCACACCTGATGGACGACTGGCCGGCTGGCAGCTTCCAGCAGTTTTTACTGACGCATTACCATATGGATCATGTTCAGGGACTGTTTCCCCTGCGCTGGGGCGTGGGCGCGGCAATCCCGGTGTACGGTCCGCCGGACGAGGCGGGCTGCGATGATCTGTTCAAACACCCCGGCATTCTCGATTTCAGCCATAGGGTCGAGCCCTTTGTCGTCTTCGAACTTCAGGGTCTGCGAGTCACGCCGCTGCCGCTTAACCACTCAAAGCTGACCTTTGGCTACCTGCTGGAAAGCGCTCACAGCCGCGTGGCCTGGCTGTCCGACACCGCCGGTCTGCCGGAGAAAACGGTCAAGTTCCTGCTCAACAACCGGCCACAGGCGATGATCATCGACTGTAGTCATGAACCACGCGCCGAAACGCCGCGCAACCATTGTGATCTCAACACGGTCATCGCCCTGAACAAGGTGATTGGTTGCCCGCAGGTGATCCTGACGCATATCAGCCATCAGTTTGACGTCTGGATGATGGATAACCCGCTGCCGGAAGGGTTTGAAGCGGGCTATGACGGGATGGTGCTGGCGCTGGACTAGCCGGTTTTCTCCCTCTCCCTGTGGGAGAGGGCCGGGGTGAGGGCATCAGGCCGCACGGTATCACCTATCGTAATCATCCTCTAACCGCCGCTCATCTTCCTCTAACTGCCGCCGATCGTCGTCGAGCTGGCGCTGACGTTCATCCAGGCGACGGCGTCTGTCCTCGAGCTGCCTGCGGCGATCGTCATACTGGCGGCTGTCCGTACGGCGACGATCGTCATACCGATCATCATCATCGCTACGGCTGTTGCCGGGATTATAGGCGTCGTTAATCGCCTGCTGAATGTTGCCAATGGCATCATCAATCACATCGGCATGAACCTGGCCGGTCAGCGTCAGCAGGCCAAATAACAGAGCGGTAGAGTAACGTTTCATAAAGCCAGTCTCGCAGCGGTTGAGCTGGCTTTACGGTAATGAACGTCCCGGGAGCGAGGTAGCGGAGAAATCTCAAATAATCCTCGCCTGCTTTGTCACATACACGGCCCGTTCGACACGTCAATTTTGACGATTGACCGCTTTTCGTCAGGGTTCTGACGACACATCGCCCGTAGCGTCAGGCAATACCCACATCAAAAACATGGCATAGAAGCTGCATAGTCACTGCGAAAGAATTGACTAACGGGAGCAGACTGATGAAAAAAGTCGTCACGGTGTGTCCTTATTGTGCCTCAGGTTGCAAGATCCACCTGGTGGTCGATAACGGCAAAATCGTCCGGGCGGAGGCAGCACAGGGGAAAACCAACCAAGGGACGCTGTGCCTGAAAGGCTACTATGGCTGGGATTTTATTAACGATACCCAGATCCTTACCCCGCGCCTGAAAACCCCCATGATCCGCCGCGAGCGCGGTGGCAGGCTGGAATCCGTCTCCTGGGACGAGGCGCTGGACTACGTCGCCACGCGCCTGAGCGCCATCAAAGCCAAGTACGGTCCGGATGCCATTCAGACCACCGGCTCGTCGCGCGGGACAGGGAATGAAACCAACTATGTGATGCAAAAATTCGCACGCGCCGTTATTGGTACCAATAACGTCGACTGCTGCGCGCGCGTTTGACACGGCCCATCGGTTGCAGGTCTGCACCAGTCGGTCGGTAACGGCGCAATGAGTAATGCGATTAACGAAATAGATAACACCGATCTGGTGTTTATCTTTGGCTATAACCCGGCGGATTCTCACCCTATCGTCGCCAATCACGTGATTAACGCGAAGCGCAACGGGGCGAAAATCATCGTCTGCGATCCGCGTAAAATCGAAACTGCGCGCATCGCGGATATGCACATCGCGCTGAAAAACGGCTCGAATATCGCGCTGCTGAATGCGATGGGGCACGTCATCATTGAGGAAAATCTCTACGACCAGGCGTTTGTCGCCAGCCGTACAGAGGGCTTTGAAGAGTACCGGAAAATTGTCGAAGGTTATACGCCAGAGTCGGTTGAAGCGATAACCGGCGTCAGCGCGCAGGAAATTCGCCAGGCCGCGCGGATGTACGCGGGGGCAAAAACCGCAGCTATCCTGTGGGGCATGGGCGTTACCCAGTTCTATCAGGGCGTGGAAACCGTGCGTTCGCTGACCAGCCTCGCGATGCTGACCGGCAACCTCGGCAAAGCGCACGTCGGCGTAAACCCGGTACGTGGGCAGAACAACGTGCAGGGCGCGTGTGATATGGGAGCGCTGCCGGATACCTATCCGGGCTATCAGTACGTGAAAGACCCGGAAAACCGCACGAAGTTTGCGAAGGCCTGGGGCGTGGAGAGCCTGCCTGAGCACACCGGCTATCGTATCAGCGAGCTGCCGCACCGCGCGGCGCACGGCGAAGTGCGCGCGGCCTACATCATGGGCGAAGATCCGCTCCAGACCGACGCCGAGCTGTCTGCGGTGCGCAAAGGGTTTGAGGATCTTGAGCTGGTGATTGTGCAGGACATCTTTATGACCAAAACGGCGGCCGCGGCGGATGTGATTTTACCGTCGACCTCCTGGGGCGAGCATGAAGGTGTCTACACCGCAGCGGATCGCGGCTTCCAGCGCTTCTTCAAAGCGGTAGAGCCAAAGTGGGACCTGAAAACGGACTGGCAGATCATCAGCGAAATTGCCACCCGCATGGGTTATCCAATGCACTACAACAACACGCAGGAGATCTGGGACGAGCTGCGAAATCTGTGTCCGGACTTCACCGGTGCCACCTATGAAAAAATGGGTGAGCTGGGGTACATCCAGTGGCCGTGCCGCGATGAGTCAGACGCCGATCAGGGCACGTCGTATCTCTTTGAAGAGAAGTTCGACACCCCGAACGGGCTGGCGCAGTTCTTCACCTGCGACTGGGTCGCGCCTGTCGATAAACTCACCGACGAGTATCCGATGGTGCTCTCCACGGTGCGTGAGGTGGGCCACTACTCCTGCCGTTCAATGACCGGCAACTGTGCTGCGCTCGCCGCGCTGGCAGATGAGCCCGGCTATGCGCAGATCAACACTGCCGACGCCGAGCGTCTGGGCATTGAAGATGAAGCGCTGGTGTGGGTAAGCTCGCGTAAGGGGCGGATCATTACCCGTGCGCAGGTCAGCGACAGGCCGAACAAAGGGGCGGTCTATATGACCTACCAGTGGTGGATCGGCGCCTGTAACGAACTGGTGACGGAGAACCTCAGCCCGATAACCAAAACACCGGAGTATAAATACTGCGCCGTGCGCGTAGATCCCATTGCCGATCAGCACGCCGCTGAACGCTATGTGATTGACGAATATACGAAGCTGAAAACCCGGCTGCGCGAAAGCGCGATGGGGTGAAGCCGTTAATTAAACGGTGAATAAAGGGGATGATATATTCATCCCCTTTTTATTTTAAATACACTCATTATATTTAAATATATTTATCCCGGAAGGCGTCTCGCAAAATAATGTAATTTGCGTCAAAAAGAATTACATCTTTGCATTTCAATTCATAAGGATAAGATAGGCGGCGGGTGCTTAAGACTTTCTGTCTTGAGCATTGTTGAGGGACAGAAAGTGGAGAGCCCCGGGAAATTTGCATTTACCCGAGGCTACCCTCCCCAACTACCAACAAGTTGAGGGTAGCCTCTTATTCTTTTTTTGACAAGGAGTAAAAGGCATGACGCCATTAAAAGCTGCGTTAGGCATTGTTTCAATTATTTGCCTGACTATAGTGATATTCGCCTTTATTAATCGCGGCAAGTTATGCGAACTCACAATAAAGAGTGAACATCAGGAGGTGGCGGCGAAATTAGCCTGTATTTCAGGCTAACCTCATCGGGCGGAACAGCCGTTCCGCCCGGCTTGTAGGATGCTGAGGTCTTAATGCACCCGTTTTTTTCTTTTGTGACCGCGATTATACTGCGCGCTATGTACCTTACTGATAAGAATCCATGAAACCCATTTTACTGTTGTTGCTTGTATTTACCTCGCTTGCCCATGCCGATGAGATTGGCAGTCAGTACAGGCAGCAGGCCGAAGCGGGCGACGCGCGCGCCCAGTATTATCTGGCCGACACCTGGTTCAGTTCCGGCGACAGCACACAGGCGGCGCTGTGGGCTGAAAAAGCGGCAAAAGGCGGAGACGTCGACGCCATGGGACTGCTGTCACAGATCCATTTTTCCCAGGGGGAATACGCTCAGGCCATAGCGCTGGCGCAGCAGGCCACCATCGCGGGCAGTAAACGCGGTGCGATTATGCTGGCGCGTCTGCTGGTGAACACCCAGGCGGGTAAACCCGATTATCCGCAGGCGATTCAGCTTCTGGAGGGTGCTACCGGGGATATAGAAAGCGATTCGGCCGTTGATGCGCAAATGCTGCTGGGGCTGATTTATGCCAACGGCGTTGAGGTGGCGCAGGATGACGTTAAAGCCGCCTCCTGGTTTAAGCGCAGCTCCTCGCTGTCGCGGACGGGTTACGCTGAGTACTGGGCGGGAATGCTGTTCCAGCAGGGCGAAAAAGGCTTTATCACGCCAAACAAACAGAAGGCGCTGTACTGGTTAAACCTGAGCTGTACTGAAGGGTTTGATACGGGATGCGAGGAGTTTGATGCATTGAGCGGGGAGTAAATGCCGGGTGGCGGCTTCGCCTTACCCGGCCAACAAATCCGTAGGCCCGGTAGCGCAGCGCCACCGGGCTTAGGATGTTACTGATCTGCCGTCTTATCAAATCGACCCAGCACATCGCGTTCATACGCCAGCGCTTTCTTACGGTCAAACTTGTGTTCCCACTTGGCGATCACCAGCACCGCCAGCGCATTACCCACCACGTTCAGCGCGGTACGCGCCATGTCGAGGATACGGTCGACGCCGGCAATAAACGCCAGGCCTTCCAGCGGAATACCGACGCTGCCCAGCGTCGCCAGCAGCACCACAAACGACACACCCGGCACACCGGCGATACCTTTTGAGGTGACCATTAAGGTCAGCACCAGCACGATTTCCTGCCACAGGGAGAGGTCAATCCCGTACAGTTGCGCGATAAAGATTGCCGCAATACTTTGATAGAGCGTTGAGCCATCGAGGTTAAAGGAGTAACCGGTCGGCACCACAAAGCTGGTAATAGACGCCGGGGCACCGTAGGCCTCCATCTTCTCAATAATACGCGGCAGCACGCTTTCAGAGCTGGCCGTAGAGTACGCCAGAATCAGCTCGTCTTTCAGGATACGGATCAGGATCCAGATGCTCAGCCCGCACAGGCGCGCCACGAGGCCCAGCACCACCAGCGCGAAGAACAGGATCGCGAAGTGCACCAGAATCACCAGCTTCGCCAGCGGCCACAGTGAGGCGAAGCCGAAGTTCGCCACGGTCACGGCGATCAGCGCAAATACCCCGACCGGCGCGTAGCGCATCACCATGTGGGTCACTTTGAACATGGTTTCAGAGATAGAGCGGAAGACGGTCACCAGCGGTTCACGGTGGGTCGCAGGCAGGGAAGAAAGCCCCAGACCAAACAATACCGAGAAGAAGATGATCGGCAGCATCTCGCCCTTCGCCATAGACGCCACGATGTTGGTTGGCACCAGCGAAAGAATAGTGCCCATCAGCCCATGGGCATGGCTCTGCACATCAGCGGTTGTACTTTGGTATTTCGAAATATCCACCGTCGCCAGTTGCGACATATCAATCCCGGAGCCGGGCTGAAACACGTTCGCCAGGGTGATACCCAGAATAATGGCGACCGTCGTGATCACTTCGAAATAGATGATGGTTTTAGCGCCGATACGACCCAGCTGCTTCGCATCACCCACGCCTGCAATACCGACCACCAGCGTCGAGATCACAATCGGGACGACAATCATCTTGATCAGATGAATAAATATATCGCCTGCCGGGGAGAGCAGGTTCGCAATCAGCCACTCGCGGCTGTCGCTATGATAATGGAGGTAACTGCCCAGTAAGATGCCCAGCACAAGGGCCAGCAGGATCTGCCAGGCCAGGCTGACTTTCAAATTTTTCATAAAAACAGACTTCCTCAATGAAATCTCCACTCCATCAGAACTGCATGAAAATGGGGACATACTGAAAGGGTATGAATTGTGTTGCGTTGGTTTATGGGATTTTTTAACGCGCCGTATGAGTATCATTTGCACGGCATGCTGCGCAAGCCTTAAAGAACGAGGCTTTTCACTACAAAAAGGGTCTGTGACGCGAATTTGTAATAATTCTTATAAATAACCTTTTGTTATAAAAACGCTTTTTTCCAACTAAATGTGAATAATCTTTCGCGTAAATTATTTCCCTTCAAAGTGTCATTCGCTCATTTTTCAACCTGGACAGACAATGCGTGATCTGCCGCCCAAATCCTAAACAAAGCTTGTAAAGCCCCTACTCTTAACGTTTTTGCGACATATTATTAACATCTTACAAGGAGAAAAAAAGCCATGAGCCAAGTACACAAACACGACATTCCCGCAAACATTGCGGACCGTTGCCTGATAAGCCCCGAGCAGTACCACGAGAAGTATCAGCAATCCATCACCAGCCCGGATGCGTTCTGGGGTGAGCAGGGTCATATTCTTGACTGGATCACGCCCTATCAGAAGGTGAAAAACACCTCCTTCGCGCCGGATAACGTCTCCATTAAATGGTATGAAGACGGCACGCTAAACCTGGCGGCAAATTGCCTGGATCGCCACCTTGCCGAGCGCGGCAATGAAACGGCCATCATCTGGGAAGGCGACGACGCTTCTCAGAGTAAACACATTACCTATAAAGAACTGCACCGCGACGTGTGCCGCTTTGCCAACGTGCTGCTGGACCAGGGCATCAAAAAAGGCGACGTTGTGGCGATTTATATGCCAATGGTCCCGGAAGCGGCCGTGGCGATGCTGGCCTGCGCGCGTATCGGCGCGATCCACTCCGTTATTTTCGGCGGCTTTTCGCCTGAAGCAGTGGCCGGGCGCATCATCGACTCCAGTTCTAAGCTTGTGATCACCGCCGATGAAGGCGTACGCGCCGGGCGCGGCATTCCGCTGAAGAAAAACGTCGATGAGGCGCTGAAAAACCCGAACGTAAAAACCATCAGCAACGTTATCGTATTCAAACGTACCGGCGGCAACATCGACTGGCACGAAGGACGCGACCTGTGGTGGAGCGACCTGATGGCGAACGCCAGCGACCAGCATCAGCCAGAAGAGATGAACGCCGAAGATCCGCTGTTTATCCTTTATACCTCCGGGTCGACCGGCAAGCCGAAGGGCGTGCTGCACACCACCGGCGGCTATCTGGTTTACGCGGCGACCACCTTCAAATATGTGTTCGATTACCATCCGGGCGACATTTACTGGTGTACCGCCGACGTAGGCTGGGTCACCGGCCACAGCTACCTGCTGTACGGCCCGCTGGCCTGCGGGGCCACCACCCTGATGTTCGAGGGCGTGCCAAACTGGCCGACCCCGGCGCGCATGTGCCAGGTGGTCGACAAACATCAGGTTAACATTCTCTATACCGCCCCTACGGCGATCCGCGCCCTGATGGCGGAAGGGGATAAGGCGATTGAAGGCACCGACCGCTCTTCGCTGCGCATTCTGGGTTCTGTGGGCGAGCCGATTAACCCGGAAGCCTGGGAGTGGTACTGGAAGAAGATCGGCAACGAGAAATGCCCGGTGATGGATACCTGGTGGCAGACCGAAACCGGCGGGTTCATGATCACCCCGCTGCCGGGTGCCACGCCGCTGAAAGCGGGGTCGGCAACGCGTCCGTTCTTCGGCGTGCAGCCGGCGCTGGTGGATAACGAAGGTAATCCGCTTGAGGGCGCCACCGAGGGCAACCTGGTGATCGTTGATTCCTGGCCTGGCCAGGCCCGCACCCTGTTTGGCGATCATGAGCGCTTCGAGCAGACCTACTTCTCCACCTTTAAAAACATGTATTTCAGCGGCGACGGCGCACGGCGTGACGAAGACGGTTACTACTGGATCACCGGGCGCGTGGATGACGTGCTGAACGTCTCCGGCCACCGTCTGGGCACGGCAGAAATCGAATCCGCGCTGGTGTCCCATCCGAAAATTGCTGAAGCCGCAGTTGTTGGGATCCCGCACAACATTAAGGGCCAGGCGATTTATGCCTACGTCACGCTGAACCACGGCGAAGAACCGTCGCCAGAGCTGTATGCCGAGGTGCGCAACTGGGTGCGTAAAGAGATTGGCCCGCTTGCCACGCCGGATGTTCTGCACTGGACCGACTCGCTGCCGAAAACCCGCTCCGGCAAGATCATGCGCCGTATCCTGCGCAAAATCGCGGCGGGCGATACCAACAACCTCGGCGATACCTCAACGCTTGCCGATCCTGGCGTGGTGGACAAACTGCTCGAAGAGAAGCAGGCCATCGCAATGCCTTCGTAATTTTCTCCCTCTCCCCGTGGGAGAGGGCCGGGGTGAGGGCATCAGACCGCTCCTTCCTTCACCCTCACCCTAACCCTCTCCCTCAGGGAGAGGGGACAAAAACAAACCAACCTTACCTTTGGAGACTCTGTGATGAATGACCATATTTGTCAGCAGATAGAGAACAGTGCGCACTACAGGGAGCTCGTCGAAAAACGGCAACGGTTTGCCTTCTTACTTTCCATCATCATGCTGATTATCTACGTCGGCTTTATCTTACTGATCGCCTTTGCCCCGCACTGGCTCGGCACGCCGCTGCACGCGGGCACCAGCGTCACGCGCGGCATTCCGATTGGTATTGGCGTGATTGTCATTTCGTTTGTCCTGACCGGCGTGTACGTCTGGCGCGCGAACGGAGAATTCGATCGTCTTAACAAGGCCGTTCTGCGCGAGGTAAAAGCATCATGAAGCGAGTCCTGACGGCGCTTGCCGCCACACTTCCCTTTGCAGCCCAGGCTGCGGATGCCCTGACCGGCGACGTGCAGCGCCAGCCGACCAACTGGCAGGCGATCATCATGTTCCTGATCTTCGTGCTGCTGACCCTGTACATCACCTACTGGGCGTCGAAGCGCGTGCGCTCGCGTAACGATTACTACACCGCGGGCGGCAACATTACCGGTTTTCAGAACGGGCTGGCGATTGCGGGTGACTTTATGTCTGCCGCGTCGTTCCTTGGCATTTCTGCCCTGGTTTACACCTCCGGCTATGACGGCCTGATTTACTCCCTCGGCTTCCTGGTGGGCTGGCCGATCATTCTGTTCCTGATTGCCGAGCGTTTGCGCAACCTCGGGCGCTACACCTTCGCCGACGTGGCATCGTATCGCCTGAAACAGGGGCCTATTCGCACCCTCTCCGCCTGCGGCTCGCTGGTGGTCGTGGCGCTGTACCTGATTGCGCAGATGGTTGGCGCAGGCAAACTGATTGAACTGCTGTTCGGCCTGAACTACCACGTTGCGGTGGTGCTGGTCGGCGTGCTGATGGTGATGTACGTTCTGTTTGGCGGCATGCTCGCCACGACATGGGTGCAGATCATCAAAGCGGTGCTGCTGCTGTTCGGCGCGAGCTTTATGGCCTTTATGGTGATGAAGCACGTTGGTTTCAGCTTCAATAACCTGTTCACCGAAGCGATGGCGGTGCACCCGAAAGGGGAAGCGATCATGAGCCCGGGCGGGCTGGTGAAAGACCCTATCTCTGCCCTTTCGCTCGGCCTCGGGTTGATGTTCGGTACGGCGGGCCTGCCGCACATCCTGATGCGCTTCTTCACGGTGGCAGACGCGCGTGAAGCGCGTAAGAGCGTCTTCTACGCCACCGGGTTTATGGGCTACTTCTATATCCTGACCTTTATCATCGGCTTTGGCGCCATCATGCTGGTGGGGGCGAATCCGGCGTTCAAGGACGCGGCGGGCGCGCTGATTGGCGGTAACAACATGGCGGCAGTGCATCTGGCCGACGCGGTGGGCGGTAACCTGTTCCTCGGCTTTATCTCCGCCGTGGCCTTTGCCACCATTCTGGCGGTGGTCGCCGGGCTGACGCTGGCCGGGGCATCGGCGGTTTCGCACGATCTCTATGCCAACGTGATCCGCAAAGGGGCGAGCGAACGCGACGAGCTGAAAGTGTCCAAAATCACCGTGCTGGTACTGGGCGTGGTGGCGATCCTGCTGGGGATTTTGTTCGAGAAACAGAACATCGCCTTTATGGTGGGGCTGGCCTTCTCAATTGCGGCAAGCTGTAACTTCCCAATCATTCTGCTCTCCATGTACTGGTCGAAGCTGACCACCCGTGGGGCAATGATTGGCGGCTGGCTGGGGCTGCTGACGGCGGTGATTTTGATGATCCTCGGCCCGACGATTTGGGTGCAGATCCTCGGTCACGAAAGCGCCATCTTCCCGTATGAATACCCGGCGCTGTTCTCTATCGCCGTGGCGTTTATCGGTATCTGGTTGTTCTCGGCGACGGACAACTCACCGGAGGGCAACCTGGAACGCGAGAAATTCCGCGCCCAGTTTATCCGCTCACAAACCGGCCTGGGTGTAGAACAGGGCCACGCGCACTAAGCCTCCCTCCCCGGCCGCAGGGCCGGGGAGTTAAAACATCACCCACGCCACCAGCGGCGCGATCAGCACCATCACCACGCCCGAAAGCATCATCACCAGGCTTGCCACAACGCCCTCCTGCTGACCCAGCTCATACGACCGCGCCGTGCCTGCACCGTGCGACGCCGCACCAAATCCTGCCCCTTTGGCCATCCCTTCACGGATGGAGAGACGCAAAAACAGCATATCGCCAACCGCCATGCCAAACACGCCCGTGACGACCACAAACAGCGCCACCAGATCCGGCTGGCCACCGAGCGGTTTCGCCGCCGCCAGCGCAAACGGCGTGGTGACCGAGCGCACGGCCAGGCTGCGCTGGATCTCATCGGAGAGGGTAAACAACCGCGCCAGCCAGACGGAGCTGCACACGGCCACCACCGTGGCGGTCATCACCCCCGCGCTCAGCGACATCCAGTGGCGTTTGATGATCGCGAGGTTGTCGTACACCGGCACCGCAAAGGCGATGGTCGCCGGGCCGAGCAGCCACAGCAGCCAGTGGGACTCGCCGATGTAGTTCTGCCAGGAGATGTGCCCGAACACCAGCATCAGCACCAGCAGGATCGGCGTGAACACCAGCGGCATCAGCGGCAGCGCGTGAAAACGACGATACAGCCGCTTGTTGGCAAAATAGATAACCAGGGTAGCCACCAGGCACAAAACGCTGATCTGAAAATTAGTCATGCTTCTGCCTGCTGATTTCAAAGCGGTAGACTTTATCCACCACCCACGCGGTAGCACCCAGCACCATCAGCGTGCTCAGCGCGATGACCGCAAAAATACGCCAGCCGTCGACCATCAGCAGCTGCGCGTAGTTCACCACCGCCACCACCGCCGGCACAAAGAACAGCAGCATTTCCGCCAGCAGCCAGCGCGCCCCGGCGCGCACCCAGTTCAGGGGAAGTATGCGGCAGAGAATGAGCGTCAGCATCAGCACCATCCCCACCAGATTGGCGGGCAGCGGCAGATGCAGCCAGCCGACAAGATATTCAGCAAAAACAAAGAGTCCGGCATAAAGCAGTACCTGAACCGGTACCTGGAGTCGTTGTACAACGGCAGGCGTGAAACGGCCTAACGCCACGGCCATGGGTGATTTCCTCAAAAATGAGACGGAGCGCCAGTATAGTGAGCGCACGCCCCGGGCAGAAATGAATTAAAATCATCGAAGGTATAGTTCCGAGGAATAATCATGGACATAAGAACGCTGCGCTATTTTGTCGAAGTTGTTCGCCAGCAAAGTTTTACCCGCGCAGCGGAGAAGTTATTTGTCACCCAGCCCACCATCAGCAAGATGCTAAAAAACCTTGAAGATGAACTGAACTGTACCCTGCTTATCCGCGACGGGCGCAAGCTTCTGCTGACCGACACCGGGCGCGTGGTGTTTGAGCGCGGGCTGGCGATCCTCGCGGAGTTTCGCCAGCTGGAAGCGGAGCTGGGTGATATCAATCACCTGACGAAGGGGCTGCTGCGCCTGGGCATTCCGCCGATGGTTGGCATGATGATGGCCGGGCCCATCAGCCTGTTTCGCCAGCGCTACCCCGGCGTGGAGCTTAAAATTGCCGAGTTTGGCGGCCTGACGGTGCAGCAGGCCGTGACCAACGGCGAACTGGACGTGGCGATGACGGCGCTGCCGGTTGAGGAGGAGAGCGGTCTGGCGACGCTGCCCCTGTTCAGCCATCCGCTGTGCGTGCTGGTGCCACGTTCCGGTGAATGGCTGCACATCGACTCGGTGAAACCCGAGCAGCTCGGCGAGCATCCGCTTTTGATCTACAACGAAGATTTCGCGCTCAGCCGCCAGCTGATGGCGCTGTTTCAGCAGCATAACGTCAAGCCGCGCATCGCGGTACGCAGCGGCCAGTGGGACTTTCTGGCGGCGATGGTGCAGGCGGGCGTGGGGATTGCGATCCTGCCGCAGCCCATTTGCGAACGGCTGGATAAAAACACCCTGCGCTGGATCCCGCTGGAGAGCGAGCTGCACTGGCAGCTGGGCATGATTTGGCGCGAAGGGGTCTATTTGTCGCACAGCGCACAGGCGTGGCTGAAATGCTGCGAGGGGTTTTGGATGCCGCCTGAATAGCCGGGTGGCGGCTTCGCCTTACCCGGCCTACTCGTCCTGAAATGCTGCGAGGGGGTTGGACACCGCCTGAATAGCCGGGTGGCGGCTTCGCCTTACCCGGCCTACTCGTCCTGAAATGCTGCGAGGGGGTTGGATGCCGCCTGAATAGCCGGGTGGCGACTTCGCCTTACCCGGCCTACTCGTCCTGAAATGCTGCGAGGGGTTTGGATGCCGCCTGAATAGCCGGGTGGCGGCTTCGCCTTACCCGGCCTACAGGACTTGTAGGCCCGGTAAGCGCAGCGCCACCGGGCAAAACGCTACTGATTCTCTACCAACAGCGCTTCCAGCAGGTCCAGATCGTGCAGCAGCTTTTGCAGCGTCTCGTTGCTGATCTGGCGCGTGGCGCGCAGGTGATACAGCTCGGCGCGCTCGGAGCGCAGCGCCGCCAGGCGGAACCGGCGCTCCAGGTTCTCTTCCTGCAGCGAGCTTTCCACGTCGTTACGTCCGTCCGCGCGGCGACGTAAATTACCGATCACGCGGGAACTCACCTCGGTCAGCAGCTGGTTATCAATGTTCTCTTCGCTGTCTGCGGCAAGGCGCTCCTCCATCTTCTGGATCGCCACAATCGCCACTTCGGCGGTGGCCGCCCGGGCAATCCGCTCCTCTTTGTGCTGCTGGCCAGAATCACCGACATCAATATGCTGGAGCAGCATCGGCAGCATGATCACGCCGACAAACAGCGAGAACAGGATCACGCCCGCCGCCAGGAAGACCAGCTCGTAACGCGCCGGGAAGACGTCGCCCGTGGGCAGCAGTAGCGGAATGGAGAGCACACCGGCGAGGGTAATCGCCCCGCGCACGCCCGCAAAGGAGGCGATCAGCAGCTCGCGGGTGGACCACGAACCGAACTCCATCGGCTTTTTCTTCAGGAAGCGCATGCTGAAGTTCTTCATCGTCCACAGCCAGCCGAAACGCACCAGCATCAGCGCCAGGTAGATCAGCACGATATCGGTGAACAGCATCCAGGTTTCGACGTTAGGGTCAGCTTCTGCCGCCACCAGCGACGACTCCAGAATGCCCGGCAGCTGCAGGCCCAACAGCAGGAACACCATGCCGTTAAAGACAAATTCCAGCATCGCCCAGGTGCTGTTGGCGCGCAGACGCATCGCCAGCGGCGCGCGGCGCATCACGCCGGAGCGGGTGATGGTCATCCCCGCCGCAACCGCCGCCAGAATGCCCGACACGCCAATGTGTTCGGCAATCAGGTAAGAGGCAAACGGCAGCAGGAACAGCAGCACGATCTGGGTGGCCGGCTCATCGCCGCCCCAGCGGCTGAGGAAGCGCAGCGAACGGCCATACAGCCAGCTCACCACGAAGCCCGCCAGAATACCGCCGATCGCCACCTTAAAGAATTCCATGGTCGCGCCGCCCACGGTGAAGACCATCGTCCCCATCGCGACCGCCACGGCAAACTTCAGGGCGACCAGGCCAGAGGCGTCGTTCATCAGCGCCTCGCCCTGCAAAATGCCCATGATTTTCTTCGGAATACGACCTTCGCCGACAATGCCGGACAGCGCCACGGCATCGGTTGGCGAGAGCACGGCCGCCAGCGCAAAGGCCGGAATAAGCGGAATGCCCGGCACCGTCCAGTAGATCAGGTAGCCAATCCCGACCACGGTGACCACCACCAGCGCCAGCGCCAGGCCGAAGATCTCTCGCCCGTGCTCAAGGAATTCGCGGGTCGGCGTTTTCCAGCCATCGGCGAACAGCAGCGGCGGAATAAACAGCACGAGGAACAGTTCGGGGTCGAACTCGACGTGCAGGCCAAACGTCGGCCACGCCAGCAGCGCGCCGATAGCAATTTGCATAAGTGGAAGCGGTAGCTGGAAGGGCAGTACGCGTGTGACCACCCCCGATAACGAAACCACCAGGATCATGATGAGTATTGTGAAGAAGATTTCCATGCGTTCCCTGTTTGCTGTGTTGCTTATGTACTTCAAAAGGCGTCGTGCCTTTCAGTCTATCCTCTCCAGAGTAACGCAAAAGGCAACGAGATGAGTTCTGAAAATAAAAACGGGCGGCCTGAGCCACCCGTTTTCGCAGGAAAAGACAAATCAGATGGCCCAGCCGCCCGCGTAGAACGCCACCAGCGCGATGGCGATCACCACGGTGCCGATGTTCAGCTTGCGCCACTCGCCGGAGACCAGGCGACCAATGACCAGCGACGCGAAGCCGATCATGATACCGGTCACGATGTTGCAGGTCAGCACGATGAACACTGCGGTAATGAGGCCTGACATGGCATCCACAAAATCGGCAAAGTCGATTTTCGCCACGTTGCTCAGCATCAGCAGGCCGACGTACATCAGCGCCGGTGCGGTTGCGTAAGCAGGCACCAGGTAGGAGAGCGGAGAGAGGAACAGGATCAGCAGGAACAGCACGCCCACGGTGATCGCCGTCAGGCCGGTTTTACCGCCTGCCGCCGTGCCCGCTGCGGACTCAATGTACACCGCTGCCGGGGCCGCCCCTACCAGGCCGGAGAAGACGCTGCTCAAAGAGTCGGTCGTCAGCGCTTTGCCGCCATCAATAATCTGGCCGTCTTTATCCAGCAGGTTCGCCTGACCGGCGACCGCGCGGATGGTCCCGGTGGCATCAAACACCGCCGTCATCACCAGCGCCAGCACGCTTGGCAGGATCACCGGGTTCAGTGCGCCCACGATATCCAGGCTGCCAATCAGGGAGTTGCCGTTGTCATCGCTCAGCGACGGCATGGCAAAAATGCCGGAGAAGTGCACGGTCGGGTCGAAGATCAGGCCAACAATGGACACACCGATAATGGTCAGCAGAATGCCGCCAGGCACTTTCAGTTTTTCCAGACCAATAATCACCGCCAGCCCCACCAGGGACATGATCACCGGGAAGCTGGCGAAGTTGCCCAGCGCAACCGGCAGGCCGTCCAGCGGGTTCTTGATCACCAGGCCAACGCCGTTTGCGGCAATCAGCAGCAGGAACAGGCCGATACCGATACCGGTGCCGTGCGCCACGCCCTGCGGCAGGTTGCGCAAAATCCAGCTACGAATACCGGTTGCGGAGATAATGGTAAACAGCACGCCCATCAGGAACACGGCACCGAGGGCAACCGGTACGCTAATGTGTTGACCCAGCACCAGGCTGAACGCGGTAAAGGCGGTCAGCGAGATGGCGCAGCCGATAGCCAGCGGCAGGTTCGCCCACAGGCCCATGACGATTGAACCAACGCCCGCCACGAGGCAGGTGGCAACAAAGACAGCCGCTGGCGGGAAGCCCGCCTTGCCCAGCATGCCCGGCACAACGATGACGGAGTAAACCATCGCCAGAAACGTGGTCAGCCCGGCAACAACTTCCTGACGCACGGTGCTGCCGCGCGCAGAAATTTTAAACATGGCGTCAAGCGAACCGCCGGTACGCGCAGATGGCGTAGACATAGAAAACATCCCCTGAGAATTTTTTTAGATCGCCTGCAAACGTGGTGGAGACTCCACTGCCAGCTAAACGTCAAATCCTTGTGCTACGTTTGCGACGAAAGGGGCGTCACAAAAAAAGCAAACGTTTAGCTCCGCGCTTACAAAACGGGTGGTCAATTTAAGGCAAACGATTATCTAGCCTAATCCCCGCCCTTTTCAACTGAACTTTCTCGTTTTGGACTAATTTTCGCGTATGTCGCCGAAGAAATAAGCAGAGGATGCGCAAACGTTACCGTGGATGCGCATTTTCGTAACAGTTACGCGTCACCGGGAAGGGTCAGCGACCCTCCTTTTTCGAGGGTTCTCTGCCAGGCCGGGAGGTTCTCAACTTTTGCTTTCCATGCGCGGGTGTGCGGCAGGTTTTCAATGCCGCCTCGCGACAGCAGGGCGAAAATCGGGAAGCTCATCTGAATATCGGCCATGCTCAGCGTCTCCCCGGCAAACCAACTGTGTTGCGCAAGATGGGATTCGATAAAGCGCGCGTGGGTTTCCAGCTGGCGGTTGAGATAGGCTTTTTGTACCCCCTGCCCCAGCGCTTTACCCAGCGTTCGCAGGCCAAACGGCACCGGCGGTTTGCCGAGGCTGTTGAAAACCAGCTTCATCAGGAGCAACGGCATCAGCGAGCCTTCGGCATAATGCAGCCAGAAGCGGTACTGCACCTTGTCGGCGGCATCCTGCGGCTTGAGCCGGGAATCGGCATCGTAGGTTTCCTGCAGGTATTCGAGGATCGCGCCGGATTCCGCCAGAATCAGGCCGTTATCTTCCAGCACCGGCGATTTCCCCAGCGGGTGCACTTTTTTGAGCGACTCGGGTGCCAGCATCGTCTTTTCACGCTGGTAGTGAACAATCTCATAGGGCAGAGAAAGTTCTTCAAGCGCCCAGATGACCCGATGTGAACGCGACTGGTTAAGATGGTGGACCTTTAGCATCGTCTTCTCCTGTGAATGATCACTTTTAACTATAGAAAATCGAACAACATCGCGAAAAAATTTCGGCTAAAAAGCGTTCAGCTGCGCTGGCGAAATAGCCGGGCCTGGATAGAATTAAAGTGTCAGCACAAACCGGAACCTCACCCAACTTGCTCGACACGAGGGGTGCTGATGTCGGGGGAAACCCTCCTGTGAACCAGCGGGATAGAGAGAAAGACAAAGACCGGGAATAAACTAAAGCGCCCTCCTGTGGCGCTTTAGTTTTTTTATGCGTGCGGGAATTTGCCGGGTGGTAGCTGCGGGATTGAGGATTGCGGGCAAAACGCAGGCCGGGTAAGCGAAGCGCCACCCGGCGAACGCACGCATTCACTCCTCCTCCAGCAATCGCGCCCCTGTGCCCTGCTCGCCCAGCCTGTCGCCGGGGTTACGCAACGGGCAATCGCTTCGCGACAGACACCCGCAGCCAATGCACCCGTCCAGTTCATCGCGCAGGGCCACCAGGGTGTGGATGCGCCGGTCAAGCTCCTCCCGCCACTGGGATGACAGCTCCTTCCACTCTTTTGGGCTAAGGGAGTGGCCTTCCGGCAACACGCCAAAGGCATCGCCGATGGTCGCCAGGGGGATGCCGATGCGTTGCGCAATTTTGATAATCGCCACATAGCGCAGCACGTCGCGGGTGTAGCGCCGCTGGTTGCCCGCATTGCGGATGCTTTTAATTAACCCTTTGCTTTCATAGAAGTGGAGCGCCGATACCGCCACGCCGCTTCGCTTAGCCACTTCTCCGGGGGTTAACAGCGCTTTTATTCGCGGCAATCTCTTTTCCATAAAACCTCTTTACCTCAAGTTAACTTGAGGAATTATACTCCCCCGCAGAGAAAACGACGAATTAACCGAGATAGATGTATCTACAGAGGGGCAACCTTATGTCGCATCAGCAAATTATTCAGACACTTATTGAATGGATTGATGAACATATCGACCAACCGTTGAACATTGATGTGGTCGCAAAGAAGTCGGGCTATTCAAAATGGTACTTACAGAGAATGTTCCGCACCGTCATGCACCAGACGCTGGGTGAGTACATCCGCCAGCGCAGATTACTGCTGGCGGCGCAGGCGCTACGCTCTACGCAGCGGCCCATTTTTGATATCGCGATGGATCTGGGATACGTGTCGCAGCAGACCTTTTCCCGCGTCTTCCGCCGCGAATTTGACCGCACGCCGAGCGATTATCGCCACCAGTTGAACTAAGGCGTGTTAGCCCAGAGGTTGCTGCTGCCAGGAGATAAACTCCTGCGGCGGCATCGCTTTCGCGAAGTGCCATCCCTGACAATACTGCACGCCGCGCTTTAACAGCCAGCTCACCTGCTCTGCCGTCTCCACCCCTTCCGCAATGGTTTTCAGACGCAGGCTCTGCGCCATTTCGATGATGTGCTCGGCAATCAGGTGGCTGGTGCTGTTGGTGGCTAAGGTATCGATAAAGGATTTATCAATTTTCAGAATATCGACGTTCAGGGAATAGAGGTTGTGCAGGTTGGAATAGCCGGTGCCGAAATCATCGATTGCCACCTCATAGCCCGCCTGGCGGAAGGCCTGGATCACCGGCGTGGTTTTCGGCACATCGATAAACCCGCGCTCCGTCACCTCGATTTTGATCTGCTGCGCGCGCACGGCGAAGTATCTGGCCTTGTCAGAGATCATGGCGATCAGCCGCGAGGAGTGGAAGTCCGATGCCGAAAGGTTAATCGAGATATACAGCTGCGGATGGTTTGCCAGGTAGTGTCCGAGATCGCTAAAGACCTCTTCCACGACGTAGTCCGTGATGCGTTCGATCATCCCCTCTTTTTCAGCCAGCGGGATGAACTCTGCCGGGCTCATCACCTGCCCGTTAAATCCCGGCCAGCGCAGCAGCGCCTCTGCACCGACGCACTGATTATTTTTAATATCGATAATCGGCTGGTAGTGCACGCAAAGCTGGCGTTTATTCAGCGCCCGATGGAGCAATCGCCCCGGAGAGTTGAATTCACGGTGGGTACGCGACCAGACCAGCAGAATAATCAGGCTGCAGATCATGCCCAGCGGCAGCGTCAGGGTTGCCTGGTGATAAAGCGTTTCATAAAAGCGGGCAGTGGATGTGGACACAATCGCCGCTATAGGTCGTTTTTCAGATTTGACGATCGTATAGAAGCGGTCATCTTTTTGAAATGCCGATTCCTTATCGCCAATCACCGAATTTAATAATGAAATATCCGCTTTTGCGCTGACGGAAAATAATGCATTGGTGACCGTGTCATACATCCCCCACAACAATGAATGGTCGGATGACATCACTTCGCTGTAAAAAAGCGGATTGACCACCACCACATAATTTCCCCGCTGCATATACGTCATTTTATAGCCCGGAAAAAAGGGCGTATCGCGATAATAATAGATAGCGACGTCGGGTTTACGGATGAAATTGGCGGTGGGGATAGCGTAAGGCTGGTCTGGGGTTAATACGGTCGAACAGAGAAAATTTTGCCCCTCGGCATAAATTAAATCAGCGACGAACAGGCGGGCGCGAACAACATTCAACATATATTGACGATGCGCAGGGGTACACCGCTCACCCTGATATTTTTCGGCATCGTCCCGGGCTAAATCCACCTGTTGAATCACCAGCTCGGTTTTATCCAGCGCCAGTTCGGCAAAGGTGCGCAGCTGGCTGGTGGTCTCCGACACGGCTCTGAGCTGGGCAAACCATAGCGCAAGCATCACCGGCAGCATAACTACCATGATGATCCCTACCACCCTGAGCAGCTTGCGCCGCGCGCTACGATTCATTTCCCGCCCTATATCCCTGCATGTTGTACGCCTGTAGTACTGAAGGCCGGATGCTTTGACAAACAGGTGATTACGTTGCATGAATCATGCGAAGTTAGCAACTGACTTTTCGTATTAAAAATCTTAAAAATCGTTATGACGATAATATTTTCCCGTAAGCCAAACTGAAGGAATTCGTTCCGTTTCAATTAAGGAAAATAATTATCCACCAAAAGCAGGACGTTTAAGATAACACAGCCGGGGATCGTTGATTAAAACAACTGACGTCAGCATGAAAAAAGTACAGCCTGAACATAAATGTCGCGTTATTTGCGCACACGGCGTTAATGCGTTGCGTTATAAATAATCTGACGCCACCACGGTTTTTCCTCTTCCCGTACGTTTGGCATCATATAATGCTTTATCGGCTCGCGTGAGTAACGCCGACGAGTCGCGTTGTCCCAGGCACACCTCGACCACGCCCGCGCTAAAGGAGAGCACCAGGCTTTTATTCCCCACCTGCAGAGGTTTGCTGCTAAGCATCGTCCGTAACCGGGCGGACAACCGCGTGGCCGCCTCCCCATTGCCCCCTGCCAGCAGAAGTAAAAATTCCTCACCGCCCACGCGCCCCAGCAGTGAACCCGCCGGGCTAAGCGCGCGAATGCAGTCGCAGAAATGGCGCAGCGCCGCATCGCCCACCTGATGTCCCCACCCATCGTTAATCTGCTTGAAATAATCCAGGTCGAACATCAGCACGCAGAAATGGCTGCGGGGATCGTGACGGGAGTTCACCGCCAGCGCCATTTTCAGCTGGTGCAAAATGGCGGAACGGTTAAGGCAGCCGGTGAGATCGTCAGTGGTCGCCTTCACGGCCAGCCGTTGCTCGGCTTTTTTACGTTCGGTGATGTCGAGGCCAATATTGAGAATGGAGTTGTCCGGCAGCAGGATATTCGACCAGAGGATGGTGAGCGGCGTGCCGTCCTTGCGTACCGGATGCCATTCATACATGTCTTTTAGCGGCGAGTGATGAACCGACTCTCTGACCCGCCGTCGCTCGTCCGGATCGGGATAAAACAACGTTAGCGGGTCCGCATGGGCCGCAATCTCCGCCCTGCTCCAGCCGAACACCTTTTCACACTCGGCGTTCCACAAGACGCAGCGGTTATGCCTGTCGAACGCGTTCATTAACACCGGTGCACGTTCAAACAGGGTTTTATATTGCGTGACGACCCGCTGCATTTCCTGCGCCGTTTTTTCACGGGCAAGCATCTCTTCAAAGTAGTCTTTTAATTTTTCGACCAGCAGCGCAACGATATTTTTCAGGATCGGCAAAGCAGACAGTTTTTCATCGAACGCCAGAAAGAAATACCCGCTGCACTGCCCGTGCCGGGTTGAGAGTTTGCAGAGCACCCCGCTCTGCAATTGCGCACAGCCCGGATGCTGCGGGGCAAAGTGCGCCCGACCAATGTTTTCTTTCCAGTAGATCACGCGCCAGGCGCGATGATGGCGTTGCAGCAATGTGCTGGCAAGAAAATCCGCCACTTCAAAGGGGTGGCAGGTGACCTCACCTGCGCTCACCACCCGCTGCACCCCTTCCCCGTCAACGCTGACCCAGGCAAGCGTCGAGCCCAGCGCGCCGTTGATGGTTTTCAGCATCTCCGCCAGGGAACACTGTGCGTTAAGTTGAGGGATCAGTTTTGCCAGAGCGTGCAGCGCCTGCATGCTGTCATTAACAATCTTGTTTCTTTTTACTTTCATCTTTTTTTCGCAGGTCATTAATGAAATAGCAACCACAGCAAATCAGATAAGAAAAAGAATAAACCGAATGGTCAAATAAGGGCTGAGTGTAAATGAAAAGGTACGAAATAATAAAAAAGCCAAATAAATCATCAATCTGACGTATTTGCCGCTGGTACATTTATTTATCCACTCAAGCATAATCCATAGGTCTGATACTGTAAACGTTATACACCTTACGGGTTATTGCCGCGCTTTGCCTATCCTGATGAATTTATTATAAAGAGGAGGAGAAAACGCCTGCTGCGCCTGCGAAGATATATTTTCACTGGTTATAAATACCCGCTTTTTACCCACCTGAGGCTGGCGAATAAATCTACAAACGTGATATAGTTCACACATATTATGTAACGCAAGACACTGTTTCAGTGTAGTTCGTCTGTTTTGAGGATGGGTTTTATGGCAACCATTACAACCAGCATGGTTCTCCTGCGCTGGCCCTTGTGCAGTGCGGTATTGATGTTTTTAGCCAGCACGCTGAATATTCAGTTTCGTAAATCTGACTACGCCGGTCTCGCGGTGATCAGCACCTTGCTGGGCGTCGGCGCGGCCTGCTGGTTCGCTACGGGACTGCTTGGCATCACCCTGCTGGATATCGCCGCCATATGGGAAAACGTCAAAGTGGTGATGGTAGAAGCCATGAGCCATACCCCACCCGACTGGCCGGTCGTCATTACCTGATCCGCGTTTCCCTTTGCCCCCATCCCTGACGATGTTCAGACAAAGGGACCTCGCCTCAGAAGATCCCTTTCTGGCGGATCTTCTGCATTTTCTCTACCGGTGCGTCAACCTTGCTCACTTCAACGTTATCGCGTTCGGGCGCTGGCGCGCTGGCGGTCTTTGCCGCCATGCGTAGCTGCTGCAGTGCGAGTTTGTGCTGTTCCATCAGAGGCTTAAGCGCGGCGACCTCCTCACGAATTTTTTGCAGTTCCATCAGCTGTGCGGATGGCTCCTCCTGCTTTTCCGGTGCGGGCTGAAGCTCGCCCAGCAGCGCACTGAGCGTGAGATTTTCGCGCCCCAGCGACTCCGCCACATGGTGGCAGAGCGCCGGATCTAACAGAAACAGCTGCAAACCGGCCAGGTAGACGTCACGATGAAAACCACGGATAGCCATGTTGGCATCGTCAACGCTGTCTGCCTGGTTTACCGACTGATGCCATTTTTGCAGCTGCTGCATCGCACGCCGATCCGCGTGCGACTGTTCCGGCGTCAGGTGAAGGGAGAGGTTAACGCGGCGGATCTGCCCCTTATGCATCCTCGCCCACCTCGGCCATTAACGGTTCATCGATGGTCTGCGCGCCCGCGTCCGAGTGATAGAGGCAAATTTCGCGCGACAGCGCGCTTTGCGGGTTGTCGATAGTGACCACGCGGTCGCCAAGGGTGGCGTACGCTTCCCGAATCGCGCCTTCAATCAGATGCGCACCGCCACCCACCAGGTAAACGCGGTTCGGGTTTTTGGCAAATTTCTTCGCCTCATACGCCACCTGATCGCCCAGTTCCTGAATCTTGATGTCGATTTTTTCGAGGATCTCGTCGATACGCGATTCGTCGTTAATGACGCTTTTCACGAAGTCGAGGTCGTGACGGCGCTTGATCAGCTCATTCGCCACCAGGTAGCTTGAGTCGCTGTCGGCGGCGGCGAGCAGCTTACGCGTCGCGTCCGTGACCATCGCCACGCCAATTTCATTGTTACCGTAAATGGCGGAAACATCGTCAAATTCCCCCACGACGATGCCCATATCCAGGGTGGTGCCACCGCAGTCCACCACCAGCGATTTTGTGAATTCGTTAACGCTGGAATTCAGCAGATGCGACAGCGCGGCTGGCAGGCTTTCCGGCATCACCTGAACATCGACGATACGGAACAACTCGCCCTTGTTGAGCGTAATATCGCGCATCAGGTTCTGACGCTTCGCCTCAATGCGATCTTCATTGCGCTGGCAGTCGTCCGGGTTATAGAACTGGGTGATCGGCAGCGTCACAATCACTTCAACGTCACACGGGGTCACGCCGGTTTGCAGCAGCGCGTGGTGTACCGCCAGCAGGTTCAGATCGTCGTACTGATAGTCGATATGGGTGGTCGACAGCGCCTTGTCCGAGGTGGCGTCGTAGGTGTATTTGGTGGTGCCGATGGTGTAGTTATGCACCGCCTGGCCGCGCAGCAGCGCCGCGCTCTTCCAGTCTTTACGGAAAGAGTTGGGCGAGACCACGGTTTTCAGCGTGCCATTCTCAATCCAGCTGATTTTGACGTTGGTGGAGCCATCATCAATGGCAAATTTTTTACGCGTCTGGTTCATACAAGTCTCTCAGTCAATCTTTATACAGGAGGGCCATCCCTGGCGGCGCATACCTTGAGGGGGTATTCAGCGTCAGGCCGTTACAGGACGGCCTCTTCAGTTAATATCCGGCGGGCACCGAGGTAGTGGTCCTGCCAGAAGCTGTCGGAAAGCTGGCTCACGCGGATATTCAGACCGGTGCGCGGCGCTTCGATAAATTGTCCGTCGCCCAGGTAAACGCCGACGTGGTCGGCCCCCGGGCGCTGGCTAATGTTGAAAAAGACCAGGTCGCCGCGACGCAGTTTCTCTTGTTTGATCGGGCGCAGCGTGCGGTCCTGGAACATCCCGTTGGCCGTGCGCGGCAGGGTGCGGCTCAATACCGGGTTAAAGGCGTAGAACACCAGGCCGCTACAGTCGAACCCCTGCTCCGGCGTCTCGCCGCCCCAGACGTAGGGTTTGCCAAGCTGCTGCTGCAACAGGTGAATCACCTGTTTAAGCGAGGCCTGCAGGCGCGGGCTGATCTTCTCGCCCGGCAGCGGTTCCCAGATCATGTCAGTGGACAGCTTTCCGGGCTGCCAGCGCTTGTGCATCGCCAGCAGCTCGCGGTTTTCTGCGCGCTCAAGACGACGCTTTTCGCTTTCACGTCGCTTCTGTTCCGGCGTGACAGGCACCACCGCCAGGCGCACGCGGCTCTTTTTCAGCAGCGCTTCCCGGTTGCGCATCCTGGCCTTGGCCGCCTTTTCCTTCTCGGTGGCCGCCATTTTTTCACTGCGTGGCGCAGCCTGAACGGAAGGGCTGCACGCCATCATCAGCGCGGCGGCGAGGGCCAGTCCGGCCGCTTTTTGCAGGGGGTTCAGAGTAAACATCGTAAAATCGTTAGTTCTGCTGCGTGAGTTTATCGACGATCGGCTTGATGACCTTTTCACCGTGTTGGCCAAAGAACTGGTACAGCGAGTCGCTGGCCGAGTGGGTCAGGACCATGATCTCAATACGCCTGTTCGATGAGCTGAGCGGATTCGCCGGATCGAGAAGCATCTGATCCGCCATACCGCTCACCTGCAGCACCTTGTCCTGATCCAGCCCGGCATGGGTCAGCACTTTGCGCGCCTGCATTGCGCGTTCGCCGGACAGGTTGTAGTTGTTATAAAGATCCTGGTCGCGAAAACGCGTGGCATCCGTATGCCCGGTAATGATGATCTTGTTGTCGATCTTGTTCAGCGCCGGGGCAAACTCGGTTAACAGGCGTTTGAAGAACGGCGTTAAGATCGCGCTGCTGCGCTGGAACATTTCGCGTTTTTGATCGTCGGTGATCAGAATGCGCAACCCTTGCGGCACAATCTCAATTTTGAGGTTTGACTGTGCATCATAGGCTGACGTGATTTTCATGATAATGCGGGCGAGATCTTCAATCTCGTTCTGCGAACGCGACTTCACGTCGTCGAGGCTGGCGCTTTTGGCCATCGCCGCTGGCGTCGGCGTCTCTTTCTGCGGGTGCTTATGATCGCCGCGATCGCGTTTTTCGGTCACCGCGATTTTGCCGCCCACGCCGTTAGGCTGGGTGATGGGCGACAGCGTCTGTCCGTCAAAAATGGATTCGCCGTTAAGCTGAGAAACGATCTCTTTACGCTCCTCCTCCGTTACCGACCCCATGATCCACAGCACCATAAACAGCGCCATCATGGCGAGGGTGAAGTCGGCAAAGGCCACCTTCCACGCGCCGCCATGAAAAGTATCATGGCTTTTGCGCGAGGAGCGTTTGATGATCGTGGTATGTTCTTTACCGCGAGTGCCACGCATCAGGATTCACCCGTCATTTGGTTCACCCAGCTGTCCAGCGTCGCGAAGGTCGGTTTTGAATCCAGCGGCAGCATTTTGCGCCCCGCATCCACCGCCAGCAGCGTGGGTTTACCGGCCACGTGGTTGACCAGCACGGTACGCACGCACTCGATAACCGCCATCTGCTTCTTGGTCCGCTGCTCCATGGCGTTCGCCACGGGATCCATCAGGCAGTAGCAGAAGAACACGCCGAGGAAGGTGCCGACCAGCGCCGCCGCCACTTTGACGCCGATCACCGCAATCGAACCATCGATCGACTGCATGGTGATGATGATCCCCAGTACTGCCGCGCAGATCCCGAAGCCCGGCATCGCTTCCGCGGTACGCTGCAGCGAGCGGGACGGCTGCAGCAGGTTCTCTTCCATCGCCACCAGCTCCTGCTCCAGGATCCCTTCCAGCTCGTGTTCGTTGATTTTGCCCATCGCCATCAGACGGAAGTTATCCGCAATAAAGGTGATGATGGCTTTGTTTTGCAAAATCAGCGGGTACTTCTGGAAAAGCGGGCTGCTTTCTGGCACTTCGATGTGTTCATCCAGCACCTTCAGACCGCCGTCCTGCACCAGCTCCAGCAGTTCAAACAGCAGCATCAGAAGCTGACGCTGATACTCATCGGTGTATTCGTTTTTACGCATAATGCCGCGAAACTGGCGATACATTTCCGCCAGCACCGGCTTGGGATTAGCCAGCACCATGGCGCCCAGACCGGCACCGAGAATGATGATGATCTCACCGGGCTGCCAGAACGAGGCCAGCCGCCCACCGGACATAAGAAAACCGCCGACGACGCAGGCGAAAATGATGAAAATACCGAGAAACTTTTGCATATACCTTTCACTTCTGGAAAAAACACTGGATCTTTTGAGCGATCTTTTTATTGAGCTGACAAACGCGCGCCTCGGTTAAGTCGAGCACTAACGCGATCTCCTTCAAACTCATCTCATGCTGGTAATAGAGCGAGAGAATTAACTGCTCGCGCTCATCAAGGCTTGCCAGCGCAGCCCTTAACGTCCCGCTGGTGACCATTTCGTCCTCCAGCGAACGGGTATTTAGCGTACCGTTCAGGGCATCCCCGCCCAGTAATTCATCGAGACTTTCCAGCGTCTTGGCACAGTCCAGCAGCAAGTATTCGTGGTACTCCTCGGCGGTGATGGAAAGATGCGTGCTCAGATCCTCAAAGCTCGGCGTTCGGCCCAGCTTGCGGGTCACTTCGCGGATCGCGTCGTTTAGCTTATGGCTCTTCTGTCGCAGCCGACGTGGACGCCAGTCCAGCTCGCGCAGCTCATCCAGCACCGCTCCGCGAATACGCTGGGCGGCGTAGGCTCCAAACTGCTCGTCCGGGTGACCATAGCGGCGCAGAGCGGTCAGCAGCCCCATCAGGGCGATCTGTTCCATATCCTCTCTGTCCATGACGCTGCTGGTCTGCCAGGCGAGCTGTTTCACCACGCGATGTACCAGGGGCAACCAGGCGCTCACGTATTTCGCTTCATCCGCCGGGGTCAGCGAGTCATCCGCAATAAAATCATTCATTTCCATCAACGGCCGTTACTTACTGGAAAACCATTTTGCTGATGATTACGTCCTTAAACGGCATCCGCGTATTCAGGCTCTTGAAGCGTTCCGAATAGGCGTTCATCAGCTTGTCGCGCAGCACTTCCACACTCATCGCGCGCACGGCGTCGTAATCCATTGCCGACAGCAGGTTGACGGTCGCCCCGCGAATGGCGGGTGAAAGCTCTTCGGCACGGTGCGTATCGGCCGCGCTTCCCGTGGTCAGCGCCAGCTCAAGCAGCAGGTAGCGCTCGGAATCGCCGCGGCTTTTTAAGGTGACGACCACGTTTTTAATTTCTACAAACTCCACCACGCTCTCGTCATCGGAAGAGGTAAAGAGGCTGGTGATGGCCGAGCGTTTATGCTCGTCCTGGCTCAGAAGGTGTGTACCCACAACGGTGAGTACAGCGGCGAACGTTGCTGCGATAAGGGCAATAACCAGCCCTAAAGAAAAAGTCTTCAATGTCATAATGGGTATGCTTAAACCGTAAGTAGTACTGAATCGTCGTGGTCAGCCGTCGTAAAGCCGTCGTCTGCGTCTATCACCGCGCCCGCCATCGGGTTTGCTTCCTGAGCGCTGCCCGACTGCTGCTGTCGCTGCTGATGCTGTCCCGACTGGGAAGAGACCTGCACGTTGACCTGAACAAAGTTTTGCTCGGTCAGGCTCTGGCGCAGTTCATTGCTGATCTGCTGGAGCGAGCGGTAGGTCTCGCCGTTGCTGGCGCTGATATGCACCTGCATGCGCCCGTTTTCGATCTGCAGGGAGATATCCACTTTGCCCATCTCCGGCGGATCCAGACGGATCGTGGCGTGCTGAACCTGGTTTCGGACCTGGATCTGCAGACGATCGTTAAGCGCGCTGTGCAGCTGCTGCGCCCACTTTGCTTCGTCGGCGTCCATCTTGATCGGCGGCAGGTTAACCGGCTGTTTGTCCGTCACGGTGGACGGGGTCTGCACGGCAGTCGGTTGCCCGGCCACGGGCAGCACCGTTGCCAGCGTTTTGGTGAATTCCGTCATCGCCGGTTTGATCGCCGCATCCGTTGCAGGCTCGGGCGTGAGGGATAAGGTCATCGGCTGCGGCACGGCTTTCAGCGGTGTGGCAATGGGCGGATTGCCCACGGCGAAACTCTGCATCTTCAGCCTGTCGCCGGGTAGCGGTACGCTCTCCGACGTCGCGTTAAGCGTTTTCGTCGGCATCCGGCTGGCCATCAGCAGCGCATCCAGCAGTTGCTGCGGCGAACCGATCAGGTTTTGCGCCAGCGTTTGTGCATCAGGGGTCTGCGTGTCCTGGTCGTCATCGCTGTCGTCTTTCGCTTTCACGTCGGCCAGAACCATGGCGTTGTCGCGCGGCTGCTCGCCGCCCAGCAGCGAATTAACGATATTCAGCAGCGCGTCGTTAAAGGCAGGTGTGGCCTGGCTGGCCGCATCCTGATTTTCGGGCACAGCGGCAGCCCCGGCGTCGGCGGGCTGCACCGGCGCGACGTCGGTCGGATCGGCAGCAACGGGAAGCTGCGTCATCTGTGAAAGCATCAGGTTCATTGGCCCCTATCCTCAGCATCGGCAAACAGCGCGTAGGCGGTCGCCCCTTCCCGATTACGACGCGCGCTCGCCATCTTCTGCTCCAGGTCGTCGCTTTGCGCCTGGCAGAATCGGCTGACGTTGGCGTGCGTTTGCTGAAGGTCAGCCAGCGCCTCGCGTTTTTCCGCGCTCAGGGTCTGGCCTTTCAGCGAGGCCAGCAGCGCAGCGATCTGGGCGTCAACGTCCTGCATTGCCGGCCAGTCGTGCTGACTGGCCGCATGAGTCAGGGAACGCGCCAGATAACGCATGACCTGTACATCATCCATTCTGCTGCGTCCCCATTCTTTCCCAGCCGTCCTGCAGGTTAGCGAGGATCACCTCCACTTCTTCGATGCTTGCGACGGAGAGCTTGTGGCTGGCATCGTAAAGCCGATACACGCAGTAGTCGTAAAGGTTGGCCAGGCTTAACGCCAGCTCGCCGCCCTTTTCAAAATCCAGCGAGCTGGTGAGGGCATTGAGAATATCGATGCACTTGTTGATACTTTGCGCCTTTTGCTCATAGCGGCGGGCCGCAATATGACTTTTGGCGCGAACCAGCTCGTCCATCAGGCCGTTAAAAAGCATCAATACCAGCTGATGAGGGTTCGCGGCGGCAGCCTGAATAGCTAAATCAGACTGCTGATAACTGCCGTAACCCTGCTGTTCGTTCCCATACATAACTTTTCTTTCCTTACGCTAAGCCAAACATGCTCATGGTGCTGTTCATCGACGTCATCGCTTTCTGCAACTGGGTGAATTGCTTCAGGTAGCGGTTGTAAGACGATTCATAGCGCGCGTTCATGGCTTCGGTTTTGGTGTCGATATCGCCCTGCTGTCGGTCAAGCACTTCCTGACGGCCCTTCAGCAAGCCGTTGGTGGAGTTCAGGTAGCGGTCGAGGGATTTATCCATGCCGGACAGCAGCCCCTCTTTGCCGTTAAAGAGATCGTTAATCTTGTGGGGATCGGCCTTCAGCGCCTCATCAAGCTTTTTGCTATCAAGCTCAAGCTTGCCGTCTTTATCAGCGGTGATGCCGAAATCGGACATACGCGCATCGCCAAACACTTTACGCAGGGTGTCGTTCAACTCGCGATCGAGCGAAGAAATGGTGGCATCACCGGCAAACGCGCCGCGCTCTTCCTTATCGTTTCCGCTCTGGGTCAGCTTTTTAAGGGTATCTTTCAGAGTGTTATAGGAATCGATAAAGCCTTGCAGCTGCTCCGTCGTACCTGCAGTATCGGTGCCAACGGTGATGGTGAGCGGCTTGCCGTCGGTGGTGGCGGTTAAATCAATCGTGACGCCTTCAATCAGCTTATCGAGCTTGTTCGAGCTGCTGGTGAAAGTCATATCGCCCATCTTAAGTTCAGCATCACGCGCAGGAGAAATTTCTTTTGGCGTTAAGGTCCCCTGCCCGAAACCTGCGCTGCCGCCAACGGTGATTTCATTGGCCACACCGCTCTCGTCGCTGCTCAGCATGAGGGTCACTTTGCCATCCGTGCGCATCAGCGACGCGGTGACACCAGGGTTATCTTCATTGCCGTTGATTGCCTTGGTCAGATCGCTCAGGCTAGACATGTCCGTCAGGTCAACGGTGAGCGTTTCTTCGCCCACGGTAATATCCAGCGTGCCGGAAGCGTTTTTAATGTACTCATCCGACATGCCATCGAAACCAACCTGGTGCGCTGAGGCAAGCGCGTTAACCTGAATATTGTAGGTCCCTTTCGAAGCAGTCGTGCCTGCGGTCACGGTCGCGACCCCGTCACGACTGGTAGTGGCAGCATTTTTTAACATGCCGCTACCGGTTCCGTTTAGCCCGCTCATTGCACTACGGAAATCAGTTAACGCAGTACGCAGAGAGTCCAGCGCTTTTTGCTGGCTATTGAGCGTAGACGTTTTGGTGCCGAGCTGGTTCTGCAGCGCTGTGATTGACATCATCGCCATCTGCTGCGCCAGCGTTTGGGGGTCGATACTGCTGAAATCTGCCATTATTCTGTTCTCCAGACGCACCTGTTGCTCAATACAACATCGTTAAGCAAACACCGTGCCAATTTTTAATCCATTGATATAAAATAGATTTTAAATAAAGAGGAAGCATGTCTTCCCTCAACGGGGAAGGCAGGAAAGGGAAAATTGCAAACAAAAACACCGCCCTAAAGCGGTGTTTTTCAAGCGAGACCGTGATTAGCCCAGCAGGGACATGACCATACCGGACATGCTGTTGGACTGCTTCAGCATGGACATACTGGTTTGTACCAGCATCTGGTTCTGCGTCATGCTCGACGCTTCAGACGCGAAATCAGCGTTCTGAATGTTACCAATCGCCAGGTCGGTGTTGTCTTTCATATTCGCGAGGTTCGCCGCGGTATGGCCCAGACGGTTAATGTTGGCACCCAGCTTCGCACGTACGTTACCGACGCTGTTCAGGGTAGATTCCAGGTCTTTCATAAAGGCCTGTGCCGCTTCAGCATCTTTAAGGTCGATGGTAGTTGTTGCTGATGCGCCGCTCGCGCCGCTTACGGTAGACAGGTATTTAGAGCCGGACGCGCTAATACCGGTGAAGTTACCATCTGCGTCGATCATGGAAGTGGCAGCACCGGATGCGCCAGATGCGGAAACTTTGAATTCTTTGGACAGATCGACGGTCATCTTCTCATCTGCGGTTGAACCGATCTGGAAGTTCATCTCTTTGGTGAATTTACCGCCGGAAGCGAAAAGTTTTTCGCCGCCGTAAGAGGTGTTTTTCATGATGTTGTTCAGTTCTGAATTCAGTTCGTTCAGTTCCTGGTTGATCGCATCACGGTCTTTTTCCTGGTTCGTGTCGTTCGCTGCCTGGGTTGCCAGGTCTTTCATGCGGTACATAATGTTGCTTACTTCATCAAACGCGCCTTCAGCGGTCTGCATCAGCGCGGTTGCATCAGAGATGTTGCGCTGTGCAACGGCCATACCGTTGGACTGACCCTGAAGACGGGTAGCGATCTGCAGGCCTGCTGCGTCATCCGCTGCGGAGTTGATGCGTTTACCGGTACCCAGACGCTCCATTGCAGTAGACAGCATGCTGTTGGATTTATTCAGCGCGTTAACAGAAGCCATGGAAGAGGCGTTAGTAAAAATAGAAAGTGCCATGTTTGAATTCTCCTTTTGAACCTGTCTGTCAGGTTCTTCTCTCTGGTACTCAGGTAAAACGACACAGCGTGATGGCGAATTAAATCGAAAATGAAAAAAAATTATTTATCTGTTTATCGCACCCGATACGCGCGCTTCGCCGGGAAGCGAATAAGAAAGAACTTAAAAAACAATTAAAAAAGAAATAAAAGCGGCACAGAGAGTCCGAAACTTAAATTAATATTACAATTGCTTACGTTTTTTATTTACAAAAAGGAAAGAATCTCATTCGCAAAATATCTGCACAGATCAATTTAATTACAACGCGGCAAAAACTGTTAACAACAATATCAAAACTTGATATTTTTTAACTTTTAATGAAAGGTATTAATACGCCATCAAATTATTCGTTTAATAATTTGTTGCACATCACACTTTTATAGCGTAAAAATGTGTCCCGGAAGCGAATCTTCCTAATCACGCCTACGAAAAGGCCTAAATCGCCAGGTTAATTTTCCCCCTGCAAACCGGGAATTGTAGCTTTTCACACCAGGCTGTGTCTTTTCTTTGCACCATTTCCGCAGGCAAGCGGCAATTCCCAGCGAATTTTAAACGGACTTAATGATTAATTTACATTAAGCATTGTGCTTAACTTGTGCACAATGCCTGGCAAATTAAATTCTTCAGGAGTGGATATCCACCATCACTTGCCATGAATAAAACCTATTATTCAATCAACAACTGGTTAGTCGATTTACCCTCAGGCGCGATTATTAGCCTTGTTACAGGTGAAAGAAAACGTCTGGGCGAGTATCAATTAAAGCTACTTGATGTCCTTGTAAACAATGCCGGAAAAATACTGACCCGAGAAGAACTTACCACCCTCGTCTGGGAGCGGCGGGTTATCGGGAATAATAGCCTTCCAAACGCCATTCACGCATTACGCACCGCGCTGGAAGATGATGGCAAAGCTCAAAAAATTATTAAAACCATTCCCAAAAAAGGGTATTTGCTGGAGCAGGCCTGGTGCCGCGCCGTTGAGCATGACAGTGAAGACATCGAGCCGCCCGCCGCGCAGGTTGAGGAGGTTGTGACCGAGGAGCCAGACATACTGCCGCCCGCGCCGGATCTCCTCGTTCAGCCGGAGCCGGAAGCCGTTCAGCTCCAGGCGATGACCTTTCAGGACGCACCGCGGCCACGGCGTCATCACCTGTTCATCGCTTTACTGGTTTTCATCGTGGTGGCTATCAGCGGGGCGGCGGGCTGGCAATACGCCACATCGCAGGGTTCACGCCTGATCGCAACCGAACAGGAGACGGGCGTTTACAGCAATATCCGCATCTACGAGATCTCCGAAGCCAACCGCCTGGCGATGAATAAAGAGGATTTTTACAGCAAGATTAAAGATTCGCTTTACGCCATTAATCAGCAACTCAAGCCGCAGTCAGTGCAGATGACCGTCTATTACCAGAGCATCAACCAGACGCTGAACTACACCTTCGCGTTAAAAAGCCGCTGCGACAGCAAACAGCTGGTGATGGCGATCTACCACTGGCGCATCGACCCGACGCAACTGAACAATCTCATACTTCGCGAAACGAGGAGGAAAATCAGTGAGATGGAAACCTGTTCTTAACTGGAAGTGGCTGCTGAGCTACGTTCTGATTGCCGCCGCGGTCTTTACCGGCGTGCGGGTATGGCACACCCCCGTTTCGCCGCAGGCCAATATCGAAGGTTTTTTGCAGCTGGGCTTTTACGACCTCATGTCGAAACGTAAAGAGATTTACGACTCGCATATGCAAACCGTCAACCATGCCATTTTGACGACCATCACCAGCCCGAATGACAACCGGTTCGTGCTGAAGGGCAAATTCACTGAAATCAACGAGCAAAACGGTAAGCGGTTCTATTCCTATACGCCGATCTACTACAGCACCGCCCAGAAGGGGCTGATGATTGATGGCCTGGTGGATATGCTGATGCACGTTGATTTTTGGATGCAGCCGGTCAATGGCAGTGCCGAACAGCTGGTGGCAGGGCAAAGCGGGGCGATATTTTTGTATCCCCTGCGCAAGTAAACGCAGAGGCGGTTTCTGCAAGACGTCGGGGCGGCAGCCATCAGCCGCCCCGGCCGGAAAAAAAGCTTAACCCAATAAATTCTTCACCGTGGTCAGCGAAACGTTCCCCTGCGCCGACAGCGCCTGAGAAAGCAATCCGAACTGCTTACCGCTTTTCGCCAGGGCATCGCCCAGCGCCCGCGCCGTGTCGAGCGCTTCGCGCGGCGTATAGGCCGTCGACATATCCTGAATACGCGATGAGACGCGCTCCTGATGCTGATGCAGCTTGCTCCGCTCGCGGGTAATTTTTTCCAGCGTCTGCTGAAGCTTGCCGCTGGCCCCCCGCTCCCACTGGCGCGTAAGCTGCCCGACTTCATCCTCCTGGCTGACTTCCGCCTGCGGCGCAAGTAGCGTAAAGGCCTCCGCCGGGAACTGCTGCCCTTCACCGCGCACGCTCAAATGCTGGCTTACCCGCGGCCAGCGCGCCTCATCCACCTGAAACACCGCCTGCCCGTCGCTTTTTAACGCGGCGTGAATGCCCAGCCGACCCAGCCCGACGTTAAGCTGTACCAGCGCCTGACGCGGCGTGGCGTTTGCCGGTATCGACACGCCCGTCAGCTCACGCTTGCTGCCGCCGAGTGCAAACACCAGCGTCTCGCCCGGGGTTTGTTCGAGTATTTTTTCCAGCCCAGGCAGGGTAAACGTCACCTGGCTTTTTTGCTGCAGGGTGACGTTAAAGTTGCGATCAACCGTTCCGCCCGACAGCGTGCTGCGCTGCTGCAACAGCGCGTTAACGGAGGCCGACGGCTCGCTGGCGTTGCCGCGCGTCGCCTGATGGCGCAGCATCAGCAGCTGCGTCTCGGTTTCTGAGAGATAATTTTCCGCCTTTTGCACCGCCGTGAGCTGCTGGTTCAACTGAACGTTGTAGCGCAGCGGGCGTCGTGAAAGCAGCGCAGATTCGGGAAACGACGGCGCGTTGTGACGTACGTTTTCCGCCTGCCCGGTACGCGCAATAGAGGGTGCCGCGCCCGGCGTCGTTCTGACGGCGCCGGGCGTGGTGGTTAACGAGGTTGTTTTTAAGCCGACTTGCATAACCATTACAACATACTGAAGAGCGAGAGCTGGCTAATCATGCTGTACGCTTTGTTGGTGATCTGCACCGAGTTGGTATAGAGCTGCAGGTTAATCGAGGTCGTCGCCGGGTCGGCGTCGGAGAGATCGCGTACCACCTGGTCGTTCGCCATGCTGACATCCGTATGCGCATCGGCCAGCATCGTCAGGCGGTTTTGACGGCCACCCAGGTCGGTAAACAGCGCCGCCACCTTGTCACGGGTCTGACCGGAAAGCGAAATCATCTCGTTGATATCGTCCTGATAGTCCGTGACCGGCACATTCGGGTCCTGCATCTTATCGCTCAGCGCCTTGAGCTTGTTCAGCATCTCCAGATCGTCGCCGCTGCCGGAGAACGCCGCCGTGACGTTGGTGTTTTCCGTCACGTTTACGCCATTCGCCACCGTGGTTTCACGCGTGCCGTTATTGCCCTGATAAACGTATTTGCCCTGGGTTTCATCCCACACCACCGGTTTGGTATCGGTTTTGGTGCCGGAGAAGAGGTATCCGCCGCTTTCGTTTTGGGCGTTGATCGACGCCACCAGCGAATCGAGCATGGACGACAGTTCCGCGCCAAACCCTTTCATATCTTCACTGCTGTGCGTGCCGTTGGCGGCAGCCAGCAGCTTATCGTTCATCGACAGCAGCTGGTTGCTCATGGCGGTCACGTGCGCCTCCTGGCCTGAGAGTGAACCGCTCAGGCCGGTGATGTTGCTCTGGTACTGCTTAATGGCCGACTGTTCGCGGTTAAGCTGCACCAGGCGCGTGGCGGCAACCGGATCGTCTGACGGGACGTTGATCCGCTTCTGCGTGGCCATCTGTTCCATCAGCTTGCTCATGCGGGTGCCGTTAACACCAAGCTGCGCCATCATGGCGTCGGAGTTATAAAGACTACTGATTCGCATAGTTGGGTTCCTTAACGCCGGTTAAAACAGGCCTAACAGATCGTTGAAAATCTGGTTGCCGGTGGCGATCACCTTGACGTTGGACTGATACGCCTGCATGTAAACCTGCAGGTTAATCGCCTCTTCGTCATTGTTTACCGCACTGAGGTTATTGCGCTGCAACTGCGCCTGGTCCAGTACGCCCTGTGCCGCTTCAAGCTCGCTTTTGGATTTTTTACTGGCGATACCGATATTGGAGATGATCGCCGCGGCCCCTTCGTTGAGGCTCATATTGCCCATGCCGCCGATGTCGACCTTCTGGTTTTTAATCTTGATCAGCTCCTGCAGGTTGCCATCGTTACCCTGCTCGTCCGGATTGTCGGAGAGGGCCAGCTCGTCCTGCTTGAGATCGTTAACCTGCAAAATCCCGGCCGGGTTTTTCAGGTCAAAAGTGAACAACGGTTTACCAGGATTACCGTTCTTATCGAAGCCTTTCGCCAGCTGGTCGTTGAAGAGCGTTGCCACGGCCTCTGCCATGCCCTGCACCGACGACTGCATCTGTGCCAGTTCGCCGGTTTCATAGTCGTACAGCGCGCCGAGCTGCCCGCCCGTCGACGGATTTAATGAGAAGCTGGTATTGGAGAAGTTCAGGCTTAACACCGGATTACCGTTGCCGTCGAGGCTACTGCTCAGCTCGCCCGCCACTTTGCCGCTGACCAGCGGCTGACCGTTTTTCATCGCCACGGCGTAGCTGCCGTTGCTGTCCTCAGTGACTTTCACATCGGCATAGGTGCTTAGCTGTTTGACCAGCTCATCGCGCTGGTCGCGCAGCACGTTGCTGTTGCCGCCGGTGGAGTCCATCTCCATGATTTTTTTATTGTAATCCGCGATCCCCGCCGTCAGGCTGTTGATCTGCCCTACCATGGTGTTGCGCTGGTTAGTGACCGACGTCTTCTGGCTGTTAATGAAGTCGTTCATGTTGTTAAAGCGGGTCGCCAGCGAGCCGGCCTGGTTCAGCAGCTGCTGACGGCTTGCTTCGCTTTCCGGTTCTTTGGTCAACGCGCTTAATGCGGAAAAGAAGTCGTCCAGACCGGTGCCCAGGCTGGTGGAATCGGTGCCGATCACTTTCTCAAGCGAACTAAGATACTGGTTGTTGATGCCGTAGTAGCTGGCCTTGCTGTTGCTCTGCCACACCTGATTGGTCAGGTACTGATCGGAGACGCGGCGAATACTCTCGACCTGCACCCCGGCCCCGGCGGACATGCCGCCCTGGCCCATGGTCACCACCGAGCTCTGGATAATACCCTGACGGCTGTAGCCCGGCGTCAGCGCGTTAGAGATGTTCATGGAGGTCACGCTCATCCCAAACTGCGCCGCCTGCAAACCGCTCCAGGCAATATTGATCATGTTCATGGTTTACTCCTGCCCGCGACGCATTACCGGCACAACGGGGGTTTTTAATTCCTGTGGATGTTCCTCTAAAGCGACCGCGCGGGACCCATTCTTAAGCGACGCGCTCTCCTGCGGCCCCAACTGCGCAATAATCATCTGCGCCATGCCGGTGCTGCGCTGCGATGCCAGCTGAGAAGTGAGCTTGTCGTCGTAGAACTCCTGCATCATGCGCTGCTGTTTGCTGTCGAACGGGTTATCGTCCACCAGCGCCTGAGACGCTTTTCGCATCTGTTTCATCATTGAGCGTAAAAACATGGCTTCGAACTGCTCCGCCGCCTGCTCAAGGTTCTGCGGTTTCACCTGCCCGGTGATATCACCGGGCAGTACGCTGGTCTGAGAGTGAATCGCCTGTAGCATGCTGTCTCCTTAAATGACGACCAGTTCCGCATCCAGCGCGCCCGCTTCATGCAGTGCCTGCAGGATCGCCATCGTGTCATCCGGCGCGGCACCCAGGCTGTTCAGCGTGTTCACAATGCTGCGCAGGCTGGTTCCCGCCGAGATCTCAACCATCTGCCCACGGCCACGATCGACGTTGACGTCGCTGTCCGGGGTGACCACGGTCCGGCCCTGGCTAAAGGCGCCCGGCTGGCTGACGTTGGACGATTCGCGTATGGTCACGGTCAGATTGCCGTGCGACACCGCCGCCGCGCGCACCACCACGCCGTCGCCAATCACCACCGTTCCGGTGCGGGCGTTAAACACCACGCGCGGCGGCTGCTTGCCGGCGTTGATCTGCACATCTTCCAGCATCGACATAAAGGCCACGCGCTCACCGGCAGCCAGCGGGGCGTTAACCGCCACGTTCGTCGCGCTCTGCGCCGTCGCCGTGCCCGAGCCAAACGCATTGTTCAGCGCAACCGCCACGCTGTTGGCGGTTTTGAAGCTAGGGCGTTTCAGGTTGAGGATCACCTGCTGGTTTTGCTGAAAATCGGACGCAATTTCGCGCTCCACCGAGCCGCCGTTCGGCACGCGACCTACGGTGGGAGTATTGATGGTCACGCTGGAGCCGCTGTTGCCTTCGGCCTTAACGCCGCCGACCACCACGTTCCCCTGCGCCAGGGCGTAGACTTCACCGTCCGCACCGCGCAGCTGGGTGAGGAGCAGCGTTCCGCCGCGCAGGCTTTTGGCATCGCCGATGGAGGAGACGGTCACGTCAATTGCCTGACCCCGCGCGTAGCCCGGCGGCAGCGTGGCGCTGATCGCCACGGCGGCGACGTTCTTCACCTTCGGGTCAATTTTGGTCGGCAGCTGAACGCCAAACTGGCGCAGCATGTTGGTCACCGACTGGCTGGTAAACTTCACCTGATTTTTATCGCCGGTCCCGTCCAGACCAACCACCAGGCTGTAGCCCACCAGCTGGTTGCCGCGCACGCCCTGAATATCCACGACGTTGCCCAGACGCTCCGCCGCCGCGCCTGTCGACCACAGCAGCATCAGAAATAGCATTGCTTTACGCATGGCAGACTCCATTAAATCGGGAACAGCGGATGGTTGAAGAAGCGGGTCAGCCAGCCTGCCGAGTTGGCATCGCTGAGCGCGCCGCGTCCGGCATAGGAGATCCGCGCGTTGGCAATGCGCTGAGACGAGACCGAGTTATCGCGCTCGATATCCTCCGCACGCACCAGCCCGGTGACACGCATGTACTCATCCCCCTGGTTGAGGGTGAGCCATTTTTCCCCGCGGATCGCCAGCACGCCGTTCGGCAGCACCTTGTAGACCGCAACGGTGATGGCACCGCGCAGGCTGTTCTGCTGCTGTGAGGTGGCATTACCATTGAAGTTACGGTTGCCGTCTATCGAGCCAGAGAGCTTATCCACCGAGTGGCCGAAAGCCTCCGGCACGCCGATAGAGACATCGTTTTTCTTACCAAAGTTGGTGCGCGCCTGCTTGCTGGCCTGAGTGGATTCATCCAGCTTTACCGTCAGAATGTCGCCCACGCGGTAGGCGCGGCGATCCTGGGTTAACGACCAGTTGTAATTGGCGTTGTAGAGACCGCCCCCCTGTACCTGAGTGGGTGGCAGACTAAAATCTTCCGGCGGCGCGAAGGCCGCGTCGTCTTTATGCACCAGCAGGGCCGGGCTTTCACACCCGGCCAGCAGCAGCGCAAAAAAGCCGATAACTAACTGCTTTTTCATTTTTCGTTCACTTCGCTTCACGCGTTACATCGACTGCGTGACAAACTTCAGCATGTCATCCGCCGCCGAGACCATTTTGGCGTTCATCTCATAGGCGCGCTGGACGGTGATCATATCGACCATCTCTTCCACCACCTGGACGTTCGAGCCTTCCAGCGACCCCTGCTCGAGTTGACCGAACGCCTCTTCTCCCGCCACACCCTCTACCGCTTCACCGCTTGCTGCCGTTTCGCGATAGAGATTGCCGCCGATGGCTTCCAGTCCGGCCGGATTGACGAAATTGACCAGCGTAATCTGGCCCAACTCCACCGGATCGGTTTCGCCCGCTACCGTGGCGGTGACGGTGCCGTCTTTGCCAATCTGGATATCTTTCACGTTGTCCGGCAGCTCAATCTGCGGCACCAGCGGCAGCCCCTGCGCGTTGGTCAGCATGCCGTCCGGGTTTTTCTGGAAGTTACCAGCGCGGGTATAGGCAATATCGCCATCGCTGGTTTCAACCTGGAAAAAGCCCTGACCGGTGATCGCCACGTCCAGCTTCTGTCCGGTGTTCTGAATGTTGCCGGTCGAGAACTCTTTCTGGGTGCCGAGGATTTTTACGCCGGTCCCGAACTGAATACCGGTTGGCGAGGTGTTGTTTTGATCAAGCTGGCCACCCGGCGTGCGCTGATTCTGGTAAAACAGATCGGCGAACATCACGCGGTCGCGCTTGAACCCGGTGGTATTAACGTTCGCCAGGTTATTGGAGATTGCGCTCATCCTGGCGTCTTGCGCGGCAAGACCGGTTTTACTGATCCATAAAGCAGGATTCATCGTTATTCCTTACTACATCAGGTGTTACGCAGCAGGCGGTTGCCTGCCGTCGCCAGATCTTCCGCCGCCTTCATCATCTTGATTTGCGCTTCGAACTGGCGGTTAAGGGCAATGCTGGCGACCATCTCAGAAATCGCCGACACGTTAGAGCTTTCGAGATGGCCCGAGACCAGCTCCACCTCCTCCGTGCGCGGATTGACGTTGGCGTTAGTGATCATAAATCCGGCCGCATCTTTGCTGAGCTGCGACGCGGGGATATCCACCAGCTTGATGCGGTCGACGTCCATCGGCGCGGCCACGTTGCCGTCGTCCGGTACGATGGAGATCACGCCGTCGTCAGCGATGTTGATGGACGAGAACGGCGGCAGCACGATCGGGCCGTTGTCGCCAGCCACGGGCAAGCCGTCGATGGTCAGATCCCCTTCCGGGCCGACCTGGATCTGGCCGTTGCGGGTATAGACCTCGCGGTTGCCGCTCACCAGCGCAATCAGGCCGCTGCCTTTGATGGCAACGTCGAGATCGCGCCCGGTGTCACGCGTGGCGCCCGGCGTCAGGTCAACGCCGCCCTGCTGCTGCTGCACCAGAAAGCGTGAGGCATACCCCTCGCCCTGGATCTGCTGCGACAGGGCGTTATCCAGATCGTGACGGAACCCCTGCGTGTTGACGTTCGCCAGGTTGTTGGCGTGGATCTGCTGCTGCGCGAGGCTACGGGAGGCCCCGCTCACGGCGGTATAGATTAAGTGGTCCATTACACCGCCTGGAACAGCGCCGTCATCATGCTGTCGTTGGTGCTGATCACTTTGGTGTTGGCCTGATAGTTACGCTGGGCGGTCATCAGCCCGACCAGTTCATCCGTCAGGTTCACGTTAGAGCCTTCCAGGGTGTTGGAGGTCAGCGCGCCCAGCAATCCGGTGCCCGGCGTGCCGAGCAGCGGTGCGCCGGAGCTGGCGGTCTGCGTCCAGGTGGTGCCGTTTTGTGAGGACAGGCCGTTCGGGTTAGAGAAGTTCGCCAGGACCACCTGCCCCTGCAGCAGACGCTCGCCGTTAGAGAAGGTCGCGTATACGCTGCCGTCTTTATCAATGGTCTGGCCGGTACGCTCGCCGGAGGCATAGCCATTACCGTTGTTTTTGCTGACGGAGAAATCGGAGCCAAACTGGGTCGTGCCGTTGTAGTTCAGGTCCAGGGAAATGCTGTCCGCACCGGGGATGGCGGCAGTGAGATTGACCGCACCGTTAGGCTTCAACAGAATGCCCTGCTCGTTAAAGGTCATGTCCTTCGCGTCGCCCATGGACTTATCGTCCATGTAGTAGTGCACCTGCCAGGTGTTATCGTCGGTTTTCACGAAGTACTGCTTCAGGGTGTGTTCACGGCCTAACGAGTCATACACCTGGGTGGCGTAGGTGTGGTTGTAGGAGGTTTCGTCGGTCGGATCAAACGTTGCCGTCTTCGGTTTGTCCTCGTTGGCGTTGAGGTTAGCCGTGAAGTCCAGCGAGCTGGTTGCTTTTGCCGGAAGTGAGCCACTGCTGATGGTCAGGTTGCCGACGGTCCCGGTCTGGATCACGCCGTTAGCATCGACTGGATAACCCTGCAGGTACATGCCCTGGTTATTGACCAAATTACCGTTGCTGTCGGTCTGCATGTAGCCCGCGCGGGTATAGGCCGTGGTGCCTGAACTGTCGCGCATGACGAAAAAGCCCTGGCCGTTGATCGCCAGATCGAGGCTGCTGGCAGAGGCAAAAACGGTTCCGTTTTTGGAAATACTCTGCGCAACGTTGGTCACGCCCACGCCCAGCGGCTGACCTTCGGCATACAGAGACGCAAACTCCGCACGGCCAGACTTGAACCCCACGGTCCCGGAGTTAGCAATGTTGTTAGAGATCGCGCCCAGCTGCTCGTTGATGGCGTTCAAGCCAGAAATTGCAATATCAAAGCTCATAAAGGTTCCTGATTAACTCATCAATTTTTTGGAAGTGTTGGTGTTCGACTGCGTCTGGCCAAACTGCGTGATCTGGTGATAAGGCACATCGCCAATGCCCGGAATATTGAGCACAATCGCGCTGCCATCGACGGGGATACGCACGTTGTTCACCACGCCGCTCACTTCGATCGGCACCTTCTGCTCATCGGTGTCGGTAACGACCGTCATGGTGTATTTACCCTCTTTCAGCCCCAGTGCTTTCGGGTCGACGGTAAAGTTCACCTCTCCGGCTTCCTGCTTGCCCAGCTCAACTTTGGTTTCCTTGCCGCTCTCGTCTTTCAGAATGACGGTAACGGTATTGGCGGCATGTTCCAGCGTCAGGCGGCCATCGACGCTGGTGCTGCCATCGGTCTGGAGCGTGTCGGTTTGCACCATCACTTTTTGCCCGACGAGGTTGCCCGTCGACAGGGTTTGCAGGTTGTCCATCAGCACGCCGATGTTCTGCATCCCCACCGTCATGTTTTCCATCGACTGCACCTGCGTCAGCTGCGCGAGCTGGCCGACGTACTCGGTCCCGTCCGTCGGGTTAAGCGGATCCTGGTTCTGGATCTGCGCCACCAGCAGCTTCATAAAGAGATTGGTCATCCCTGCTGCACTGTTGTCGTTGGGGGCGATGCCGCTGTCCGTTGTGGTTGCGGTATCGCTCGCTTGAGTCGAAACGCCGTTTACGCTCATGTATTACGCCTCACCAAGACGCAGCAGGCTCTGCTGCATGCTTTTCACATTGTTAAGAACATCGACGTTGGTTTCGAAGTTACGCGACGCCGACATCATGTCGGCCATCTCTTCCACCACGTTGATGTCCGGGTACCAGACGTAGCCGTCCGGGTTAGCCATCGGGTGATGCGGCTCGTAGCGTTGCACCGCATTTCCTGATTCCACCACGTCCAGAACCTGAACGCGGGCACCGGACAGGGCCTTGTCGCTCATCAGCTCATCGTTCTGGTAAACCGCGGCAAATACCGGACGACGCGCCTTGTACACATTCCCCTCATCCACCGCCGGGGTTTCGGCGTTGGCGAGGTTACTGGCGATGGTATTGAGGCGAACGGTTTGCGCCGTCATTGCTGAACCCGAAACGCGGTAGATATCGCTAAAAGCCATTTTCTGTCACCTGATTCAATTACTTACCTTCAATTGCCTTCTTCAGGCCGGTGAATTTCATGTTTAAAAACGCCAGGCTCATCTGGTAGTCCTGCACGTTTTTAGAAAACTCCGCCTGTTCCACATCCAGCGCGACGGTGTTGCCGTCCGAGGAGGGCTGATAGGGCACGCGATACATCTCCTGCGGCGCTGAGCCGGGAAAGAAATCCCGCTGCGAACGTTGCATCTCAGCGGCAAAATCAATATCTTTAGCCTGGAAATTGGGGGTATCGACGTTAGCCAGATTTGCTGAAAGCAGTTCCGCCCTGGAAAGTCGAAGTGCTACAGCCTGCGGATGAACACCCAATGCCTTATCAAACGTAATACTCACAACTCACTCCTTCGTGATGATGGACGCTGCGATAGTCCTGTTGCTTCAGCCTTTTAAAGCAACTATCGTGCCAGGTTTACAACATCATGATTTATAAAGATTTACCTACAACCGCGACCGCAAACGGGAAGCGCCGTTTCCGCCGGGCCATGCCGACTGCGCTGCTCTGCTTTCTCGCGTTTTCCGCCGTGGCACAGCCGCAACCCTCCACCGCGCGCAAGCAGGTCTATGCCCGCGTTCAGCAGCAGGCCGCCGACCTCATTCGTCATGAGGCGGAACGTCAGCGCTGGGAGGATTACCAGGCGAAGCTCAACCTGTTTATTCCCGCCGAGATATCGAACTACGCCCCGTGCCCCGTGCCGCTGAGCCTCAGCTCACCGGGCGGCGAGCGCCTGGACTTGCGCCGCCTGCGCTTTGACGTGCGCTGCGACGCCGCAAGCGGGTGGGACATCGCCGTCACGGTCAAACCGGACATCTACCTGCAGGTGCTGATGGCCAAAAACACCCTGGAGCGCGGGCATGTGATGACCGCGTCCGACATCACGCGCAGAAAATTCAATATCAGCAATTTGCGCAGCGGCTACATCACCCGCCCGGACGACGTGGTGGGCCTGACGCTGAAACGCCGTATCCGCGAGTTGCAGCCGCTGAGCCTGAGCCAGCTGGATTCACCGGTCATGGTCGAGCGCGGCCAGCGGGTGTTAATGATTGCCGACCAGGACGGCGTGGAAGCACGCACCATGGGGATTGCGTCGAAAAAGGGCCGTAAGGGGGAGATGATCAAGGTGAAAAACGAGAGCAGCGAGCGCGAAGTGACGGCAATGGTCATTGATATGGGCGTTGTCAGAACCGGCTATAGCGCGGCGAAATAAAATCCTCGCCGCATTTAAGTTTTGCCGTTCATGCGCCGCTTTACCCTGGTAAGGCGCCCGGAAAGCCACTTTCCGCCCCGGCGAAAACGACCAATAAAAATCCGATGATGGAGTAATGCGATGAAAGTGACATCCAGCCAGTATGCAATGACGAGCGCGATCAACCAGGCCAGCTCTGCGGCCCCGGTGCGCAAGACCGGCGCTGAAGAGATGAAAACGACAAAAACCGCAGCCATCGACCCCGTTCTTGGCGATGCGCAGACCCAGATGGCAGCTCTGCCAGAGGTCGACATGGCGCGTGTAGCCAGTATGAAAGAAGCGATTGCCAGCGGGAAAATCAGCGTCGATCTCGACTCGCTGACCAGCGCAATCGAGAAATATTATCAGAGGTAAAAATGAGTAACGCCGCACAGTGCGTCAAAACGCTGGTTCAGGGTATGGTCGAAGACCGCGACACCTATGGCAAACTGAAAACCCTGCTCGCCGACCAGCGCCAGTGGCTTATTGCACGCGATACGGCAAAGCTGGACCAGCTTAACCCGCAGCTTATCGCCTGCTACGAGCAACTGTCGCACAACAGCAAACAGCGCTACCAGCTGCTCACCCAACTGGGTATTCCCGTCGGCACGCCCGGCCTGCGCACGCTCTTTTCTCGCCTTCCTGCTGCCCACCAAAAACAGTTAACCACCCTCTGGGGTTCCCTTGAACAGGTCGCCGCCGAGTGCAAGGCGCTGAATGATCGCAATATTACGGTGCTGACCATGCAGCAGGACATCCTGCAAAATCTGTTAAATATCAGCGAGCCGGAAAACTGGCTGTATGAGCAGGGGCGCTAATGATCGGTTTTTACATGGAAACGATTGAAAACACGCGTTTCTACTGTCGTGTTATTCAAGGATTGCCCGTCAGCGAGCAGCAGAACATTATTGCCATCTCCCCCTGGCAGCAGATTACCGACTGGCTGAGTACACAGCCAGGTCAGCACGCGATTTTGGGGATTAGCGGTGAAATCGACATCCCTTCGCCACAGGCCTTTCAACAGCATAAGCCCGCGATATATTCCCGTATTGAACGCGACATTCGTATTTCCCGTGAATTTTTAATACAGGGAATGTCCTTTGAGCGTTGCTGGAATCTTTATTTGTATCTTCTGCTGCAACTGATGAATAAGCCCGAACTTAGGGCCCTGACGAAAATGATCCTTTGTTCCGGCAATGGGCTGGCAGAAAAGCCTGCCGCGCTTTTTTGTCAGCAACACAATATTGTCACGCGTTATACCGAACTGGCGAATTTTCCCAATAAGGTGTTTATCGATCCCGAGGGGGCAAATGCGCTTTCCGCGCTGGCGAAAAACCCTTCATGCCTTGATGCCCTTCCTGCCGTGTCAGACGAATTTCATGCAGAATGGATGGCCTACTACGAAACTGAAAAACGCCAGCCACCGCTGCAGGCACGCAACAATCCCTGTACACCTCTGATTGCGAAAATCGCAAAAGACACCGTTCTGCCGCGCAAACAAGGCTTTCTGTTCCTGCCGCTGCAGGTCTCGTACGATACACAGCTTTGGCTTAATGCCGAGCTGCGTAATAAAGAGGCTATTCTTCACGGCTGTCGCGCCGCACGACAGGAAAAGCGGGAACTGGTGGTCAAGATCCATCCGGCGGAAACTGCACCCGACGAATTGCTTGATATCGCTCGTCTCCAGCAGCAGCATAATTTTATTATTACGCAGGAGAACACGCTGGATTTGATCAAAGCCTCTGGCCGGGTACTAACGATTAACTCGACCGTAGGAATAGAAGCGCAGCTGTATCATAAACCTGTTGAAATCTTAGGCCGCGCCTTTTACAAACACTTCGATCATGAGCGATTGAAAAAGTATCTTCATCATTATCTCTTTACCGGCGTTGAGGTTCGCGCCCAAACGCCTATCGCGGAAGCCACCGCCCGCGCGTTTATCAGACATTAACGCTTATGGAAACTATTCACTGGGACGCGTTTTCCCGCATCATCTATATCAACCTCGCCCATCGTCGCGATCGGAATGTGCGCATGAAGCATCATCTCCGTGAACTGCTTGCGCCGAAAGAGAAAATCATCCGCTTCGATGCTATCAAGGCGTCGCCGGGTGCCCTTGGCTGCGTGAAGTCACATATCGCCGTACTGGAGATGGCGATGGAAAGCGATTGGGAAGATGTTTTAATTTTTGAAGATGATTTTCAGTTTGTGCGCGACGATGAGAATATTTCACGTCTGAACAAATGGCTTCATACGCTCGATGCCGTCCGTTGGGATGTGGCGTTTCTTTCCGCCAACTATCATCGCGTAACGCCTTTAAAAAGTGTCGATTACCTGCTTCGCGTTAATCAGGCGTGGTGCGCCTGCGCCTACCGGGTGAAACGTCACTATTATCCCCATCTGCTGGCCAATTTCCGCCAAAGCCTGGCTTATCTTGAGCAGGGCGGTGACCCACAATGCTTTGCGCTGGATGTTCACTGGTGGCATTTAATGATGAAAGACTGTTGGCTGGGCCTTTACCCCTGCGCCGGCTATCAGGCGCCTGATAAGAGCGATATTGAGCAAACCCACATTGACTACCGCCCGTTATTCTTTAAACCCCTTGATGCGATAACGTAAAAAAAGCGGCAACAGCCGCTTTTTTCAGATTAACGATAATCCACACAGCAGCACGAAATCCGCACTGACATCATTCTCGTCTTCACTCGCATCCTGAGCCTGCCAGGCGTACCACGCGCTGAACAGCCCGGTAAACTCATCTGCCGTTAATTGTGCGTTATCTTCAAGCCACATGGCACAGAGCATCTTCAACTGGAAGAACTGCCGCGTTAAGGATTTTAACGCCACGCCATAGTTGCTGACGTTACGGCACGGGAAATAGTCGCCGTACAAACGATACAGCAGGACGTTGTGCACAATGAAGGGCTGCTCAGAAAAGAGCGGGATCTGTTTCGCATCGAGTTCGCGTAAACGTTCCTGCAGTCGTGCCGGCTGCATTACCGCCAGTTCGCTGAGCTTGAACATCAGCATCATTTTCTGCATACCCGGCACATTCAGGTTCAGGCGCATTGCGCCCATCTCGCCCAGCGCCTCGACGCGGTTCACCTCAATCGGCGGCAGCAGAGACAGTTGCTCGTTTAAAATGCCCGCCTCAGCCAGCTGCGCAAGCTGTTCGCCCATGGCGATGAGATCCTGCGGGTCGCACTGGTTCTCATCACGATAGCGCTGCGCCTTGCTGAGGAGCACGCCGATGGCGTAGAGGCGGCTTTCCAGCGTCAGCCCTGGATGGACCGCCATGTTTATACACTGCTGGTTTAAGGCTTCATCCCAGAGGCTATGCTCCGCAATGCCGTCAGTTTCGGTTTCGCCGGAATGCAGCATAAAGGCTTCCGGGTTTAGCAGGATCTCCCGCGCCGCGCTTTCGCAGGCCGCGTTGAGGCTCTCTCGCTGCTGGTTTCCCACCGTCAGACGCGTTTTTGGCCAGTCGCCAGCGGCGTCCTGACAGGCCGGGCATTCGCACGCCGCGTCGCGTGCGTTAAACCTGATCACGTATTCAGGTTGGTACTGTTCTATCAATTCCATACATGCTGCTCCAGCCGCTACAGTGGCGGCGATACTCATTGAAAGTTTTTGCGAAAAAACCAGTGGGTACAGTCGATAACGTCACCGCTGGCGGGATCGGGGATCTCAGGTAAAAAGGCAAAGCTGGGCTGTAACCCCAGCCAGCAGTGAGACTGCATCTGCATGGGCCAGCAGGCGTCGAGGCTGACGCCATGCTCGTGCGCCTGTTGGTAAAAATCACGCAGCGTCGGGATATAGCTGCCGTTAACGGCATAGGCACAGCCGCAACCGGCGCTCAGCACACGCGCTACGCCGGGCAACGCTTTCAGAAGCGAGATGTCGTTATATCGCGCCCCCAGCAACACTACCTGCCAGTCGATATGCGGCAAACGGCTCAGCAGCTGATTGACCGTTTTCAGCGAGTTCTCTTTGCGCACATACTTCAGGCGAGCATCAAGCAGCACCACGCTGCGCCACTGCTCACGTTGCGCCACGTCCAGCACCTGAATGTGCGCCTCCAGCTCGCTATGGCCGGGGTCGCGGGCGAACGGCACCAGATGGTGGTTATCAAGCCCCAGCGAGGAGAGCGCCTGCAGCTGCGCCGCAAGAACCTCGGGCTGCGCCGGGTCATACATCACCGCCACCTTGTCAAACGCGGCCCAGTCCACCGAGGTGCTCAGCGGTGCCTGGCTCAGACGCCGGTAGTGGCTCAGCAGGTTGCGGTCGGTGACAAAATCCTCCAGCGTCAGGTCCACCGGCGTGGAGGAGCCAAGCACAAAATCTTTGTCGTAGGTGTTGGCGCTGTGGGAGATACACAAAATCGCGTCGCGCGGATCGATCTGCTGTATCGGCGCGGTGAAATTGTTCAGAAACGCCTGCTCTTCCGCGAGGGTGGCCGTGTCTTCATAACGGTGATTTTTCAGGAAGTTGCGGTGATAGCCGAACGTGCCGTTGAGCGCATGGCGCTCACCAAAAGCGTGCGTGCGGTAAATTTTATCGAGATGGCTGTACCAGATATAGATGGTGTCGCTACCGGAAAACAGCGCGTTGTTATGCTGCATCGCCGCCACCTGCGTGCTGATTTTGGTCGGCGGATAATAGTCGTCATCGTCAAAACAGAGGATGTACTCGCCGCTCGCCATCTCGTTCAGCATGTTGCGCTTCTTACCGAGATCGAGCCGCTCCGGGCTGTGCACGTAGCGCACGTTACCCACCGCAGGGTCGACCATCATGGCGATCAGGTCTTCGTTACTCTGTTCCGAATCATCAAGAATAATCAGCTCGCGCTTGTCGGCCGGGTAGTCCTGATACTGGAAGATATAGAGCAGATAGGGCAAAAACGCCCGGCGATTCCAGGTCGGACAGACGACGCTCACAAACGGGGTCGCGTAGGTCTTTTTCTGCTGCTGGCGTTTCAGCAGCGTCTGCATCAGGTTGCTCATTTATCGGTGTCGCTGTGCCTGTTGTTGACGCAGCCAGCACTGGGCGGAGACCGCGTCCGTGGTTTTCTGATCGCGGCGCTCCTGCGCCAGACGATGCTCTTTCCGACGCGATTCCAGCACCACTTCGAGGCTTTTTTCGCGGCGAGACTCCGCCAGCAGGTTGCCCTGAAGTTTTTGAGCCTCGACGTGCGCCAGCGCCTGCTCCTGCTTCTGCCAGTCGATCACGCGCTGAATATGGCGCTTATAGCCGGACTGATTGCACAGCAGCGTTGCGCTGCCCTGCATCTCCTGCACGCTGTTGTTCGCCAGGTGGGTCAGGGCGTCAATATTCTTCTCCAGCCGCTGGCACAGCTGCTGCTGGGAGGCCAGACGGGCACTGAGATCGTTCACCGCGCGGTTGCGCAGCAGGTGTAGCTGTTCAAGGGTAGTAATCAGTTTGCTCATCGCGAATTATCCTGCCTGGGCCAGCGCGTTAAGGTCGGCAATGGTGTTGCCGAGCGGGGCCGCGTTCTGCACTTCCTGCTGCAGGAAACGGGTTATCGCCGGCGAGAGGTTGACCGCTCTGTCGGCCACGGGATCGGCTCCCGCCACGTAGCCACCCAACGGGATCAGCGGCTTAATGCTCTGGTATTCGGCGTAAAGCTGCTTGAGGGTGCGGGCGGCGCGTTGATGATCCTGTTCCGTCACCTGGCTCATACAGCGGCTGATGGACTGACCGATATCAATCGCCGGATAGTGCCCGGCCTCTGCCAGATGACGCGAGAGGACGATATGGCCGTCGAGCACGGCGCGCGCGCAGTCGACAATCGGGTCCTGCTGATCGTCACCTTCTGCCAGCACGGTGTAGATGGCAGTCATGGAGCCCAGGCTTTCACTGTTGCCCGCGCTTTCAACCAGCTTCGGGATCAGGCCAAACGCCGACGGCGGATAGCCTTTAGTGGCAGGCGGTTCGCCCAGCGAGAGCGCGATCTCACGCTGCGCCATGGCATAGCGGGTAAGGGAATCGACCAGCAGCAGCACGTCCTTGCCTTTGTCGCGGTAGTAGCTGGCGATGGTATGGCACAGCTCGGTGGCTTTAATGCGCATCAGCGGCGACTCATCCGCCGGGGCGGCGACAATCACCGATTTACGGCGTCCCGCCTCGCCCAGCGAGTGGTCGATAAACTCTTTGACCTCGCGTCCACGCTCGCCGATAAGCCCAACCACCACCACTTCGGCCTGGGTGTAGCGGGTGATCATCCCGAGCAGCACGCTTTTCCCCACGCCGCTGCCCGCCATCAGCCCCACACGCTGGCCTTTGCCAATGGTCAGCAGGCCGTTGATCGCCCGCACGCCAACGTCGAGCGGCTCCGCAACCGGCTGGCGTTTTAGCGGATGAACCTGCGGGAGCTGCTGCGGCAGCACGGTATCGCCGGTCAGCTTGCCTTTGTCGTCGATCGGTTCGCCAAGGCCGTTGACCACGCGCCCGAGCCACTGGTCGCCAATCAGCACTCCGTGCTGTTTGTCCATCGGAAAGACGCGCGCGCCCGCCATCAGTCCGGCAGGCTGTTTGAAGGGCATCAGAAAGGTGACGTCGCGGTCAAACCCGACCACCTGGGCGTCAATCAGCTCGCCCTCGCCCCCTTCCACCTGGCACAGCTGGCCCACGGCCAGACGGCAGCCGACGCACTCCAGCAGAATGCCCGCCACGCGCACCAGCCTTCCGGCCACGCGGGCGAGGTTAATGTTTTCAAGCGAGCGCAGGACCTGCTCGAAATCGTGATCACTCATCGTGCGATTCCGGCAGCAGGTTAGCTTTCAGAGCGTCCATACACTGATCGAGGCGGTGCTGGCAGCCCACGTCCATCTCGGTGGTATTGGTGATCACCCGGCACTCGCCGGGCGGCAGGTCGGGGTCTGCGGTCAGCCCCCAGTGCGCCGCTTTGTCCGGCTCCGCTTCGCTGATGCGGCGATGCTCGTCGCTGTTGAGCAGCACTTTGACCTGCTCCGGCTGCTGCGGCAGCGCGGCAAGCGCCTCCTCCACGAGGGTAAGGATTTGCGTCGGATGCAGGGTCAGCTCGCAGCGGATCACCTGGCGGGTCACTTTTTCCACCAGCTGCAATAATTCTTCCCGGCGACGCTGTTCGTAATTCGCCATGAAGCTTTCCATCGAGGCGATAATGCTGTCCAGCGGGTGCGCGGCTTCGAGGAACTGCTGGCGCGCCTGCGTTTTGCCTTCAGAGCGGCCCTTGCGCACCCCCTCGTCAAAACCGAGGCGTAATCCTTCCTGATATCCTTCCTCTTTGCCCTCTTCCAGCCCCTGCGCGAAACCGCTGTTCAGCCCTTCCTGAAAGCCCTGCTGCAGTTGGGATTGCAGGGCGGCATCGTCCGGGACGTGGCGCATCTCGTCGGGGAGACTCTGGGCCACGCGACGTTTGCGCAGCGGCGGAAACTTGTGCAGACGCGGTTTAATCACCGCCTGTCGGCTGTTGGTCAGGGCGCTCAGCGGTAAGCTTTGTTTTTTGTACATGGGTTACTCCATGGTCTGCTCGGTGAACAGCTGAACCTGAATTTCGCCCTCTTCCGCCAGCTGGCGCACCGTCGCCATGATCTCTTTACGCACGTGTTCGATACGGCTCACCGGCACCGGCCCCAGACGGGTGGTGGTGGATTGCAGCAGCGTCACCTGGCGTTTCGGCATCACGTTGAAGATGGCCTGACGCAGCACCGGCTCGGTGCCCTTAAGCGCAATCGCCCACTCTTCAATGGCAATTTCTTCCATCAGGCGTTGCAGCGTCGCCGGGGTTTGACGGCTGAGGATGAAGAACTCGTACATCTCCTCTTCCAGCTCATCCACCACGTCGGCATCGCGCTCGCGCAGTTGGTCGAGCAGTTGCTGCTGGTTGCCGGAAATGCGGTTGACGATGTTGGCCGCGTGTTTGATGCCAACCACTTTTGAACCGTGCTCGGAAAGCACCGCCACGCCGCGCTCGATGAGCCGGTCCAGCTCGTCAATCACGTCGCGGTTAACGTCGTCCAGGCGCGCCACGCGCCAGACAATCTCATCCTGACGCTCCGGGGACAGCGCGCTCAGCACCCCCGCCGCCACGTCCGGGGGCAGAAACGCGAGGAACACGGCCTGAAGCTGGAGGTGTTCCTGCTCGATCAGCGCCGCCAGCTGCGGGACATCCACCCACTGCAGGCGCGCCATACGGTGGCGGATTTCATCGCCGTAAATGCCGTTGATCACGCTGCTGGCAATCTCGCCGCCCAGCGCTTTTTCGAGGATCCCGCGCAGGTAGCTGCGCGACGCGCCGTTGATGCCGCTCTGCTCGCGGTAGTCATCAAAGAAGTTGTTCATCGCGTGGCGGGCGTGATCGACTTTTACGCCGTGCAGACGCGCCATGGTGTCGCTCAGCAGAATGACCTCATCGCGGTTCATCTTCTGCATCACTTTCGCCGCCGCTTCTTCGCCCACGCTGAGCAACAAAATGGCGGCCTGTTCCAGTCGGCTGCGTCCTGTTTTGACGCTGCCCTTACTGCTGTTACGTATTGTCAGTTCGCTCATTGCTGTTGATCCATTGTTTCAGTACTTCAGCCATACGTTCCGTTTCGTTTTCCGCCAGCATTTGCAGGTACTCCACCTTGGTTTCAAGGCCAGAGCTTTGCGGCGGCAGTTCGGTGTCCTGATTGAACGCCGGGCCAGGCAGGCCGGTCAGACCGGATTCGGTGGTTACCATGTCGTTCTCAATCGCCTCGGTCTGGGCGCTTCCTTCAATCGCCGCCAGCTCGACAGGTTCACGTCGACCGTAGCGCTGCGCCAGCGGACGCAGGCCGAACAGCAGCGCGAGCAGGATCAGCATGCCGATGCCGCCGTTTTGCCCCCAGTACTGAATGTTCGGGTCCTGCCACCACTTCGGCTCCGGGAAGCCGTCTGGCGTTCTGTCGATAAAGGCCAGCCGGTCCAGCGTCAGGGAATCACCGCGGTCTTTTTCAATGCCCGCCGCGTCTTCCACCAGCCGGGTTAAGGCGGTGAGTTGTTCCGGCGTCATGCTGGCGAGCGGCTTAGCCGCCTGGTTTAACGCCACCGCCACGCGCAGTTTCTCCAGCTTGTAGCCGGGATGGCGGATATGACGAATGTCGCGGTCGAAGGCATATTTACGCTGCTCCTGCGAACGGCTGGAGAGCGAGCTGGGCGTGCGGTTTTGCGTCTCGGTTTGTGCCGTCTGCGCGTTAGCCGCCATCGGCGGGGTAGCGGGCGCAGGCTGGTTTACCGGGCGGTTGCTGAGCGAACCGGGGATACCCATCGCCAGCTCGTTAGTGGTGTTCTCGCGCGAGATATTTTCATCGCTGACCTGGGGTTCTTTACCCAGGCGCTCCTGCGTCTCTTCGACGCTGCTCATGTCAACGGTCGGCGTCACGCTGATGCGGAAATTCTCGTTGCCAAACAGCGGGGACAACAGCGCGGCAATATTGTTGGTGGTTTCGTTTTTGATGCGCTCAATGACGTCACGCCCCTGACGAATGCTCGCCATGCTGGTGCCGCCCTGCTGGCCGTTTTCCGAGAGTAAATTGCCCGCCTGATCCACCACGCGCACGCTGCCCGGCTGCATACCCGGCACGCTCCCCGCCACCAGCTGGACAATGGCCGCCACCTGCTGTTCATCAAGATGCTTGCCGTAGCGCAGCTGGAGCATCACCGAGGCGCTGCTCTGGGGTTTGTTGGTCATCACAAACGAGCTGGACTCGCTCAGCCCCAGGTGGACGCGCGCATTCTCGACCGGATCCAGCGCCATAATGCTGCGGGCCAGTTCTCCCTCCAGGCTGCGCTTGTAGCGAACGTTTTGCACAAACTGGCTGCTGCCGAGCATCTCGTCTTTGTCCATCAGCTCGTAGCCGTCCGGCATCACGGCGGTAATGCCTTTTGCCGCCAGCGCCATACGCGCGCGCGGGAGTTTATCTTCCGGAACGAGGATCTGGCCGTTGTCAGGATTGATGCGATACGCAATGGACTCTGCGCCCAGCACCTCAACCACCTGCGCCACCGGGAGTTTTTCATCGCTGCCGTACAGTGCGACATAGCCCTGATTGCTGCGCCAGAGAGAGAAAACGATCGCCGCCACCAGCAGCACACCACCCGCCGCCATAAGCCATTGCGGTTTGATGCGCCCGGTCGGCAGCGGGAGGGCAGAAAATGTATCTTTTAACTTTGTCAGCACGAGGGAAACCTTACAGCGGAGTATTCATCACTTCGTCGAGCGCAGTGGTGAGCTTGTTACGAACCTGCATCATGGCGGAGAAGGCCACGCTGGCTTTTTGCGATTCAATCATCGCCCCGGCCAGATCGTCACTCTGACCCAGCTCAATGGCTTTTTGCTTTGCCCCTGCGGCGTGCTGCATGGCATCAACGTTGTCGATAGCGTTATTCAGAACCTGCGAAAAAGAGAGATCGCGTGCGCTGTTCACGCCTTGGAAATCGGCACCTGGCGCAATAAACGTCGACGCGCCGATCCCCCCCGAGGAGGCCACGGCGGCGGTGTTGTGCAGTCTGTCCAGCATCGCCTGCTGGCGGGCCTGCATACCGAGAGCGGTAATGTTGTCCATGGTGTTAGTCTCTTGCACGCATCAGGAATAGCACTCGATATTGATACCTTCTTCGCGCATCGAGGCGAGTCGGTAGCGCAGTGCGCGCGGGGTGATGCCTAAAAACGCGGCGGTTTTCGACTTATTGCCGTTGTGGCGTTTCAGCAGTTCGATGATGTACTGGTACTCCGCCATACGCCCGTGCAGCTTAACGTTGCCGATGGCCGACGGTGCAGCCTGCGCTTCGCGGTAGGCGGGCATCAAATCGACGCCTGACGTGGCCGTCATCGTGGCCGGAACGGGCAGGCCAAAATCATTGGCGGTGATCACTTCACCGTTACTCAGGATCATGCCGCGCTGAATCACGTTCTCCAGCTCGCGCACGTTGCCCGGCCAGTCATAGGTCAGCAGCGCCTGACGGGCCTCTTCGCTCAGGCGAATATTGCCTTTATGAAAGGCTTTATATTTAGCGATAAAACGCATCGCCATTGGAATAATATCCAGACGGCGCTCGCGCAGCGGCGTGATATGAATCGGCACCACGGAAATACGGTAGAACAGATCCTGACGGAAACGTCCCTCCGCAATTTCCTGCTGCAAATCTTTATTGGTAGACGCTACAAGACGAATATCCAGAGGGATTTTTTTATGGCTTCCCAGACGTTCGACTTCCTGCTCCTGCAATACGCGTAATAATTTCGCCTGCAGGGCTAATGGCATATCACCAATTTCATCCAGCAGCAGCGTTCCGCCGTTGGCCTGTTCAAATTTACCCGCCACGCTGGTAACCGCACCGGTAAATGCACCTTTTTCGTAGCCGAATAAAATGGCTTCGAGCATACTTTCCGGAATCGCCGCGCAATTGACGCCAACGTAAGGCGCATCTGCCCCTAAGGCATTTTCATGAATGTAGCGGGAAACGCACTCTTTGCCTGTACCCGTCTCGCCTGTAATGAGTACCGACACATTATATTTAGCAACACGACGGGCTAATGAAAATACATTTATGCTTTCTGGCGCACGGGCAACAAATCCATTTTCATTATGGGCTTCATGTTCAATAACAATACTCATAACAACTCACCAACATTTAAGCTAATTGTTAACCTGGAGCGAATACGGGCCCGCTGCACCTTTTCAGGTACATTATCAAAAGACGCCTATTCAATATGGATAACAGCGAATTAACCGGGTATTTTTCAATACGGGAATTCATGACTGGAGCGCATTATAACTCACCGTTAGGAATTGTCTTGTTTTTAATGGGTATTAAAATCTTAATCCTTAAAAATCATTAAGTTACAGGATTTATTAATGCACATTAATCGAGCTAAAATAACGAATTAATAATCCATGGCATCTTGATTATGACAGACGAACAGCGTCTAATTCATATCCCTAATAAAGCCACCCGACAATATGGCTTTATAGTGACGCAGACCGACTCACTCACAAAGCGACACGGTTAAACAAAACTTAAATATTTTTATGCCGCTAAGCAATGTGTAAAGACATCTGCTTTATGCTTACGGCGATCGTTATCCGGAAGATCTATGCAAGCAGCTCCTCAGCGAATCAGAATCTACCAACGTCAGGCGCTCCCCGATATGGTAAAGCTCGACGTGAGCAAGCTTGGACGTCCGTGGCATAAATTGCCCAAGATGATGAACGACAGTTTTGATATCTTCGATGCGCGTTTAAGCATTTATTTTCTGAAAAAATTGCGTGTCAACGTCGCGCTGCAGTCGATGACCTTTGCCATCGACCAGACATATAAAAATACGCAGCTCTTTTCAACGCCGTTTGGATCAATGGCCTTTAGTATTGAACGCACGCTGCTGTTGCAAATACTTCACGATTATTACGGACTGGGAAAAGAGAGCCGTAATAAATCGCTGGACGTTCATCAGCCGGTGACAAAAACCGAAGATCGCCTGAAAAATAAAATTGGGCTGGATCTCACGCGATTATTAATCGACAAAGAGACGTTCGGCCAGGACGTTGAGATTAAAAGTGATAACACCACCGTCATTAATCAGTGGTCCTGGTGCGTCACCTTTACCCTCGAAGGCTATGAGCAGGGCAGCTTTACCCTGCTGTTTGATAACGCGCATGTCGATCACCTGCTGGCAAAACTGCGCTCGCCTGACGCCGATCAGGCCACCAGCCGACAAGCGCCGCCGACGCCCGCCCAAATCGAAAGGATATTTTACGGTCTGCCGCTGAAGCTTCACGGCCATGTGACCAGCCTCAACCTCACCGTGGCCCAGCTGGCGCGGATAAAGCCGGGGGATATTATCCCGGTCAATATTAACGAAAACATTCCTGTGTATATCGGCAAAGAACAGATTTTTGACGCCAAAATCGCTGAAGATCGCGGCAAGTTATTACTCTGTGAATTTAACGACAGAACCATTGAGAAGCATTATGAGTGATCTGCAACAAGACCTGAGCCAGTCCCTGGATTTTGGCGACCTGAATCTCGGCGAGATGCCGCGTGAAGAGACCGTTGAGGGCAATATCCGCATGGACATCCAGGCGGAACCGGAATCGCCGGCAGGCATTGACGATCTGCGCAAAATGGCGCTGTTCAGCCGTATACCCGTCACGCTGACGCTGGAAGTGGCCTCCGTTGAGGTGTCGCTGGCAGAGCTGATGACCGTCGGTCACGACTCGGTGATTGAGCTGGATAAAATGGCCGGCGAGCCGCTGGATATTAAAGTCAACGGCATCCTGTTTGGTAAAGCGGAAGCGGTTGTGCTGAACGATAAGTACGGCCTGCGCATTCTCGAATTCAATAGCAAAGAGCTGGGCGAGTTAACAAGATGACGTTGCACCTGCGCACCGCCCTGCCGTGGCTGCTGTTGGGCGGTTTACTGGTCTCTCCGCAACTGCTGGCGGCGAACGGCGATATCACCCTGTTCAGTTCGTCCACTACCGCTGGCGGCCAGGATTACAACGTCAAAATTGAAATCCTGATCCTGATGACATTGCTGGGTCTGCTCCCGGTGATGCTGATGATGATGACCTGCTTTACGCGCTTTATCATCGTGCTGGCGATCCTGCGCCAGGCGCTCGGCCTGCAGCAAAGTCCACCCAATAAAATCCTGACCGGGATTGCGCTGGCGCTCACGCTGCTGGTGATGCGCCCGGTGTGGACCACCATTTATCAGGACGCCATCGTGCCGTTTCAGAATGACGAGATCACCATGAAGCAGGCGTTCGGCAAGGCGGAAGCGCCGCTGAAAAACTTTATGCTGGCACAAACCAGCAATAAAGCCATGTCGCAGATGATGACGATTGCGGGCGTGACGGGCGATCCGAAAGAGCAGGATTTAACGGTGGTGACCCCGGCGTATCTGTTGAGCGAGCTGAAAACCGCGTTCCAGATAGGCTTTATGATCTACATTCCTTTCCTGGTCATTGACCTGATTGTCGCCAGTATCCTGATGGCAATGGGGATGATGATGCTTTCGCCGCTGATTGTTTCGCTGCCGTTCAAGCTGATGCTGTTTGTCCTGTGCGACGGCTGGACGCTGATTGTCGGTACGCTTACCTCCAGCGTGCAGGGGCTTTAGCAATGGTCACGATGGACATTGCCGGGGACATCATGGCAACCGGCATTAAGCTGGTGCTGATTATCTCCGCCGTAGCGATTATTCCCAGCCTGATTGTCGGCCTGTGCGTCAGTATCTTTCAGGCGACCACGCAAATTAACGAACAAACGCTGAGCTTCCTGCCGCGCCTTCTGGTCACGCTGGCGGTGCTGATTATTGGCGGTAAATGGATGCTTACCCAACTGGTAGATTTCACCGTCAATATTTTTCAGCAGGCGGCGGCGCTGGTGGGATAGCGGGCAATGGGCATTGATATCTCTACGCTGATCAACCCGCTGCTGGCGCTGGTTTTTCCGTTTTTCCGCATTCTGGCGTTTCTGCACTTCTGCCCGGTGCTGGACAACCGCGCCTTCAGCCGACGTATCAAAACCGTGCTGGCACTGGCGCTGGCGGCAATCATCACCCCGATGCTGCCGGAAAAAGTGCTGATCACCGAGCTGATGTCGATGCGCACTGTCCTGCTCATCGGTGAACAGCTGCTGTGGGGCATGCTGTTTGGCATGGCGATGCAGCTGGTCTTCGTTGCGCTGCAAACGGCGGGACATATTCTTTCAATGAATATGGGTCTCGGCATGGCGATGATGAACGACCCGGTGAACGGCAGCTCAACCACGGTGATTTCGCAGATGATCTACATCTTCTGCGGCCTGCTGTTTTTCGTGATGGACGGGCACCTGCTGGTGGTCACTATTCTCTACAAAGGCTTTGTCTGGTGGCCCATCGGCCAGGCCATCAATAAACCCACCCTGCTGCTGATTGTGCAGAGCCTGGGCTGGATTATGTCGTCGGCCACGCTTATCGCGATCCCGACCACCTTTGTAATGCTGATTGTGCAGGGCGGCTTCGGGCTGCTTAACCGCGTCTCGCCTACGCTCAACCTGTTCTCGCTGGGCTTTCCAATCAGCATGCTGTTTGGCCTGCTCTGTATTTCGATGATGATGACCAATATTCCCGACCACTATCTCAACCTGACCACCGAAATCCTGGCCAGGCTCGAAGCCGTGAGGACGCACTGATGGCGGCCGGTGGCGATAAAAGTGAAAAACCCACAGCGCAAAAGCTGCGCAAAGCGCGCGAAAAGGGTGATCTCCCGCGTTCCAAAGATCTCACTATGGCCGTGGGCCTGCTGGCGTCGTTCATCACCATGGGCACCTTTTTCCCCTATTACAAAACGCTGGTCGAGGAGTCTTTTACCTCGGTCGGCATGATGGCGGGACGGCTGGATGACCAGGGGGCGTTGAGCCAGTTTTTGATGTTGAACGTGTGGGTGATTATCCGCTTTATCATCACCCTGGCACCGATCCCCCTCGCCTGCATCGTGGCAAGCCTGGTCCCGGGCGGCTGGGTGTTCACCGTTTCAAAGCTCAAGCCCGACTTTAAAAAACTCAGCCCCATCAGCGGCGTGAAGCGCATGTTCTCCAGCAGCCACTACGTTGACGTCGGCAAGATGATGCTCAAGTGCGGCATTATTCTGGCGGTGCTTTACACCATGGTGCACAGCTCGCTCAACCCGCTGCTGCACCTGCAGCGGCTGAGCCTGAGTCAGGCGATTCATCACGGGTTTGGCATTCTGCATCACGTGCTGGTCTATTTCATTGCGGTGATTGTGATCTTCGCCCTGCTCGACGTGCCGCTGGCGAAGTTCATGTTCACCAAAAAAATGCGCATGACCAAGCAAGAGGTGAAAGAAGAGTACAAAAACAACGACGGTAACCCGCAGATCAAAGGCCGTATACGCCAGCTTCAGCGTCAGATGGCGATGGGGCAGATCAACCGTACCGTGCCGGAGGCAGACGTGATTATCACGAACCCGACGCACTACGCGGTTGCGCTCAAATACGATCCGAAAAAAGCCGAAGCGCCCTACATCGTGGCAAAAGGCATGGACGATATTGCGCTCCATATCCGGGACGTGGCTCGCCATCACCAGATTGAAGTGGTCGAATTCCCACCGCTGGCGCGTGCGGTTTACCACACCACCCGCGTAAACCAGCAAATTCCGGCCCAGCTTTTTCGCGCGATTGCGCATGTGCTGACCTACGTCATGCAGATTAAATCCTGGCGTACCGGCCAGCTTGAACAAAAACCCCGCCTGAACAGGCAGATAAACATTCCAAAAGAGGTCTTAAAAGCCGATGGCGAATAGTAAGTTACAGCAGGCGCTTGCCATACTCAGTAAAGGGCGAATAGGCGTTCCGGTACTGCTTCTGTGCGTGCTGGCAATGGTCATGCTGCCATTGTCCCCGCTGATGCTGGATATCTTATTTACCTTCAACATTGTGCTGGCGGTAGTGGTGCTGCTGGTGGCGGTCAATATGCAGCGTCCGCTGGATTTTGCCGTCTTCCCGACGCTGCTGCTGATCACCACGCTGATGCGACTTACCCTGAACGTCGCCTCTACCCGCGTGGTGTTGCTGCATGGTCATGAGGGCGAAGGCGCGGCCGGTAAGGTTATCGAAGCCTTTGGTCAGGTGGTGATTGGCGGCGACTTCGTGGTCGGGTTCGTGGTCTTTATCATCCTGATGATCATCAACTTTGTGGTGGTCACCAAAGGGGCGGAACGTATTTCTGAAGTGTCGGCCCGCTTTACGCTGGATGCCCTGCCGGGTAAACAGATGGCGATCGACGCCGACCTTAACGCCGGGCTGATTAACCAAAACCAGGCGCGAGACCGCCGTAAAGAGGTGTCGAAAGAGGCCGACTTCTACGGTGCGATGGACGGTGCCTCGAAGTTTGTGCGTGGTGACGCCATCGCCGGGATCATGGTGCTGGTCATCAACGTCATCGGCGGGATTTGCATCGGTATCTTCAAATACAATCTGGATGCCAGTCACGCCTTCCAGCAGTACGTTCTGCTGACCATCGGTGACGGCCTGGCCGCGCAGATCCCGTCCCTGCTGCTCGCCACCGCCGCCGCGATTATCGTGACCCGCGTCAGCGACGGCGACGACGTCAGCGATGAGATTAAAACGCAGCTGCTGGCGAAACCGCAGGTGCTGTATACCGCCGCCTTCGTCATGTTCATCCTGGCGATTGTCCCCGGCATGCCGCACATCGCGTTCCTGTGCTTCACCGCCCTTTTGCTGTTTGCCGCCTGGCGACAGAGCAAGATCGTGAAGCCCGCCGCCGAAGAGACCGACTACGACGCCATTAGCGACGCGCTGGCAACGGACGCGACGCCTGCGATTAACTGGGAAAGTATTCCGCTCGTCGAGCCGATTGGGCTGAATCTGGGCTATAAGCTGGTGACGCTTATCGATACGGCGAAAGGAAGCCCGCTATCGCAGCGTATTCGCGGCGTGCGTCAGGTGGTGTCTGAACAGTGTGGCGTGCTGCTGCCGGAGATCCGCATCCGGGAGAACTTCCGCCTGAAGCCCGCCCAGTACGCGATCTACATCAATGGCATCCGCACGGCGCTCGGCGAAGTGTATGCCGAGAAGCTGATGGCCATTCCAGGCGCAGAGCTGTACGGCGAAATTGACGGCGTGCTGGATACCGATCCGGCCTACGGCATGGCGATCGTCTGGATCGATCCTGACCAGAAGGCCAAAGCGCTGAACCTGGGCTATCAGGTGGTGGATTGCGCCAGCGTGGTGGCAACGCACGTCAACAAGGTGGCGCGCGAGCATCTGCCGGAGCTGTTTAATTATGACGATATCACCCACCTGCACGCGCGTCTGGCGCTGCAGGCGCCGAAGCTGGCGGAAGATCTCTCGAATGCGCTCAACTTTAGCCTGCTGCTGCGCATTTACCGGCAGCTACTGCTGGAGCAGGTGTCCCTGAAGGATATTGTCACCATTGCCTCTACGCTACTGGAAAGCTCAGCCGTGACCAAGGATCCGATTCTGCTTACCGCTGACGTGCGTTACGCGCTGCGCCGCGCCATCCTCCACGCCATTAACGGCGATCGGCAAAAGCTGGCGGCTTATACCATTGATAACGCGCTGGAGAATATTTTGCTGGCAGCGTTGAACCAGTCTCAGCAAACCGGCAAGGTGGCGCTGGACAGTTTTGCCGTTGATCCGAACATCCTGACGCAGCTGCAAAACACGATGCCTGTGATTCAGGAGCAGATGAAAGCGAAGGGTCTGCCGCCGCTGCTACTGGTGACGCCTCAGCTGCGGCCGCTGATTTCACGTTACGGGCGTCTGTTTGCCAGCAACCTGCACGTGCTGTCGTACAACGAAGTGCCGGACGACAGCGATCTCACCATCGTCGGCACGCTGGCGTAACTACTCGTCGAGAAAACGCACCTTCCAGGCGGCCAGCGTACGCGGCATTTTACGCTGGTCGCTGCCGTCGGTGCTGTAGTAGCGCAGTTCCAGCCCGCCACCTTTCACCGGAGAGATCCGGCCTGCCCAAATCTCGCCTTTTGGCGTGTACATGATGATAGCCGTGCGGCTGTTCGCGGCACCCTGAACCCACATTGAGAGCACGCGCGCGCCGATATTGTCGATATCGTTCTGGTAGATATAGACGTTGGCACTGTCGACGAAGTTTTGATAATCCTCCCCCACCAGGGCGCGGAATTTCTCATCCAACGCGCTATCCGGGAAGATACCGAGAGAGAGCAAGGTGGCTTTTGGCCGGGGGTCGGTTTCGGAAAGCTTATACGCGCCGTCCAGGAACACCCCGGTGGGCATGGATAAACGGCATCCCCAGTCGGAATTACTGTATACCTGCAACGAGCCGTCCTTTCTGGGGATCAGCAAGAGCTTGCAGTTGCTGGTGTCCACCACGCGTTCAACGGCCAGCATGCCGTACAGCCGCCTTGCTTCGGCGGTAAATTCGTCTTCATTGATGCCTGCCCAGGCGCGAATATCCAGGGTGACGCTCCACTGGGCGTTTCGGCTGAACTGGATCACGCCGCCGCTCATATTGGGCGCCAGCATGTTCCACCATTTTCCTTCCCATTTGAAATTACGGTCGGTGTCGGAGATCGCACTGATGCCGGCATAGTAAGCACGTTCTATGCAGGTGTCTGAGGTACATTTCTCCAGCAGCTTTTCCCACTCGTCATATTTTTTATCGATGTCTGCTACCCCCTCCTCCAGAATCGCCTGGTTATAGATCAGGGAGAGGGTGCTATTCAGCCAGTGGAGATTGTCATTATTGCAAATGGTATTCTCCAGCGGCGTGACCGCGCGCTGGCAGTTTATCGCCATCGCGCCGCCGCTAAACAATAATGTTAGTAAAAACAGTAGGCTAAAGCAGCGGTGTTTCATTTTTGTTCAACTTTCATTCAAAAGGGCGGCTATTGTGGCGAAGGAGAGGCTTTATTGCAATATAAACCATTCACCGTAGTTATATGAATGGACAATGCAGCAATTCTGTTAAGTTATGTACAAATTTTGTCGCATTTTTAATACGGAATGTATTAACTCTGGAAAAATGAGCGATGAAAATAGACAGCAGTAATCTGACCATGGCGACGGTTGCCGCCTATGGCTCCCAAACGGATCCCACCCGGCGTCCTCTGGGGATTAAACGCGCCAGCGGGAATATTTGCCCACAAAGTGGTTTATGGCAAATCGATCATTCTGCCGTAACGAATGTTGTAAATGTTAAAAAGGGAGAAACATTACCCTGGCAAAATGGTTATCCCGTTAACTGGACGCTCATTGAATACGATTTAAGAAACGAATAATTAACATCTGTTATTCTGCAGGAAATAGATTTTCCTTATTGCAGGAAAGGGTATTTCCTGCCCTTTTGGCATAAAACCCACATTAATTTCATAACGAACGCATTGCATTCGCTTTAGCCTCTCCCTCGCCATACAACATCATGCAACATACTGATTATATTAATACTAACCAAAAACTTACGACCATAAAGATCGTTTTAACCAATCAATGTGAATATATCGATCGATAATAGTTATGTATTTTTTCCAAAAAAATCATGATTGATTTCATCGATCAATATTTATTATTCGATCGACTTTGACAATCAAAAAGTGAGCAGGTACCCTTTGTCTTCAGCGTTATTTTTACTCGTTGTTAACTGTTTGTAGTTCAGAGCCATTATCCCAACGCATTTAAACATTTCCTCAACGAGTTGCCATTATCCCGCTAAGTACATACCTCTTGTCTGGTATAACGAGAATGATCCGGAGTTATCAGTGATCGACAGTTTGAATTTCAGAAGGCCGTTAAATATTTGTTTCGCCGTACTTGCCGTGACGTTTATTGTGGTCGGTACGCTGGTTGCCCTTTCGCAATGGACCGCCACGCAGGAAGCGAATAAAAGACATAACCGTCTATATATCAGCAATGTCGCATCGTTCCTTGATAAATATCTGGATGGTTACGAGCGTATCGTGCGGGAAATGACGCGCATCGCCGCCGATCAGCATAAATTCGACAAAATACACGAAAACGACAGGACGCTGCGCAACTGGATGATCGAACGCCTGCGCATTATGCCGGACGCCCTCTCAATCATTCACGTGGACAATAATGGCAGCTATATCCGCCTTCCTTATGTCCCGCTTAGCGACGATCAAGAGCAGAAATGGGACCCACGCAAAGAGTCGTGGTTTTCGATTTCCATCGAAGACTCGGACGAGGCGCACTACAGCGTCAGCCGCGACCCTTTCGCTCACAGAGAGCGCGTAATTACCATTTCGTTGCCCATCATTAACGGCTCGGACGGGTCGAATACGGGCGTTCTGGCGCTGAATCTGGACATGGAAAAAAGCACCGAGATCCTCAGCACCGCGCTGCCCCCCATGAAGAGTCGGACCTTTGTGATGAACCGTCAGGGCGAGCTGGTGATCAATCCGGGCTACCAGTTCGACCCGCAGAGGCTTAAAGCTATCGCGCTGAACGCCCGGGAGCATCGCGGCGACTTCGTGATGGACGACCGCTACTACACCTACCGCACGGTCGGCTCCCAGTCCTGGCTGCTGGTGCACGAAGTGGAGCAGAGCGAGCTAAACAACCTTGCCTTTCAACAGTGCCTGAGCACGCTCTGGGGAACGCTGTGCGCGCTTATTGCCCTGCTCTTCTGCTGGTGGTCGACCCGAGCCGCGCTTAACGCCATCTTTATGCGCATTGCGGCGAGCATCCGCGGCGGCACGATCAAGCCCGCCAGCGTGGAGGAGCTGATTTTCGAAGAGATCCACAGCTCGCAGCAGCGGCAGGAGAAAACGGCGCACGAGGCGCTGACCGACGGGCTTACCGGGCTGAAAAACCGTCGCGCGTTTGATGCCGATGCGGCGCGCTGTAACAGTGAGCCGAACACCCATCTGGCGATGGTGGATATCGATAACTTCAAGATGATTAACGATACCTGGGGGCATACGGTAGGCGATCTGGTGCTGAAAACCGTGGCTGAACTGGGCTCGCGGCTGCGCGGTCTGGAAAATATCACCCTCTACCGCTACGGCGGAGAAGAGTTTGCGGTTCTGTTCCAGGGGATTAGCGCCGAAAAAGCATTAAGCTACCTCGAAAAGTGGCGAATTACGGTGAATACACGGTCGTTCAGAGAACACGATCTTAACGTCTCGTTTAGCGCGGGGCTGTGCAAGATGGGAGGCACCTCGTTGCCAGACACCCTGGGCCGTGCCGATAAACTGCTCTATCAGGCCAAGAAAAGCGGTAAAAATAAAATCATCGCCAGCTGATCGCCCGGTTAAGTTGGGCGGCGTTTGTGTCGTTTAAGGCTGTATTGTTGTGGCTACGAGGCTGGCATGGAAAAGAGTACGCATTTTGTCGTGCAGTGTGTCGAAAAAAATAAACTCGACTCGGGTATCGATTTCGTTATCCAGCCGATTTTCGATCTCTCACGGTTTGTCTGCATCGGCGGCGAAGTGCTGGTGCGAGGCACGCACAGGCGCAATATTGTGCCGCCTCATCTGTTCATCAGCGAGCTGGAAAAAACCGGCGGTATTCTGCCGATGGGGGATTACATCCTGGCGCAGGCGTTTAAATTTCTTGCCGGCCAGCCGCGCGAGCATCTTGATAACCAGCTTTTTACGTTCAATATCTCCTGGGTGCAGCTTCAGGACAGCCACTTTGCTGCCCGCGTGCTTGCGCTGATTGCTGCGCACCCGCTCGCGCCACGCAATCTGGTGTTTGAGATCACCGATGGCGCTGACCAGCTTGATGAGACGGTGAAGCAGAACCTCGATATGTTGCACGATGCGGGGATCAACCTGGCCTGGGACGGGATTGATTGTCTGGAAAAGCTCCGGTCGCGGCTGGCGCTCTATTTGCCCGACTACATCAAGCTCGACAGAAGCTGTCTAGCCGCAAACCGCCTCGACAATACCTTCGCCATGCTGGCGTACGTGGAGGATGTCGACGTGGACGTGGTCATTGAAGGCATCGAAAACTACACCCATGTCTCCACCATGCTGCGTCACGGCGTGAAATACGGCCAGGGTTTCCTGTTCTCTCGCCCGGTGAGCAAAGAGGCCTTCCATCAGCAGTATATGCAGCCGGAACGCGCGTAAGGCGCACCACCATGTATCAGCAAAATTTTTTGCGTAAGACCAAAAACCGCGTACTGGCCGCCGGTATCGCGTTTTTGCTTACGCTGGTGGTCACCACTACGCTGGCGATGATTAACGGGCTGGATAACCATCAAAAGCGCATGGCGGAGCAGGCGCGCTACGTGCAGTCGATTCTGGACAGCATGCTGCGGGATGCGCATGAAGCCTCCCGCCAGGCGTCAGCGCTGCTGGGCAAAGTCTGCAATTTTAACGTCGAGAAAGCGCTGAATATGCTGCCGGGCCGCTATATGCATATTTACTCGATAAACTTCGTTCACAATCAGCACATTAGCTGTTCTTCTCTGTTAGCGAATAAACACGCCAGCGTCACTTACCGGCTTCCGCTGGATAAAACGGTGTGGATGTCGAACGCCCTTAGTGCCCCCGACATTAGCGTTATTTCACTGATAAGCCATTTTCCTCAGGGAACGCTTTACGTCGCGTCCGACCTGCGCTTTCTGCTGGAGGTAATGGGCAACGATCTGATTATTCAGGTATCAGGTAAAACGCTGAACGCCGCCGGGCTGCAAAAAGGGTCACTCGCGACGGCACAATTTGCCAACTATGAACCGTTTCCGGCCCACTCATCCTTGTACTCGCTGGCATGGAGAAGGCCGGAGATAGGCGAAATTATTGGGTTCGTGACCGCCTCATGGCTCTCCATCGCCTTTATTTTGTCGATGTCGACCATCATGGCGACTCTGACCTGGCTGCTGGCGCTCCGCCGCCATTCTCTGTACGCGCAGCTGGCCAGCGCCATCAGACAGCATCAAATTCACCCGCACTATCAGCCGCTGATTTGCGCCAGAACCAACACGGTGGCGGGAGCAGAGGTACTGGCAAGGTGGCATCACGCCGAGCTGGGCTTTATTCCTCCTGACGTTTTCATCCCGGTGGCGGAAAGCACCGGGCTGATTATCGACCTGACGGAAAGTTTGCTGGAACAGGTAGTTCACGACCTGCGGCAGGGTGGTGCCACCTTTCAGCCGGGCTTTAAGCTCAACCTGAACATCAGCCATGCGCATGTGGTGGACAATTCCTTCGATCGGTTTATCGATGACTGGGCAGCCACGTTTGCGGAGCTTGGCATCACCCTGGTGTTTGAGATTACCGAGCGCGAAAACATTGATATCAGCGATGCGCTTGTGGCGAAGATTGCCCACATTAAGCGCAGCGGCATTAAAATCGCGCTGGATGATTTTGGCACGGGGTTTTCCAACCTGGCGTTTATCACCAACCTTAATCCTGACAGCATTAAGATTGACCGCATGTTTACCCGGCAGATTTCGCAGGACACCGCGACGCCGCTGATTGACTGCGTGATTGATATGGCAAAGCGGATGAATATCCTGACGACGGCGGAAGGCGTTGAGTATGACTATCAAGTGGCCTATCTCAAGGCGAATGAGATTGACTGTTTGCAGGGCTATTTTTTTTCGAAACCGCTCAGCTTCAGCGACTTCACCCGGTTTTTACAACGCTACGCGAACCAGAAATAAAAAAGCCCCTTTCGGGGCTTTTTTTTACGACTAAGCGCGAAAGGCTTAGAACGGGATGTCGTCGTCGAAGTCCATTGGCGGTTCGTTAGACGGTGCCGGTGCGGACTGCTGCTGCGGACGAGACTGCGCGCCGCCGCTGAACTGGTTGCCACCCTGTGGCTGCTGAGGCTGACCCCAACCGCCCTGCTGCTGGTTCTGGCCGCCACCTGCCGGTGCGCCACCGCCCTGACGGCCACCCAGCATCTGCATGGTGCCGCCAACGTTTACCACCACTTCAGTGGTGTACTTCTCGGCGCCGGACTGATCGGTCCATTTGCGGGTACGCAGCTGGCCTTCGATATAGACCTGAGAACCCTTACGCAGATATTCACCGGCCACTTCAGCCAGTTTGCCAAACAGCACAACGCGGTGCCATTCAGTCTGCTCTTTCATCTCACCGGTCGCTTTATCACGCCAGGATTCGGACGTAGCCAGCGTAATGTTGGCAACTGCGCCACCACTCGGCATGTAGCGTACTTCCGGGTCCTGGCCCAGATTACCGACGAGAATCACCTTGTTTACGCCTCTGCTGGCCATGTTCGTGTCTCCTGAATACGTTTCTTAATAGTGTAAACGCGCGAGTGTACCATTTCCATACGCTACTTTGATAGTTGCGTAGCACGTTCCAGAGTTCTCACGCTAACGCGACATTGTTACACAGTGAATCAGAAATTGCATTCCAATACTGTATATCCAGACAGGTTAAATTGTGTCATAATTAGCCGTTTCTGCCGGTTGTCCTTCAAACATACCAGGCATCCGAGTTTCTACCGGGAAAGGTGAATGGATAAGATCGAAGTACGGGGCGCTCGCACCCACAATCTCAAAAATATCAACCTCGTCATCCCTCGCGACAAACTCATCGTCGTGACCGGGCTTTCGGGGTCTGGCAAATCCTCACTGGCTTTCGACACCCTGTATGCCGAAGGGCAGCGTCGCTACGTTGAATCACTCTCCGCGTACGCGCGCCAGTTTCTGTCGCTGATGGAAAAACCGGACGTTGACCATATTGAAGGGTTATCACCGGCTATCTCCATCGAGCAAAAATCGACCTCGCATAACCCGCGTTCAACGGTCGGTACCATTACTGAAATTCATGACTACCTGCGTCTGCTGTATGCCCGCGTGGGTGAGCCGCGCTGTCCGGATCACGACGTGCCGCTGGCGGCGCAAACCGTCAGCCAGATGGTCGATAACGTGCTGTCTCAGCCGGAAGGCAAACGCCTGATGCTGCTTGCGCCCATCATCAAAGAGCGTAAGGGCGAGCACACCAAAACGCTGGAGAACCTGGCAAGCCAGGGCTATATCCGCGCCCGTATCGACGGCGAAGTGTGCGACCTGTCCGATCCACCGAAGCTGGAACTGCAGAAGAAACACACCATCGAAGTGGTGATTGACCGCTTTAAAGTGCGTGAAGATCTGGCAACACGTCTGGCGGAGTCGTTTGAAACCGCGCTGGAGCTTTCCGGCGGTACGGCGGTGGTCTCCGATATGGACGACACCAAAGCGGAAGAGCTGCTCTTCTCCGCCAACTTTGCCTGCCCGATCTGCGGCTACAGCATGCGCGAACTGGAACCGCGCCTGTTCTCCTTCAACAACCCGGCGGGCGCGTGTCCGACGTGTGACGGCCTGGGCGTGCAGCAGTATTTCGACCCGGACCGCGTGATCCAGAACCCGGAGCTGTCCCTGGCGGGCGGTGCGATTCGCGGCTGGGATAAGCGTAACTTTTACTACTTCCAGATGCTGAAATCGCTGGCAGAGCACTATAAGTTCGACGTTGAAGCCCCCTGGGCCAGCCTGAGCGCAAACGTGCACAAAGTGATCCTGTTCGGTTCCGCTAAAGAGAACATCGAGTTCAAGTACATGAACGATCGCGGTGATACCTCCGTGCGTCGCCACCCGTTCGAAGGGGTGCTGCACAACATGGAGCGCCGCTACAAAGAGACCGAATCCAGCGCGGTGCGCGAGGAGCTGGCGAAGTTCATCAGCAACCGCTCCTGTGCAACCTGTGAGGGTACCCGTCTGCGTCGCGAGGCGCGCCACGTGTTTGTCGAAAACACGGCGCTGCCGACCATCTCAGACATGAGCATCGGTCACGCGATGGACTTCTTCACCAACCTGAAACTCTCCGGCCAGCGGGCGAAAATCGCTGAAAAAGTGCTGAAAGAGATTGGCGATCGTCTGAAATTCCTGGTGAACGTCGGCCTGAACTACCTGACGCTTTCCCGCTCTGCGGAAACGCTCTCCGGTGGTGAAGCGCAGCGTATCCGTCTGGCAAGCCAGATTGGCGCGGGCCTGGTGGGCGTAATGTACGTGCTGGATGAGCCGTCCATCGGCCTGCACCAGCGCGACAACGAGCGACTGCTCGGCACGCTGGTTCACCTGCGCGACCTCGGCAACACGGTGATTGTGGTCGAGCACGACGAAGACGCTATCCGCGCCGCTGACCACGTTATCGATATTGGCCCGGGCGCGGGTGTGCACGGCGGCCAGGTCGTGGCTGAAGGGACGCTGAAAGACATCATGGCGGTACCGGATTCGCTGACCGGCCAGTACATGAGCGGCAAGCGCAAAATTGAAGTGCCGAAACAGCGCGTGCCAGCCAACCCGGAAAAAGTGCTGAAACTGACCGGCGCGCGCGGGAACAACCTGAAAGACGTGACTCTGACGCTGCCGGTTGGCCTGTTTACCTGTATTACCGGCGTGTCCGGTTCCGGTAAATCGACGCTTATCAACGATACGCTGTTCCCGATTGCGCAGACGCAGCTCAACGGCGCGACGCTCGCTGAGCCTGCACCGTATCGCGAGATTCACGGGCTGGAGCATTTCGACAAGGTTATCGACATCGACCAAAGTCCGATTGGACGCACACCGCGTTCCAACCCGGCGACCTATACCGGCGTGTTCACGCCCGTACGTGAGCTGTTTGCCGGCGTGCCGGAATCACGCTCGCGCGGGTATACGCCAGGACGTTTCAGCTTTAACGTTCGCGGTGGTCGCTGTGAAGCCTGTCAGGGCGACGGCGTGATCAAGGTCGAGATGCACTTCCTGCCGGATATCTACGTGCCGTGCGACCAGTGCAAAGGCAAGCGCTATAACCGCGAAACACTGGAGATTAAGTACAAGGGCAAAACCATCCACGAAGTGCTGGATATGACCATCGAAGAGGCGCGCGAGTTCTTTGACGCCGTCCCTGCGCTGGCGCGTAAGCTGCAAACGTTGATGGACGTAGGTTTGACCTATATTCGCCTTGGGCAGTCTGCCACCACGCTCTCGGGCGGCGAGGCGCAGCGCGTGAAGCTGGCGCGCGAGCTGTCCAAGCGCGGCACCGGCCAGACGCTGTACATTCTCGATGAGCCAACCACCGGCCTGCATTTTGCAGATATTCAGCAACTGCTCGACGTTCTGCATCAGCTTCGCGATCAGGGCAACACCATCGTGGTGATTGAGCACAACCTGGACGTGATTAAGACGGCAGACTGGATCGTCGATCTGGGTCCGGAAGGCGGCAGCGGCGGCGGTGAAATCCTCGTCTCCGGCACGCCAGAGACCGTTGCTGAGTGCGAAGCCTCGCACACCGCGCGCTTCCTCAAGCCGTTGTTGAAGTAATCATACCGACAGCTGCTGTCTGACCTGTTCAGGCAGCAGCTCTATTGCCTGCTGATAAGAGGCATCCACCAGGTAGTAAATCTGTGAATCGGGAATCGAACCGTCGAGATACACGGTGCTCCAGTGCGCCTTATTGAGATGCTGGCTCGGCCTCACATCATGATGCTGCTGACGCAGCAGATCGGCCAGTTCCGGGCTGGTTTTCAGCGCTGCCGCCGGGCGGCCTTCAACCTCTTTGACCATCGCAAAAAGCACGTCGCCGACCTTTATCTGCGTGGCTTTCCAGTCGTTGTGGACGCTTTGCTCCGCGCCTGATTTGTTCATGCAATACTGAAGTATCTCCGAAATTGTCATCTTTATTCCCCTTGTAGCGTAGCGATAATTTTACGCGGACCACAGTGAATGCGATGCTCTCCCAGCCAGATCCCTTGCCACGTGCCCAGCATCAGCCGCCCCTGGTGTACCGGCAGCATCAGCGATACCCCCAGCAAAGAGGATTTGATATGCGAAGGCATATCGTCCGCCCCCTCATAGTCATGCTCATAGGCGGCGTTGTCGGGCACGGTTTTGAGAAAATGCCGTTCCATATCAGACCGGACGGTGGGATCGCAGTTTTCGTTTAACGTGAGAGAGGCGGACGTGTGCTGAAGCAGCAGGTGCAGCAAACCCGTTTTGACGCGCGATAAATCGCGGATTTGCCCGACGACTTCGTCCGTCACCAGGTGAAATCCGCGCGATTTTGCGCTCAGGGTCAGGGTCTGTTGATACCACATTGGCTGCTCCGTTAAGAAAGATGAATCTTTCTAAGTGTGCAGCAAGAAGGCGAAAGGTAAAACCCGCGGCGGCAAGATTTGATTAAAAAAGGATCCGGCCCGCCGCGCGGCTATTAATACTCTGAGTTAACAATCACCTCTTCGCCAAACTTTCCGGCCATCGGCAGCGGGCGATAGGTTGAGTTCGAGGCGCGTAACACCCGAATCCCTCTGGCCCCCACGTCGTGCGCGGCGGTGATGTCGTTGTCAGAATCCCCGTAGAACACTTTGATATTTTTCTGCTCAAGCCACTGGGTTTTGGTGTTTTGCCCCTCTTTATCACCCGCAAAAATCACCGGGTTCATGCTGGCCGCCGGGATCAAAAAATCGTCCTGCAGGGTTTTAGAGACAGTCTCGGTTTTGGTCTGGCTACGACCGGTGACGAAGTAGATGCTGTCGCCGCGCTTAACGTGCATGGCGATCAGCGCCCGGGCAACCTCTTTCGGAATGCTGAACTCGTCCCAGCCGTTATTCATTTTTTCCCAGAACTCCGGGTTTTGCAGATAGGCTTCGCTGTCCGGCGAGAAGGTTTTCTTGCCGCGCCAGAAGCCGGGGCTGGAGAACAGCACGGTGTCGTCGATGTCGAAGCCGACGGCCATGGGTGCCCGGCCCATCAGGCTGTTTTCAATTTGTGCCACGGAGACCCAGTGAATGGGGGCTTGCTCGGCAAGGATGGCGGCGGTGGTGCCGGTGTAAAGCGGCGTCGGCGCAGATGCGCGTGCAACTACGGCACTGTTAAGCGAGAACAATAAGCAGGCGGCGCTGAGCGCCAGTGTGATCTTGCGCATATTTTCCCCTGAATATTCAGTTTGTTATCGTTTTATTTTGTGTGAGTGGTCAAAAAACTATCCGACCATAACCCCAGCGGCAGGGGAAGAAAAGGAGTTTTTGCTTATCAATCTGAAGAAAAAGAAGACGATCACAAAGCGAGACATCGACCTGAGCAGCCTGATGCCCTCACCCCGGCCCTCTCCCACAGGGAGAGGGAGAACACCCAGCCCGTAGGCCCGGTAAGCGGAGCGCCACCGGGCGATTAGGCTGCTCGGCGGCCTGATGCCCTCTCCCACAGGGAGAGGGAGAACACCCAGCCCGTAGGCCCGGTAAGCGAAGCGCCACCGGGCGATTAGGCTGCTCGGCGGCCTGATGCCCTCCCCCACAGGGAGAGGGAGAACACCCAGCCCGTAGGCCCGGTAAGCGTAAGCGCCACCGGGCGATTAGACTGCACGGCGGCCTGATGCCCTCTCACGCAGGGAGAGGGAGAACACCCAGCCCGTAGGCCCGGTAAGCGAAGCGCCACCGGGCGATTAGGCTGCTCGGCGGCCTGATGCCCTCCCCCACAGGGAGAGGGAGAACACCCAGCCCGTAGGCCCGGTAAGCGGAGCGCCACCGGGCGATAAGACTGCACGGCGGCCTGATGTCCTCCCCCACAGGGAGACGGAGAAACCGTAGTGAGTGCTTACATTACAGCAGCAAACGCCTGCGCCACGCGCTGGACGTTATTGGCGTTCAGGCCCGCCACGCACATGCGGCCGCTGGCGATCAGGTAGACGCCGAACTCCTCGCGCAGACGATCGACCTGTGCGGCGCTCAGGCCGGTATAACTGAACATGCCGCGCTGTTTCAGCAGGTAGTCGAAGTTATGCCCCGGCACCGCCTCTTTCAGCACATTCACCAGCTCCTGGCGCATCGACAGGATACGCTTGCGCATCGATTCCACTTCCGCAAGCCAGTTGGCTTTCAGCTGTTCGTCACCGAGCACCGTTGCAACGACCTGCGCCCCAAAGTTCGGCGGGCTGGAGTAGATGCGGCGCACCGTGGCTTTCAGTTGCCCAAGCACGCGCCCGGCCGCTTCGGCATCTTCACACACGACCGACAGGCCGCCCACGCGCTCGCCGTACAGGGAGAAGATTTTAGAGAAGGAGTTGCTGATAAGCGCAGGCAGCCCGGCGTGGGCCACGGCGCGAATGGCGTACGCATCGTCTTCCATCCCTGCACCAAAGCCCTGATAGGCGATGTCGAGGAACGGGATGAGATCGCGCGCCTTCAGCACCTCAATGACCGCATCCCACTCAGAATGGGTCAGGTCCGCCCCCGTTGGGTTGTGGCAGCACGGATGCAGCAGAACAATGCTGCGCGCTGGCAGGGTGTTCAGTTTTTCAAGCAGGGCATTCACGCGCACGCCGTTGGTTTTGCTGTCGAACCACGGATAGGTCTCGACCTTAAAGCCTGCGCCTTCGAAAATGGCCACGTGGTTTTCCCACGTCGGGTCGCTGACCCATACGCCGGAATCCGGGAAGTATTTTTTCAGGAAGTCCGCCCCGACCTTCAGCGCGCCCGAGCCGCCTAGCGTCTGGATCGTCGCCACGCGCTTTTGCGCCAGCACCGGATGATCGTCGCCAAACAGCAGCGGAGCGACGGTGTTACGGTAGCTGTTCAGCCCTTCCATCGGCAGGTAAAGCGAGGCGCCATGCGGTGTCGCGTTAAGACGCGCTTCGGCGTCGGCTACCGCCTGCAGCTGAGGAATAATGCCCTCCTCGTTGTAATAAAGGCCAATGCTGAGGTTCACTTTATCGCTGCGGGGATCTTCTTTGAAACGCTCCATCAAGGAGAGAATGGGGTCGCCAGCGTAGGCGTCTACTTTCTGAAACACGCGATGGTTCTCCGGATTATTATCAGGCAGGGAATTCAACAATAAACCGGAAGCAGAATAAGATCGAGGGGATGTTAACGTTGCGGGGGGAGGCGCGCCGGGCCTCCCCCTGATGGGTTCAGTCTATGTACTTCATCGCGACGCGTGACGTCAGGCGCGTAATAAGTTCGTAAGCACTTACTCCAGTCATTTCCGCGATGCGCTCGACGGGCAGCCCCTCGCCCCACATCACCACGTCGTCGCCCGCTTTGTCCTGGGCATCTGGCCCAAGGTCAACGCAGATCATGTCCATCGCCACGCGGCCTACCAGCTTCACTTCGCGGCCATTTACCAGTACCGGCGTGCCGGACGGCGCGGCGCGCGGGTAGCCATCGCCGTAGCCCATCGCCACCACGCCCAGACGGGTATCGCGCTCGCTGGTCCAGGTGCCGCCGTAGCCCACCGGCTCCCCGGCTTTGTGCTCGCGCACGGCGATCAGGTTAGAGACCAGCGACATCACCGGCTGGAAGCCAAAATCAGGCCCCCACGGCTTATGCTCCAGCGGCGATACGCCGTAAAGAATAATCCCCGGACGCGCCCAGTCGAAATGGGACTGCGGCCACAGCAGAATGCCGCCGGAGGCCGCAATAGAGCGCGCGCCGGGCTTGCCTTCGCAGAAGGTGTTGAAGATATCAAGCTGCTGCTCGGTTGCGCCGCATTCAGGTTCGTCGGCGCGGGCAAAGTGGCTGACGATGTTCACCGGCTGGCGGACGTTTTTGCACTGGCACAGGCGCTGGTAGAACGTTTCTGCATCTTCCGGGCGCACGCCGAGGCGGTGCATACCGGTATCAAGCTTCATCCATACGGTGACCGGCTCGCTAAGCTCGGCCGTTTCAAGCGCCACCAGCTGTTCTTCGTTATGAACCGAAGTATGCAGATGCTGTTCGGCAATGGTCGGCAGATCGGCGGCTTCAAAAAAGCCTTCGAGCAGTAAAATCGGCTGGGTAATCCCGCCCGCGCGCAGGCGGAGTGCTTCTTCGAGACGGGCAACGCCAAAAGCGTCGGCATCGGGGAGCGTTCGCGCGGTCTCCAGAAGACCGTGTCCGTAAGCGTTCGCTTTCACGACTGCAACGAGCTTGCTGGCAGGTGCCAGTTCACGCAGACGTTGCAGGTTGTGTCGCAGAGCGCGGCGGTTAATAACAACAGTTGCCGCTTGCATTTGAATTCCTTATTCGTCGTCGTACTGCGGTCCCGCATAGTTATCAAAGCGTGACCATTGTCCATTAAAGGTCAGACGTACCGTACCGATTGGGCCGTTACGTTGCTTACCAATAATAATTTCAGCGATCCCCTTCAGGTCGCTGTTCTCGTGATACACCTCATCACGATAGATAAACATGATTAAGTCGGCATCCTGCTCGATGGAGCCGGATTCACGCAGGTCGGAGTTGACCGGGCGCTTGTCGGCACGCTGCTCCAGAGAGCGGTTAAGCTGGGAAAGCGCCACCACCGGCACCTGCAACTCTTTGGCTAACGCCTTGAGCGAGCGGGAAATTTCAGCGATCTCCAGCGTACGGTTGTCGGAGAGCGACGGCACGCGCATCAGCTGGAGGTAGTCGATCATGATGAGGCCGATCCCGCCATGTTCACGAGCGATACGGCGCGCGCGGGAGCGCACTTCCGTTGGCGTCAGGCCGGAGGAGTCATCGATATAGATGTTACGTTTTTCCAGCAGTATGCCCATGGTGCCGGAAATACGCGCCCAGTCCTCGTCGTCAAGCTGGCCGGTACGGATGCGGGTCTGGTCCACGCGGGACAGCGATGCCAGGGAACGCATCATGATCTGCTCCGAGGGCATCTCAAGACTGAAGATAAGCACCGGTTTATCCTGCAACATCGCCGCGTTTTCGACGAGGTTCATCGCAAATGTCGTTTTACCCATCGACGGACGCGCGGCCACGATAATCAAATCCGACGGCTGCAGGCCAGCGGTTTTCTTGTTGAGATCGTCATAGCCCGTGTTGACGCCGGTTACGCCATCGTGCGGCTGCTGGAAAAGCTGTTCAATACGCGCGACGGTGGCATCGAGCACCTCGGCGATGTTCTTCGGGCCTTCGTCTTTATTGGCGCGGCTTTCGGCGATTTTAAAGACGCGAGACTCGGCGAGATCGAGCAGGTCTTCGCTGGTGCGCCCCTGCGGATCGAAACCGGCCTCGGCGATTTCGTTCGCCACCGAGATCATCTCGCGCACGACCGCACGTTCGCGCACAATGTCTGCATATGCGCTGATGTTGGCCGCACTTGGCGTGTTTTTCGAGAGTTCTGCCAGATAAGCAAAGCCGCCGACGCTGTCCAGCTGCCCCAGGCGCTCCAGCGATTCCGCGAGCGTGATCAGGTCAATCGGGCTGCCGGACTCCTGCAGGCGCGCCATTTCGGTGAAGATATGGCGGTGCGGGCGGGTATAGAAATCCTCTGCGACGACGCGCTCGGCGACATCGTCCCAGCGCTCGTTATCCAGCATTAAACCGCCCAACACCGACTGTTCCGCTTCAATCGAGTGCGGCGGGACTTTTAACCCGGCTACCTGAAAATCACGGTCGCGGGGTTCAGTCTGTTTGTTGAAGGGTTTGTTTCCTGCCATAGTGAATGGAGTTACCGAGATAAAGAGTGGGTCGAAAGATTACCATATTTTTCTGACGGAGGGAGCATGGCAACGCGCATTGAATTCCA
>Ga0308162_1000124_pt1 | contig 100520 bp, 81 predicted proteins | sample PhySR2_FD_201370 | JGI IMG/M metagenome (GOLD analysis project Ga0308162, IMG submission 201370) | Phyllosphere microbial communities from UC Gill Tract Community Farm, Albany, California, United States - DLSLS.R2 | ecosystem: Host-associated > Plants > Phyllosphere > Unclassified | place: USA... | reverse complement strand
GTATACTTTCTTGATGAAAGTACGCATCATAGAGCGACGGCTTGCGTTGTGCTTACGAGCCTTTTCAGACTGAACGGCACGTTTCTTAGCTGATTTGATATTAGCCAAGTCCAACTCCCAAATATGATCTATGTGGACAATTCAAAGGCCGAGGAATATGCCCTCTTTGCCTTCTTTTGTCAATGGATTTGTGCAAATAAGCGCCGTTAATGAGCGACGCTATGTTACGTAGTGATGGCACAGGATTCTACCAGCTTGTCTCGTGCGAATACAGCTTTTCGGCAGAAAAAAAAGCACCTCTAAGGCAGATTTTTTTGCTGTGAAAGGTCAGCATGATGAAATCATTACGGCTTTCTGTTTTGCGTGAACAATCGCCGGTTAACCTTAATCGCTGTACAAGGTATACTTTGGCGATTTTCACTGTTTTGAGCCAGACATGAAGCTGATACGCGGCATACATAATCTCAGCAAAGCCCCGCACGGGTGCGTGCTGACCATTGGTAATTTCGACGGCGTGCATCGTGGTCATCAGGCGCTGTTGCAGGGATTGCGTAAAGAAGGGGAGGCGCGTGGCCTGCCCGTTGTAGTGATGATTTTCGAGCCACAGCCGCTGGAGCTGTTTGCAGGTGAAAAATCTCCTGCCCGCCTGACTCGCCTTCGCGAGAAGCTGCGCTATCTGGCCGAGTCTGGCGTGGACTACGTACTGTGCGTACGTTTCGACCGTCGCTTTGCCGCGCTGACAGCACAAAACTTCGTCAGCGACCTGTTGGTCAAGCAGCTTGGCGTGCAGTTTCTCGCCGTGGGCGATGATTTCCGCTTTGGCGCTGGTCGTCAGGGTGATTTCTTGCTATTACAGAAGGCTGGCCTGGAGTACGGGTTTGACGTCACCAGCGCCATGACGTTCTGCGAAGGCGGCGTTCGCGTCAGCAGCACGGCGGTTCGCCAGGCGCTGGCTAATGACGAACTGGAGACAGCAGCAAACCTGCTGGGGCATCCGTTCACCATTTCAGGCCGTGTGGTGCATGGCGATGCGCTTGGGCGTACCATCGGCTTCCCGACGGCGAATATCCCGCTGCGCCGCCAGGTCTCCCCGGTAAAAGGGGTTTACGCGGTGGAAGTGACTGGCCTTGGCGATAAGCCCTTTTACGGCGTCGCTAACATTGGCACGCGTCCTACTGTCGCCGGTGTGCGTCAACAGTTAGAAGTACACCTCCTGGACGTTGTAATGGACCTCTACGGTCGCCATATAGATGTGATACTGCGTAAAAAGATACGCAACGAACAGCGATTTGCCTCGCTGGATGAACTAAAAGCGCAAATTGCGCGAGATGAATTGACGGCCCGTGAGTTTTTTGGGCTATAAAACCGGCTTTAATGCCTACGTGATAAATACGGAACCGAGAATCTGATGAGTGACTTTAAATCAACCCTGAATTTGCCGGAAACAGGGTTCCCGATGCGCGGCGATCTCGCTAAGCGCGAACCGGGAATGCTGGCGCGTTGGACCGATGATGACCTGTACGGCATCATTCGTGCAGCCAAAAAAGGCAAAAAAACCTTCATTCTGCATGATGGCCCTCCCTATGCGAATGGCAGCATTCATATTGGTCACTCGGTTAACAAGATTCTGAAAGACATTATCGTGAAGTCTAAAGGCCTCACGGGGTTCGACTCGCCGTACGTTCCGGGCTGGGACTGCCACGGCCTGCCGATCGAACTGAAAGTTGAGCAAGAGTTCGGTAAACCAGGCGAGAAATTCACCGCCGCTGAATTCCGCGCGAAATGCCGCGAATACGCCGCCACTCAGGTTGACGGTCAGCGTGCTGACTTTATCCGTCTGGGCGTACTGGGCGACTGGTCGCACCCGTACCTGACCATGGATTTCAAAACCGAAGCCAACATCATCCGTGCGCTGGGTAAAATCATCGGTAACGGCCACCTGCATAAAGGCGCGAAGCCAGTGCACTGGTGCGTGGACTGCCGTTCTGCGCTGGCTGAAGCGGAAGTTGAGTATTACGACAAAACCTCGCCATCTATCGACGTCGCTTTCGAAGCGGTCGATCAGGATGCCATCAAAGGTAAATTCGGTCTGCCTGGCGTAAACGGCCCGATCTCGCTGGTGATCTGGACCACCACCCCGTGGACCCTGCCAGCCAACCGTGCGATCTCCCTCTCCAGCGAGTTCGACTACGCGCTGGTGCAGATTGATGGCCGCGCGGTAATCCTGGCGAAAGATCTGGTGGAGAGCGTGCTGAAGCGTGCGAACATCACCGAGTACACCGTGCTGGGCACTGTGAAAGGGGATGCGCTGGAACTGATGCGCTTCAAACACCCGTTCCTCGATTTCGATGTGCCTGCAATCCTGGGCGATCACGTGACGCTGGACGCCGGTACCGGTGCGGTGCATACCGCCGGTGGCCACGGTCCTGACGACTACAACATCAGCCTGAAATACGGTCTGGAAATCGCTAACCCGGTGGGTCCGGACGGCTCGTACCTGCCTGGCACCTACCCGGCGCTGGACGGTATCAACGTCTTTAAAGCCAACGACATCATCGTTGACATCCTGCGCACCAGCGGCGCGCTGCTGCACGTTGAGAAAATGCAGCACAGCTATCCGTGCTGCTGGCGCCACAAGACGCCTATCATCTTCCGTGCGACCCCGCAGTGGTTCATCAGCATGGATCAGAAAGGCCTGCGCGCGCAGTCGCTGAAAGAGATCAAAGGCGTGCAGTGGATCCCGGACTGGGGCCAGGCGCGTATCGAATCCATGGTGGCTAACCGTCCTGACTGGTGTATCTCCCGTCAGCGTACCTGGGGCGTGCCAATGTCTCTGTTCGTGCATAAAGAGACGCAGGAGCTGCACCCGAATACGCTGGAGCTGATGGAAGAAGTGGCGAAGCGCGTCGAAGTTGACGGTATTCAGGCGTGGTGGGATCTCGACGCCCGCGACATCCTGGGCGCGGACGCAGACAACTACGAAAAAGTGCCTGATACCCTGGACGTGTGGTTCGACTCCGGGTCAACCCACTCTTCCGTTGTGGACGTGCGTCCTGAGTTTGCCGGTCACGCCGCCGATATGTATCTGGAAGGGTCTGACCAGCACCGCGGCTGGTTCATGTCATCGCTGATGATCTCCACCGCGATGAAAGGTAAAGCGCCATACCGCCAGGTACTGACTCACGGTTTCACCGTCGATGGCCAGGGCCGTAAGATGTCCAAATCTATCGGCAACACCGTTTCTCCGCAGGACGTGATGAACAAACTGGGCGCGGACATTCTGCGTCTGTGGGTGGCATCAACCGACTACACCGGTGAAATGGCCGTTTCTGATGAAATCCTGAAACGTGCCGCCGACAGCTATCGTCGTATCCGTAATACCGCGCGCTTCCTGCTGGCGAACCTTAACGGTTTCGATCCGGCGAAAGACATGGTGAAACCGGAAGAGATGGTGGTTCTCGACCGCTGGGCGGTTGGCTGTGCGAAAGCCGCGCAGGAAGATATCCTGAAAGCCTACGAGTCTTACGACTTCCACGAAGTGGTGCAGCGCCTGATGCGCTTCTGCTCCATCGAGATGGGCTCGTTCTACCTCGACATCATCAAAGACCGCCAGTACACCGCGAAAGCGGACAGCGTGGCGCGTCGCAGCTGCCAGACTGCGCTGTTCCACATCGCAGAAGCGCTGGTGCGCTGGATGGCACCAATCATGTCCTTCACCGCAGACGAGATCTGGGGCTACCTGCCGGGCGACCGCGAGAAGTATGTCTTCACCGGCGAGTGGTACGAAGGTCTGTTCGATCTCTCCAGCACCGAAGCGATGAACGATGCCTTCTGGGACGAACTGCTGAAAGTGCGTGGCGAAGTGAACAAGGTTATCGAGCAGGCGCGTGCTGATAAGAAAGTCGGTGGCTCTCTGGAAGCGACAGTGACCCTGTACGCAGAACCTGAGCTGGCGGCCAAGCTGACGGCGCTGGGCGATGAATTACGATTTGTCCTGTTGACCTCCGGTGCGAAAGTTGCGGATTATGCCGGGGCGCCTGCTGATGCACAGCAGAGTGAACTGCTCAAAGGGCTGAAAGTCGCGCTGAGCAAAGCCGACGGTGAGAAGTGCCCGCGTTGCTGGCATTACACCACCGATATCGGCCAGGTGGCGGAACACGCAGAAATCTGCGGACGCTGTGTCAGCAACGTCGCCGGTGATGGCGAAAAACGTAAGTTTGCCTGATGAGTAAACCATTAAGTTCAACAGGACTGCGCTGGCTGTGGCTGGTTGTGGTGGTGCTGATTATCGATCTGGGCAGCAAATTCCTGATCCTCCAGAACTTCGCTCTGGGGGAGACGGTTTCCCTGTTCCCGTCCCTTAATCTGCATTACGCGCGCAACTACGGCGCGGCGTTCAGTTTTCTTGCTGACAGCGGTGGCTGGCAGCGCTGGTTCTTCGCGGGTATCGCAATGGGTATCTGCGTGGTGCTGGCGGTGATGATGTACCGTTCAAAGGCCACGCAGAAGCTGAATAACATCGCCTACGCGCTGATCATTGGCGGTGCGTTAGGCAACCTGTTTGACCGCCTGTGGCACGGCTTCGTGGTCGATATGATCGACTTCTACGTCGGCGACTGGCACTTCGCCACCTTTAACCTGGCCGATAGCGCAATTTGTGTCGGTGCGGCGTTAATCGTGCTGGAAGGCTTCTTGCCGAAACCGGCCGCGAAAGAGCAGGTGTAAGCATTAATGCCGGGTCGCGTGCAGCGATTCCGGCCTATAAAATTTGTGGCCTCCTGTTTGCCGGGTAAACGAAGCGCCACCCGGCAAACAGGCACCCCAAAACAAGCGAGCAATGTGCATGTCTAAATCCGTACAGAGCAACAGCGCAGTCCTCGTTCACTTCACGCTGAAGCTGGACGATGGCTCAACGGCCGAGTCTACCCGTAACAACGGCAAACCTGCCCTGTTCCGTCTTGGCGATACCTCACTGTCTGAAGGTCTTGAGCAACAGCTGCTGGGCCTGAAAGAGGGCGAGAAGAAGGTCTTTTCGCTGGAGCCGGATGCGGCGTTTGGCGTGCCAAGCCCGGACCTGATCCAGTATTTCTCGCGCCGTGAGTTTATGGACGCGGGCGAGCCGGAAATCGGGGCTATCATGCTCTTTACCGCTATGGACGGCAGCGAAATGCCTGGCGTGATCCGTGAAATCAACGGCGATTCTATCACCGTCGACTTCAACCATCCGCTTGCCGGGCGTACCGTTCATTTTGATGTAGAAGTGCTGGAGATCGATCCGGCACTGGAGGCCTGAAATGCAGATCCTGTTGGCTAACCCGCGCGGTTTCTGCGCCGGTGTAGACCGCGCTATCAGCATTGTTGAAAACGCGCTGGAAATTTACGGCGCGCCAATTTACGTGCGTCATGAAGTGGTGCATAACCGCTACGTGGTCGACAGCCTGCGCGAGCGCGGTGCCATCTTTATCGAGCAGATCAGCGAAGTGCCGGACGGCGCGATCCTGATCTTCTCCGCCCACGGCGTGTCCCAGGCGGTGCGTAACGAAGCGAAAAGCCGTGAACTGACCGTTTTCGATGCAACCTGTCCGCTGGTGACCAAGGTGCATATGGAAGTGGCGCGCGCCAGCCGTCGCGGTGAAGAGTCGATTCTGATTGGTCACGCGGGCCACCCGGAAGTCGAGGGCACCATGGGCCAGTACAGTAACCCGGAAGGGGGCATGTATCTGGTCGAGTCGCCGGACGATGTGCTGACGCTTAACGTCAAAAACGAAGCCCGGCTGTCGTTTATGACCCAGACGACGCTCTCCGTGGACGACACCTCAGACGTGATTGACGCGCTGCGTCAGCGCTTCCCGAAGATCGTCGGGCCGCGTAAAGATGATATCTGCTACGCCACCACCAACCGTCAGGAAGCGGTGCGCGCGCTGGCTGAACAGGCGGATGTGGTGCTGGTGGTCGGTTCGAAAAACTCCTCTAACTCTAACCGTCTGGCCGAGCTGGCCCAGCGTATGGGGAAAGCGGCGTTTCTGATCGACGACGCGACGGATATCCAGGAAGCGTGGGTGAAAAATGCAGCCTGTGTTGGCGTCACGGCCGGGGCTTCCGCGCCGGATATCCTGGTGCAGAATGTCATTACCCGACTGCAGGAACTCGGCGGCGGCGAAGCGGTTCCGCTGGAAGGACGCGAAGAGAACATTGTCTTCGAAGTGCCGAAAGAGTTGCGTATCGATGCGCGCGAAGTCGAGTAACTGAGTTTTAATGAATGCAAAGCCAGGCCCGGTGCCTGGCTTTTTTGATCCACGGCGCAATTCCGGCACGGCATCACAAGGTTAATCGATTAATCTGCTATGCTTTTCAGGCTTTTCTCCTCGGGCCGGAGACACATATGAAACCTGACATTATCCAGCCACCGCAGGTGGACTGGCAGACCGGCGCGTTCGCGCAGGGTCATATCCTGCGTAAAACGACGCGCATTGCCGATCTGGCTGGCGTGTTTGCCTGCACTGACGCCTGGCAGAACGGCGACCCGCAACGGCCCGTTTACGACGTTGAAATCCTCGACGGTAAGACGGTCGAAGGCAGCCTGTTCACTGGCGTAACCCATCTTCAGCCCGGAAAAGTCGGCAATGAATTCTTTATGACCCGCGGCCACTTCCACGCGCGCCGGGAGCAGGGGGAAGTCTATCTCGGGCTGCGCGGGACGGGATTGCTGCTGCTGCAATCAGAGAGCGGCAAGGCGTGGCTGGAACCCGTGAACGCCGGTTCGGTACACGTCATTCCCGGCTTTACCGCACATCGTCTGATTAACACCGGCACGGAGGTACTCTCCGCGCTGGCGGTCTGGCCGACAGTCGCCGGGCATGATTATGCGGCTCTTCAGCAGGGTTTTGCGCTGAGGGTGACGGAGGTGGACGGCGACATCCTGGTGCGTGAGGTGCAGCATGGCTAATTACGGGCTGGATATGCAGATACATCATCGGCCGCTCGGCTTTTCATACGGAGAAGAGGTCACAGGCCCGATGCCGGAGATCCGCCGTCTGGATCAGATCCGCTCGTCGCTGCGCGATCCGGACTGTCAGGGGCCGGAAGAGGTGTACGCTATTGCGATGGACGTGGCGCGAATGCAGGACAGGGATGAGCTGAGCAAACGGATGCTGCTGTTTGGCGTGGTGACCTATGCCGCCGGACAGCTTGGCGACGAGCCCGTGCGCAGCCAGGGGCATGTTCATCGCATCAGCCAGCACAGCGGCTGGTCGCCGCCAGAGCTGTATGAGATCTGGCAGGGGACCGCCATTATTTATATGCAGGAGCGGGTTGAAAACGATCCGGGCCGCTGCTTTGCCGTGATCGCTCACGAAGGCGAGAAGGTGCTGGTTCCACCGGGCTGGGGCCATGCCACACTCTCCGCCGATCCGGATGTTCCGCTGACGTTTGGCGCCTGGTGCGACCGGGAATATGGTTTTGAGTACGAGGCCGTGCGGGCCCATAAAGGGCTGGCCTGGTATCCGCTGATGCAGGACCGGCAGGTCGTCTGGCAGCATAACCCACGCTATGCGCCGGGACGGTTACAGGTCATCACGCCGCGTCGGTATGATGAGTTTGGTATTACTGCGGAGCCCATTTACCAGCAGTTTATTGCCGATCCGGCGCGCTTTCAGTTTATCTCCCGGCCCGATAAAGTCGCCGCGCTGTGGCAGAATTTTCACCCATAAAAAAACCGGGGCCAGTTGGCCCCGGTTATCGCAAGCATTATCCGGCAAAAAGCCCCGACGCCACGCCAGCGGCAGCCAGGACCAGCAGGAGCAGCATCGCCTTAACCGGTGACACACCGCGTTTCGCCATCAGGTACCAGGTGCTCAGTACCACCACCAGCGGCAGCAGCTGCGGGAAAATCCCGTCGAGCATCTGCTGAACATGGATATTAACCCCATCTTTGGTGATGAACTCCAGCCCGGTGCCCAGCTTCACATAGCTTGCCGCGACGCCACCCATCACAAAAACACCCAGCAGGGACAGCGCTTCGCGCAGGCGGGTCGATTTGCTGCTCACCAGCATTTCAACAGAACCGGATCCCATCTGGTAACCCTTCAGGAACAAGAACCAGGAGCCAGGTATGATAATGGCAAGCCAGGCCACTATGTAGAACAACGGTCCCAGGGCGTTACCGCCTGCCGCCAGCGCCATACCGATGCTGAGCAGAATAGGGATCAACATGCCGGGGATCATCGAATCGCCGATCCCGGCGATCGGCCCCATCAGGCCAACCTTGAGGGTATTGATCGTCTCACCATCGATAGGCTCACCGTTGGCCTTTTTCTCTTCAAGGCCCAGCGCCATCCCGTTAACAATGGCACCAATCTGCGGCTCGGTATTGTAGAAAGAGGCGTGGCGACGCAGCATTTCCCGCCGCTGGTCGGCGTCCGGGTAGAGTTTTTTGGCGACCGGCAGCATGCTCAGGCAGAATCCGAATGACTCAAGGCGCTCAAAGCTCATCGACGACAGGTTGTGCATCATCCATGCTCGCCAGCAGCGGCGCAGATCCTTACGGGTCAGTTTACGTTCTTCCATCAGAATTCGTCCTCGTCATCGACGACCGGCGCAGAGGCGACGGCCTTTGCGGATTCCGGTTTGTAGTTATAGTGGATCAGCGCCAGCAGCGCGCCAACGATGACCAGCGCAACCATGTTGAGCTTCAGGAAAACGATGCAGACGAAGCCCACCAGAAAGTAGATCAGCATGCTGTAGTCTTTGATGATCTGCTTGAGCAGGATAGCGATACCGACGGCGGGCAAGATCCCACCTAAAACGTTCATGGTAGACAGCACCACGGCTGGCAGGCTGTCCATGATGCCGCTGATATACTGCGCGCCGAAGTAGACGGCAATGAACGTCGGAACAAAACGCAGAATAAAGTTGGTCGCCTGGGGCCAGATGGCGCTGTTCAGATAGATCCCCCGCTCGTCGCCGCGCTCAAGGGCGTTATCCGCGCGATGGTTCCAGAAGGAGTTCAGCACCATCATCATATTAAACAGAATGGTCCCGGCAATGCCGATCGTAGCCGCCAGCGCCACCGCCACTTCCGGGCCTTTACCCGACAGAATACCCAGCGCAATGGCCGGGTAGGCGACAAAGTTCAGGTCGGCGGGCATCGACCCGCCCGGCGTCACCATGGCGATATAGACTGCCTGCACCGCCACGCCAATCATGATCCCGGTCTTAATATCGCCAAGGATAATGCCCACCAGCATGCCTGACACCAGCGGGCGGGTGATCAAATACCAGCCGCCGGTTAGGCCCAGCAGCCAGGGACTGCTCAGCGCGCCCAGATAACAGAGCACGCCAATTAATGCCGCTTCGATAATCATCATTCGCTCCTTATTTCAGCTTTTGCCGGGCATCCTGCCAGCTGTAGCTGCTGGCATCCGGTACCAGCCGAAATTCAATGAGATGCCCCTGAGCGTTAAGCCAGTCAAACGCCGCGATCTCCTCTGCGTTGACCGACTGGTTCGGGCCAATAGTGGTGGTCTCCGCGCGGGCGCTCATCGGGCCAACGTTGATTTTGCCGTTACTGTTTTTCAGGCTGATACCGGCCTGTTCAATGCGCTGCAGGGTGAGGGGCGATTTGCCAATAACGAAATAGCGCTTGTCGCTGGCGATGACCTTCGGCAATTTTTCAATCGCCGTTGCGGTATCAAAAAGCCAGACTTTGGTGTCGGAGACGGCACCTTTCATGACGGAAGAGAGAAGGGGATCGGCCGCCACGGCGTCGTCAATGGCCACGATACCGTCGCAGGGCAGCTCTTTGGCCCAGCGTGTGATGAGCTGCCCGTGGATCACGCGGTCATCGATGCGTACAAAAGAAATGCTCATAGTGGAGTCCTCAAAAGTCGTCGGATTGCACGGCAGAAGCGGGAGCAGCTACCACCAGCGTGGGTTGGGTGAGCGCCAGCAGCAGGCTGGCCGCGGCGTCCACGTCGGCAAGCGCGTGGATCTCATCGGTTTGCAGCAGCATCGGCAGATTTACCCCGCCCAGCACCGCCACCGGCGGCGTGGTGTCTGGCGAAAAGGCGGCGCTGCTGGCGACGTTCCACGGCGTGCCGCTTTGCATATCGCACAGCACCAGTACACCCTCTGCGTGTTGTGAGGCCTGAGCCAGCACGCGGGCAAAGTTCTGCTTAAAGCCTTCAATTCCCGCCTCACCGGTGAGCGTAACGGCATAGCAGTAGGGCAGATCGCCGTAAACCATGCGGGCGCTGTCGAGCATCGCGTTTGCCATCGGCCCGTGAGAGGCCACAATGATGTTAATCATGCTTACCCCCTGACCCAGGCTTTAACGGTGGCGAGCTGCTGGCCTGAGCCTTTGCCCCACGGTGTGATTCGGTATTCCCCTACGGCGGCAGGAATGATAAACGTCTCTGCGTAATGCACGACGAAAGGTTCAAACGCGCCGCTCGGGCTGTCGACGCGCGCTTCGTCGCCCTCAACCAGATTAAGCACGTTGACGCCGCCTTCAGTGTGGTGAACGACCGGGCCGCTAAACCAGTGGCGGCGTGTTTCGATAAATTCACGTTCGTGCAGTCCGGTTCGTTCTTCACGCCAGCCTTCACCCTCCGCCACCGGTTCAATCCGGTTGACCAGGTGGTCATTTACCCATTGGGTATCGCGCTGCCAGTCGATAACCTGCTCGCCGTGATCGAGGTGAACCGGGCGCGGTAAGCCATCAAGACCCAGGCGGCCCCAGTCCCAGAGCTTAAAGGTGAAAATGTACGGGGTGGCGCTGATCTCAAGCACCATGGTGCCGGCACCTGAACAATGTACGGTTCCGGCCGGGATGAGAAAGTGATCGTGTTTTTTGGCGGGGATTTGATTCACAAAGCGTGTATCGTCGAACGGCTTTTCGCCCCGCGCGGCCTGGCGCAGATCGTCCATCATCGCTTCAGGCCGGGTGCCTGTTTGGGTGCCGAGATAGACCACGGCCCCCGGCTCGGCGTCGAGAATGTAGTAGCTCTCATCCTGGGTGTAATGCATGCCAAACTGCTGCTGAATGTACTCCGTCAGCGGATGCACCTGAAAACTCAGATTCTGCCCCCCGACGGTATCAAGAAAATCAAAGCGGATGGGGAACTCGGCCCCGAAGCGGGCGTGAACCTTTTCGCCCAGCAGCGCGCGCGGTTGCAACAGAACGACATCAATGGAGGGGATCTCGATCCGAACGTCGCCAAACCGCATCAGCAGGCTGTTTTCCTCGGGCACGCAGTCAAAACACCATGCGTAGTTAGGCTTCGCTGGATCGAGATCGAATCGTTGTTTCATCCACTGGCCGCCCCAGACGCCGGGATCAAAGAAGGGGACAACGCGGAACGGCTGCTGTGTGGTCTGCTTAAGCCCCGCGCGAAGTGCCTCGCCGCTGACCATGGCCGGTGCGTCGGCCTGGGTGGTATCAAGCAGGAAATCACAGCGCTTGAGCAGCGGCGTTTTGTGTCGGTCAAAGACGCGCCACTCAACGAAAAAGGCGCGTTTATACCGGCGCAGCATATCTTCAGTGAGGTTTTCAATACCCCAGTTACCCAGCTCGCCTGCGCGCATGCGCTGCTGAATTTCCCAGCGCGGCATATCGGCGTACACCAGCACATCGCCCGGATGGACCAGAGCGGCACCGGAGCCATACACAATCACCAGTCCCGCCGCCTCGGCCACCTGCTTTTGCAGGGCCGTTAATGCTTCGGCATCAAAAAACTCGGCGAGCTGGTGGCAGGAGAGCACGCCAAACACGCGGTCATCCGTCAGGTTGCGGGCCAGCATCTCGCTAAGCGTGTGCTCGTCGCGGCGGGCCGTTTCGACGTTTATCCGCACTGCGTTGCCGAACCGGGCAAGCACATTACGCTCCAGCTCCTCCAGACGGACGCCAGGATAGCAATCGATAACCAGCACGGTTTTCCGGGACGTCAGGACCCTGGTGTTAAGCGCCGTAATAATGTCGTTCCACCCACGCCATGCGTGAGCGTCAAAGCCCCGAACAGAGACTTCAGGATGTTTGTTATAAGGGGGATAAGTCATCGTTTCACTCCGTTGTCGTTGAAACAAGATTAATCGATTAACCTTACGATGGAAGAGTGGTTAACGCGATTAACCTGGCAAAATGGCGAGGAAAGGCGGTTTTAAGGCGGGGAGTGTGAACCGCTTCACAGGGAATTAGACAAAAAACAGGTTATTCGATTAATCTGTGAAGAATAAGGGAGGAACAATGACAACTGTAACGCTGGCGCAGGTCGCTGAACGAGCAGGCGTGTCGACCGCCACGGTGTCGATGGTCTTGCGAAACCGGGGGCGGATCTCGCAAGCCACCCGTGAAAGAGTATTAAAAGCGCTGGATGACGCGGGTTATGTCTATAACCAGACGGCGGCGAATCTTCGAAACCGCAGCAGCAACCAGGTCGGGCTGCTTCTGCACGATATTACTAACCCCTTTTACGGCGAGATGACGGCCGGGCTGAGTCATGAGATTGAGCGTCACGAGATGCTGCTGTTTCTGGCGAACAGTGAAGAGTCCGGTGAGCGACAGCAAAAGTTTGTCGATTCGCTGATGCGTAATAACGCGTGCGGTATGGTGCTGTGCGCGGCCCGCGAAACGCCACAGACGTTTTTTGAGAGCCTCAAGCGTCGCAATATTCCCGCCATTATGGTGGTGCGGCCCGTTAACGATCCGGATTTCGACTTTGTCGGTACCGACAACTTTCTTGGCACCCAGATGGCGACCGCGCATCTGCTCGCCCTGGGACACCGGCATATTGCCTTTATCGGCGGGAGCCAGAGTTCCGGTACGCGTGCCCAGCGTATTGGCGGTTTTACCAGTAAGTTGCTCGAAAAAGGTCTTTCAGCGGACCCGCGATGGATTGTCCCCAGCCTGGCGAGCCAAAGCGACGGCGCACGGGTAGCCGAGAGTTTGTTCCGCCAGTTCCCGGCGATCACCGCCGCGGTCTGTTATCAGGATATCGTCGCGCTCGGCGTGATGCAGGCGCTGCGTAAAATGGGGCGCGAGGTCGGGCGTGATTTTGCCCTGGTGGGGTTTGACGATATCACCGAGGCGGCGCTGGTTCAGCCTGCGCTCACCACTGTATCGGTGGCGGCAAAAGAGATAGGTCGTAAAGCCGGAGAGCTGCTCTACAGCCGAATTCAGGGCAATAACGAGCCGCCGAAACGTATCATTCTGCCGCCTGCCCTGGTGATCAGAGAATCATGCGGTTTCAGTTAGTATGTCTTTTACTGATATCGGCTGCGGTTTCACATTAATTTCTAATTATGGGCGTTTTTAGTGGCAGCCTTCGTGAGGGCTGGTTACTCTGAAAACGATTTACATCATTTTAACGTAAGAGAATAACTATGCATGATGCACAGATCCGTGTCGCTATAGCGGGCGCGGGTGGACGTATGGGTCGCCAGCTTATTCAGGCGGCACTTCAGTTGGATGGCGTGGCGCTTGGCGCGGCGCTGGAACGTGAAGGCTCGTCGCTGTTGGGAACCGACGCGGGTGAGCTGGCGGGGGCAGGGAAGACGGGCGTCACCGTGCAGAGCAGCCTTGAGGCAGTAAAAGATGACTTTGACGTCTTCATTGATTTCACGCGCCCGGAAGGCACGCTGAACCATCTGGCGTTCTGCCGTAAGCACGGCAAAGGAATGGTCATTGGTACCACCGGTTTTGACGATGCCGGTAAACAGGCTATTCAGGATGCCTCGCGCGATATTGCGATTGTCTTTGCGGCGAATTTTAGCGTGGGCGTAAACGTCATGCTGAAGCTGCTTGAGAAGGCGGCAAAAGTGATGGGCGACTATACCGACATTGAGATCGTTGAAGCGCACCACCGTTACAAAGTCGATGCCCCGTCCGGCACCGCGCTGGCGATGGGCGAAGTGATTGCCCAGGCGCTGGATAAAGATCTGAAGGATTGCGCGGTCTATGCGCGTGAAGGCCACACAGGTGAACGCGTACCGGGCACGATTGGTTTCGCTACCGTCCGTGCGGGGGATATCGTCGGTGAACATACGGCGATCTTCGCCGATATTGGCGAGCGCGTTGAAATTACTCACAAAGCCTCAAGCCGCATGACCTTTGCCAACGGTGCCGTTCGATCCGCATTGTGGTTAAAAGAAAAGGATAAGGGTCTTTTTGATATGCGTGATGTGCTGGATCTTAACAATTTGTAAGCATTATTACCCTTCGTGATGTGGTTATTGTAGTCGTAACTTATTGATTGCATAGGGCAATATTTTATTGCCCTTTTATTTTACCTGTTTGGTGGATTTTAATATGCTTAATCCATAAAAGAATGCGTTTACCTTCGTTTATTCGTTATTGAATTGTAAATTTTGACCATTTGGTCCACTTTTTTATCGCGTTGAGCGCTCATTTCAATTTAACGCCTCCCGCAAGCGTTTCCTACAGTGATTTGCCTGATCTTTTCGCCGCTTACTCTGCATTTCAGCCACCAGGCCTGCAAAAGACTAAGTAAAATATCCGTTTTAAGTTGACTTTTAGCCACCAAATCCCCAGAATGCCGCCGTTTGCCAAAAATCCGCTGGCAACACATTTGCATTGCTTCATAACGTGGTTATGAATTAATATGCAAATAAAGTGAGTGAATATTCTCTGGAGGGTGTTTTGATTAAGTCAGCGCTATTGGTTCTGGAAGACGGAACCCAGTTTATCGGTCGGGCCATAGGGGCAACGGGTTCGGCGGTTGGGGAAGTCGTTTTCAATACTTCAATGACCGGTTATCAAGAAATCCTCACTGATCCTTCCTATTCTCGCCAAATCGTTACTCTTACTTATCCTCATATCGGCAATGTCGGCACCAATGCGGCTGACGAAGAATCCTCTCAGGTACATGCGCAAGGTCTGGTCATTCGTGACCTGCCGCTGATTGCCAGCAACTTCCGCAACACTGAAGACCTCTCGTCTTACCTGAAGCGCCATAACATCGTGGCGATTGCTGATATCGATACCCGTAAATTAACGCGCCTGCTGCGCGAGAAGGGCGCACAGAACGGCTGTATCATCGCAGGGGATAACCTCGATGCGGCGCTGGCGCTGGAAAAAGCAAAAGCCTTCCCAGGCCTGAACGGCATGGACCTGGCGAAAGAAGTGACGACCGCAGAAGCCTATAGCTGGACCCAGGGGAGCTGGACACTGGAAGGCGACCTGCCGGAAGCGAAACAGGAGAGCGAGCTGCCATTCCACGTTGTCGCGTATGATTTCGGTGCCAAGCGCAACATCCTGCGCATGCTGGTGGACCGCGGCTGCCGCCTGACGGTCGTCCCGGCGAAAACCTCCGCCGAAGAGGTGCTGAAGATGAACCCGGACGGTATCTTCCTTTCCAACGGCCCGGGCGACCCGGCACCGTGCGACTACGCTATCGACGCCATCAAAGCCTTCCTTGAAACCGACATTCCGGTCTTCGGCATCTGTCTCGGCCATCAGCTGCTGGCGCTGGCGAGCGGGGCGAACACCGTCAAGATGAAGTTCGGCCACCACGGGGGCAACCACCCGGTGAAAGACATTGATAACGACACGGTGATGATTACGGCTCAGAACCACGGCTTTGCAGTGGATGAATCGACCATGCCGGCCAACCTGCGCGTGACGCACAAATCGCTGTTCGACGGCACCCTGCAGGGTATTCATCGCACCGATAAGCCAGCCTTCAGCTTCCAGGGCCACCCGGAAGCCAGCCCTGGCCCGCACGATGCCGCACCGCTGTTCGATCACTTCATCGAACTTATTGAGCACTACCGTAAGACCGCTAAATAATCAGGAGCTGAGAAGACCATGCCAAAACGTACAGACATAAAAAGCATCCTGATCCTCGGCGCTGGCCCGATTGTTATCGGCCAGGCCTGTGAATTTGACTACTCCGGCGCGCAGGCGTGTAAAGCCCTGCGCGAAGAGGGTTACCGCGTTATCCTGGTGAACTCCAACCCGGCGACCATCATGACCGACCCGGAAATGGCCGATGCGACCTATATCGAGCCGATTCACTGGGAAGTGGTACGTAAGATCATCGAAAAAGAGCGCCCGGATGCGGTGCTGCCAACCATGGGCGGCCAGACGGCGCTGAACTGCGCGCTGGAGCTGGAGCGTCAGGGCGTGCTGGAAGAGTTCGGTGTGACCATGATTGGTGCCACCGCCGACGCGATTGATAAAGCAGAAGACCGTCGCCGCTTCGACGTGGCGATGAAGAAAATCGGCCTCGATACCGCGCGTTCCGGCATTGCGCACAATATGGAAGAGGCGCTGGCCGTGGCGGCTGACGTGGGCTATCCGTGCATCATCCGGCCTAGCTTCACCATGGGCGGCACCGGCGGCGGCATCGCCTACAACCGCGAAGAGTTTGAAGAGATTTGCGAGCGCGGCCTGGATCTCTCCCCAACCAAAGAGCTGCTGATTGACGAGTCGCTGATTGGCTGGAAAGAGTACGAGATGGAGGTGGTGCGTGATAAAAACGACAACTGCATCATCGTCTGCTCTATCGAAAACTTCGATGCGATGGGGATCCACACCGGCGACTCCATCACCGTTGCGCCAGCCCAGACGCTGACCGATAAAGAGTACCAAATCATGCGTAACGCCTCGATGGCGGTACTGCGTGAAATCGGCGTGGAAACCGGCGGCTCTAACGTGCAGTTCTCGGTGAACCCGAAAACGGGCCGTCTGATTGTTATCGAAATGAACCCGCGCGTGTCTCGTTCTTCCGCGCTGGCCTCCAAGGCTACCGGCTTCCCGATTGCGAAAGTGGCGGCGAAGCTGGCTGTGGGGTACACCCTCGATGAGCTGATGAACGACATCACCGGTGGCCGCACGCCTGCGTCCTTCGAGCCGTCCATCGACTATGTTGTGACCAAAATTCCACGTTTTAACTTCGAGAAATTCGCCGGTGCGAACGACCGCCTGACCACCCAGATGAAATCCGTGGGTGAAGTGATGGCGATTGGCCGCACGCAGCAGGAATCCCTGCAGAAAGCGCTGCGCGGCCTGGAAGTCGGTGCCACCGGTTTCGACCCGAAAGTGAGCCTCGACGACCCTGAAGCGCTGACCAAAATCCGCCGCGAGCTGAAAGACGCGGGCGCTGAGCGTATCTGGTACATCGCCGATGCCTTCCGTGCGGGCCTGTCCGTCGACGGCGTGTTCAACCTCACCAACATTGACCGCTGGTTCCTGGTGCAAATTGAAGAGCTGGTGCGTCTGGAAGAGAAAGTGGCAGAGCTTGGCATCAACGGCCTGGACGCTGACTTCCTGCGCATGCTGAAGCGTAAAGGCTTCGCTGATGCGCGTCTGGCTAAGCTTGCAGGCGTGCGCGAAGCGGAAATCCGCAAGCTGCGCGACCAGTATGACCTGCACCCGGTTTACAAGCGCGTGGATACCTGCGCGGCGGAGTTCTCCACCGACACCGCCTACATGTACTCCACCTATGAAGACGAATGCGAAGCGAACCCGTCCGTCGACCGCGATAAAATCATGGTACTGGGCGGCGGTCCTAACCGTATCGGCCAGGGCATTGAGTTTGACTACTGCTGCGTCCACGCCTCGCTGGCGCTGCGCGAAGACGGTTACGAGACCATCATGGTCAACTGTAACCCGGAAACCGTCTCGACCGACTACGACACCTCTGACCGCCTCTACTTCGAGCCGGTCACCCTGGAAGACGTGCTGGAAATCGTGCGCATCGAGAAGCCGAAGGGCGTCATCGTGCAGTACGGCGGCCAGACTCCGCTGAAACTGGCACGCGCGCTGGAAGCAGCAGGCGTACCGGTCATCGGCACCAGCCCGGATGCGATTGACCGCGCCGAAGACCGCGAACGTTTCCAGCAGGCGGTTGACCGTCTGAAGCTGAAACAGCCGGCTAACGCCACCGTGACCGCGATTGAAATGGCGGTGGAGAAGGCGAAAGAGATTGGCTATCCGCTGGTGGTGCGCCCATCCTACGTGCTGGGCGGCCGCGCAATGGAGATCGTCTACGACGAAGCCGACCTGCGCCGCTACTTCCAGACGGCGGTAAGCGTCTCTAACGATGCGCCGGTTCTGCTCGACCGCTTCCTGGATGACGCGGTAGAAGTGGACGTCGACGCCATCTGCGACGGCGAAATGGTGCTGATTGGCGGCATTATGGAGCACATCGAGCAGGCGGGCGTGCACTCCGGAGACTCGGCGTGTTCTCTGCCAGCCTACACCCTGAGCCAGGAAATTCAGGACGTGATGCGCCAGCAGGTGCAGAAGCTGGCCTTTGAGTTGCAGGTTCGCGGCCTGATGAACGTCCAGTTCGCAGTGAAAGACAACGAAGTCTACCTGATTGAAGTGAACCCGCGTGCGGCGCGTACCGTCCCGTTCGTGTCAAAAGCGACCGGTATCCCACTGGCGAAAGTGGCGGCGCGCGTGATGGCGGGCCAGACGCTGGCGCAGCAGGGCGTGACCAAAGAGATCATCCCGCCGTACTACTCGGTGAAAGAAGTGGTGCTGCCGTTCAACAAATTCCCGGGCGTTGACCCGCTGTTAGGGCCAGAAATGCGCTCTACCGGGGAAGTCATGGGTGTGGGCCGTACCTTCGCAGAAGCGTTCGCCAAAGCACAGCTGGGCAGCAGCTCCACCATGAAGAAATCGGGCCGTGCGCTGCTCTCCGTTCGTGAAGGTGACAAAGAGCGCGTGGTCGACCTGGCCGCCAAGCTGCTGAAACAGGGCTTCGAGCTGGATGCGACCCACGGAACGGCGATTGTGCTGGGTGAAGCCGGTATCAACCCGCGTCTGGTGAACAAGGTGCATGAAGGTCGTCCGCACATTCAGGACCGTATCAAGAATGGCGAATACACCTACATCATCAACACCACCGCAGGCCGCCAGGCGATTGAAGACTCCAAGCTGATCCGCCGCAGCGCGCTGCAGTACAAAGTGCATTACGACACCACCCTGAACGGCGGTTTCGCGACGGCGATGGCGCTGAACGCGGATGCCACCGAGAAGGTGATTTCGGTGCAGGAAATGCACGCGCAGATTAATAAGTAAATAAGCCAGCCCGGCAGCATTCGCCTGCCGGGCATTATCCCCCCTATTAGGAACCATCTGGTTTTCCATCCGCATTCAGTCAGTTAGCCTAGAATTAACAGGACGTTAATTACATTCAACTGACAAGCAGGGGAAACACCATGCGCAATAAACTCCTTATCACGTCTTTTTTGGCTGCCACTGCACTGTTTACCGTTGCGGGTTGTTCGTCTAACCAGGCGGTGAAAACCACCGATGGCCGTACCATCGTGACCGACGGCAAGCCGCAGGTGGATGATGACACGGGGCTGGTATCGTATAAAAACGCTGAGACGGGCCAAACCGAACAGATTAACCGTGACCAGGTTAAATCCATGGGTGAACTGGATAACTAAAAAAAAGCCGTGGCGAGAGCCACGGCTTTTTGCATTTTGCGGTAAGTGATTACCAGCGGTGATTCAGCAGGATATGACCGCCGTAAGCGGCATAGCTGTTCTCACCCCATTCGCCGCTGGCGCGCAGCGAAATCGTGGTGGTGTCGTTCAGGTTGCCGGTCACGCCCAGCTCTAACTGGCCACGATCGTCTGGCGTATCGTTGCTGACGGTTTCATCGTTAAAGGCCAGATCGTTTTGACCCGCACCTTTCAGCCAGTTAACCGCAACGTACGGCTGCCATGCCTTCACGTCTTTCTGCTGGAAATAGCTCGATTTAACACCGAGACGACCAAAGAAGGTATCGTTATCCAGCGTGGTAACGCGTACGCCATCGCGGTCAGTATGGTTCTCCTGATCCAGATAGCTGTAGATCACCTGTGCCTGCGGCTCGATTTTCCAGGTGCGCTCGTTCTCTGACGCGATAATCCACGCGTGGCCCACTTCGACAGAGGCAGCAAAGCCTTCGCTATCGTAATCTTCGTCGTTACGATTGCTGGTCACTTTGTTGTTGTACCAGCTGTAGGCCGCCCAGGTATCAATGTAGTTGCCCAGACGCAGTTTCTGATCTTCCTGCCAGGTCGCATACAGCCCAACGTTGAAGCCATCCACTTTACCCTGCGCATCGCGGACGTTGTGTTTGGCGTCGGAGTGCGTTTTCGCCTGGCCTGCACCGAACATACCCCCGGCACGCAGAATGCCGTTGTCCATCGGCTTGCTCATGAAATCGCTGCCCACCTGAAGGACGGTGGTGGTGGTGTCATAGTTAACCTTGTCACCGCCAGCATCGTTTTCGTGATAACGGCCTTTGACGTACATCCAGGTGTTCAGATCTTCTTCGTTGCGGAAGGTGATCTGATCGCGGTCGTCACGTTTATGCAGGAACATGCTTTGCGCGGCAAGGTAGTTGCCAAGGTATGCGCCAACTTCCGGTGCCATCACTTCTGGCGCAGCGTTTCCACCGTTATCGGTATCGCCGCCGTTGTCAGAATTGCCACCGTTATCGGTGTTGCCGCCGTTATCGGAATTACCACCGTTATCGGTGTTGCCGCCGTCGTCTGTATTGCCGCCACCGTCGGTGTTACCGCCGTCGTCGGTATTGCCACCACCGTCGGTATTACCGCCATCGTCAGGTTTATTGCCGCCATCATCTGGCTTATCCCCGCCATCGGTATCATCCGCCGGATCGTCAGACGGGGTGGCTTTCGATTCCAGATACCAGTTGCCGTCGCTGTGCTGATACAGGTTGTATTCGTATGCGCCTGCAACCACCGGTTTCGCCAGCGTCAGCTGAGCTTCAGAACTGCCGCCGACGCTGACGATCTCCATACCGTTAACGGTTTGCGCGCCGAGGCCACCCATATTGCTGACGGTCACGCCAGACTGACCGAAGCTGCTGCCGGTAATGGTGAGGTGGTCTGTCGGGGCGTTATCAGCACCCAGTTCGCTGTTCATCACAATCTGGCTGCCGGCAGAGCCGGTATAGTCGCCGTTAATGACGAAGTTATTGCCCACGCTGTTGTTGGCTGCGCTCAGCAGAACTGTGCCGCTATTGGTTACGTTGCCATTAATGGTATCAACGCCTGACGTGCTCAGGGTGGCGTTACCCTGAACCGCGTTCCACGCGGCCAGCGTACCGCCGCTCAGGATATCGATGTTGTCGTTGACTTGTCCGGCAGACGCAAAGGTTGCGCCATTTTCGATGGTGACGGTGGCGTTACTGCCCTGCACACCGAGCTGTGCGCCAGCCGTAACCAGCGTGGTGCCGCTGTGTAAAACCGTATTACCGGTATAGGTGTTTTTGCCGGTAAGCGTCAGTGTTTGGGCATCCGCTTTTTCAATGTTGCCGCTGCCGGTAATGTCGGTAGCGTAAGTGAAATCGCTGCCCTGATTGAAGATGAGGGTGCCGTTGTTGGTCAGGCCACCGCTCAGCGTGGCGGTATCCTGGCCGTTACCCAGCTGCAGCGTGGCGTTTTGAGCCACCAGCGTATTGCCGCTGTTATCGACATCGCCAGTCAGGATTAAATTACCGCTGTTGACCTGCAGGGCATCGCCAGAGCCGATAATATCGAGATCGCCCGACAGCGTCCAGCTTTCACCGTTCATTTTGACGGAGGCAAAGCCGTCGCCTTCATTGAGGCCGACAAAATTGCTGTCTTCGGTGCTTGTGCCCACAAACGTCAGGGTGTTACCGGTAGAAACGGTGGAGATGACATCGCCCGTCAGTGACGAGCCGGTATCGAGTACCAGGGTGTTGTTTTTATTGCTGGCGAACATGACGGCAGTTGAACTACCCCCCAGGATACCGCTGTTATGGATATCAACCTTTGCGTCGCCGGTCACGTTGATGCCGTATTGGCTTCCCTGAACCGTTCCTGTATTAGTGAATTTTGTATTGCCCCCATTTAAAGCAATGCCATCACCCTCAGTACCAATAATACTTCCTTCGTTATTGGCCGCTATACCCACTTCAGAACTTAAACCTGTTTTTCCTTTAATAAGTCCCGTTGCGGTGTTTTTGATATTAACAGAAGAGGATGCCTCACCAATGAGTATCCCTTTTTCGAAACCGGTAATGTTTCCTCCGTTAATAATATCGCCTTGCATGGAGACAACATTGACGGCATTTCCGTTAGTAGAGGAGATCGTTGCAGCAGACTTATTTTCTACAACAAGTCTCTGAGCGCCAGTATCAATATCTAGCCCATTGCCGGTTCCTGAGATATTACCCATGTTCTTTATCGAGGTAACAGCAATGCCTGTGGCGCTTACTGCAGCTGATGCGCCAGAAGAAGAAATGGTAACATCTTTATTGATAATATATTCAGAGTCGATGTTGAATTCTTGCGGGACAGAAGTGGACTGGTCGATCGTACCTGCTGAGGCCATCATCGGAGTGAATATCAGCAGGGCAGGGAATATTTTCCCCAGGGTTATCGTGGTCCTGTTTAATACAAAATATTTATTACTCATGTGCACATCCATTTGAAAGAAAAGACGATAGGCGAATGAATTAAACCAGTCTTTTTACATGTAGAATAGTTTGGGTTAGGGGAAGAAACGCAAAATTATTATTTTTTCAATGTGTTATGTATACTTTATTTTATTAAATATGCTTTTTAATATATCTAAATATGTTGATGCTAATGATCATTAACCATTAATTAATTCATTTAATCAATACATTAAAAGGGGACTCTCCAGGGTGGAAAGGGGCTGGAAGCCGCGGGTGGCAATACTTGCCTTTTTGTTCAGTACCGCCTTTACGCTCTTTCGGCTGCCAACGTAACTGTCTACACTCACTGCTACCAGACAAGAAGAAAGTGAAAACAGGCCCATCGATGATTTTGATTATTTATGCGCATCCTTATCCGCATCATTCACATGCGAACAAAAGGATGCTTGAACAGGCAGGGAGCCTCGACGGAGTGGAAATCCGCTCTCTCTATCAACTTTACCCCGACTTTAATATTGATATTGCCGCCGAACAGGAGGCGCTGTCGCGTGCCGATCTGATTATCTGGCAGCACCCGATGCAGTGGTACAGCACGCCGCCGCTTCTGAAGCTGTGGATCGATAAAGTCCTCTCCCACGGCTGGGCATACGGCCACAACGCTAATGCTCTCAAGGGTAAAAGCCTGATGTGGGCCGTAACGACCGGCGGGGGGGAAAGTCATTTTGATATTGGGGCTTTCCCGGGCTTTGACGTATTGGCACAACCGCTACAGGCAACCGCGCTGTATTGTGGAATGAACTGGCTCCCGCCATTTGCGATGCACTGTACCTTTGTCTGCGACGATGAAACGCTGCAGGCGCAGGCCCGTCATTATAAACAAAGCTTACTTGAGTGGCAGGAGACGCAAAATGGATAGCCATACGCTGATACAGGCGCTGATATACCTTGGCGCGGCGGCGCTGATTGTGCCCGTGGCGGTGCGCCTTGGGTTAGGGTCCGTGCTGGGCTATCTGATTGCGGGCTGCGTCATCGGGCCGTGGGCGCTGCGCCTGGTCACCGATGCCGAGTCGATTCTTCACTTCGCTGAAATTGGCGTCGTGCTGATGCTGTTTGTGATTGGCCTCGAGCTGGATCCGCAGCGCCTCTGGAAATTACGCGCATCGGTATTTGGCGGCGGTGCGTTGCAGATGGTGGCCTGCGGCCTGCTGCTCGGCGGGTTCTGTATCGTGCTGGGAATGGACTGGAAAGTGGCCGCGCTGATTGGCATGACCCTGGCGCTCTCCTCGACGGCCATTGCCATGCAGGCGATGAACGAACGCAACCTGACGGTCTCTCAGATGGGACGCAGCGCGTTCTCGGTGCTGCTGTTCCAGGACATTGCCGCTATTCCGCTGGTGGCGATGATCCCGCTGCTGGCCGCCAGCGGCGCATCAACGACGCTGGGCGCATTTGCCCTGTCGGCGCTTAAAGTCGTCGCTGCGCTGACGCTGGTGATCCTGCTTGGTCGATACGTCACCCGTCCGCTGCTGCGCTTTGTTGCCCGCTCGGGCCTGCGCGAAGTCTTCAGCGCCGTGGCGTTGTTCCTGGTGTTTGGCTTTGGCCTGCTGCTGGAGGAGGCCGGGCTGTCGATGGCGATGGGCGCGTTCCTCGCGGGCGTACTGCTGGCAAGCTCCGAGTACCGACATGCGCTGGAAAGCGATATTGAGCCGTTTAAAGGGCTGCTGCTGGGGCTGTTTTTCATCGGGGTGGGTATGTCGATCGACTTCGGCACCCTGGTCACGCATCCGCTGCGAATCATCATTCTGCTGGTGGGTTTCCTGGTCATCAAAATGGCGATGCTGTGGCTGATCGCCCGTCCGCTGAAGGTGCCCAATAAACAGCGCCGCTGGTTTGCCGTGCTGTTGGGGCAGGGCAGCGAATTCGCCTTTGTGGTGTTTGGCGCGGCCCGGATGGCCAATGTCCTCGATCCTGAGTGGGCGAAAGCGCTGACGCTTGCCGTGGCGCTGTCGATGGCGGCCACGCCAATCCTGCTGGTGCTGCTGACGCGTCTGGAAAAATCGGGCAGCGAGCAGGAACGCGAGGCGGATGAGATCGACGAGGAGCAGCCGCGTGTGATCATCGCCGGTTTTGGCCGTTTTGGGCAGATCACCGGACGTCTGCTGTTGTCGAGCGGGGTAAAGATGGTGATCCTCGATCATGACCCCGATCACGTCGAGACCCTGCGTAAATTCGACATGAAGGTCTTCTACGGCGATGCGACCCGGGTCGATCTGCTGGAGTCTGCCGGTGCGGCAAGGGCGGAGGTGCTGATCAACGCCATTGACGATCCGCAGACCAGCCTGCAGATGGTTGAACTGGTAAAAGAACACTTCCCGAACCTGACCATTATTGCCCGCGCCCGTGACGTCGACCACTACATTCAGCTGCGCCAGGCCGGGGTGGCTGCGCCAGAGCGTGAAACGTTCGAAGGCGCGCTGAAATCGGGCCGCATGGCGCTGGAAAGTCTTGGTCTGGGAGCCTATGAAGCGCGCGAGCGTGCCGATCTTTTCCGCCGGTTCAATACCGGGATGGTGGAAGAGATGGTTGAGATGGCGGGCAGTACGGACACTGAACGCGCGGCGGTATTTAAACGTACCAGCGCGATGCTGACGGAAATCATCAACGAAGACCGCAACCACCTCTCCCTGACCCAGCGTCACGGCTGGCAAGGCACGGAAGAGGGCAAGCATACCGGCGATCCGCAGGATGAACCGGAGAGTAAACCGTCCGCGTGAAGTGGAGTTGCCAGCAATATTAAAAAATTTCTTTTCCTTTACCCTGCCGCCAGTCGACGAAAGATTAAGCTTTCCGTATAGTGGCGGCAATTTTTTGTATCCGGGAAATTTTTAATGATCAGTCTGATTGCAGCGCTGGCGGTAGACCGCGTTATCGGCATGGAGAATGCCATGCCGTGGAACCTGCCTGCCGATCTCGCATGGTTTAAACGTACGACGTTGAACAAGCCGGTAGTGATGGGCCGCCTGACCTGGGAGTCAATCGGTCGTCCATTACCGGGCCGTAAAAATATCGTTATCAGCAGCCAGCCGGGCACGGACGATCGCGTTGAATGGGTAAAATCCGTCGACGAAGCGATTGCCGCGTGTGGCGATGCCGAAGAGATCATGGTGATCGGCGGTGGGCGTGTGTATGAGCAGTTCCTGCCAAAAGCGCAGAAGCTGTATCTGACCCACATTGATGCGGAAGTGGAAGGGGACACCCATTTCCCGGATTACGATCCGGACGAGTGGGAGTCGGTGTTCAGTGAATTCCACGACGCTGATGCACAGAATTCGCATAGCTACTGCTTCGAGATTCTGGAACGTCGTTAAGCGATAACCCTCTCCTTCCGGAGAGGGTTTCAAACGTCAGGAGGCGACCGCCTCACCTTCTCCTGTGTTCAGCTGTCGGTTGGACGGCTGCACAAAATAGGTTTTATCTTCCCAGCGCAGACACGTCAAATCGCCACCCCAGCAGCATCCCGTATCCAGAGCGTAAATGCCCTCCGGCGTGCCTTTTCCTTCCAGTGACGCCCAGTGACCAAACACGACGCTGTAGTCTTGCGTGACCGGCCCCGGAATGGCGAACCAGGGTTTAAGCGGCGCAGGGGCACTTTCAGGCGTCTCTTTACAGTACATATCCAGCTGCCCGTTCGGGAAGCAGAAACGCATGCGTGTGAAAGCATTAGTGATAAAACGCAAACGCGCGAGGCCGCTGAGATCGTCGCTCCAGTTATTCGGCATATCGCCGTACATGGCATCGAGAAAGAACGGGTAAGAGTCGCTCGCCAGCACCGCTTCGGCGTCGCGGGCGCAGGTTTTTGCAGTCTCGATATCCCACTGCGGCGTGATCCCGGCATGCGCCATCACCAGCTTTTTCTCTTCATCGATCTGCAGCAGCGGCTGGCGACGCAGCCAGTTGAGCAACTCGTCGGCATCCGGGGCGTCCAGCAGCGGAGAGAGGCGGTCTTTAGGCTTATTGCGGCTAATCCCGGCGTAGACCGCCAGCAGATGCAGATCGTGATTACCCAGCACCATTCGAACGCTGTCGCCCAGCGATTTGACGTAGCGCAGCACGTCAAGCGAGCCGGGGCCACGCGCGACTAAATCGCCGGTGAGCCAGAGCGTATCCTGCCCGGGCACGAAGTCGACCTGTTTTAACAGGGCGATCAGTTCATCGTAACAACCGTGAACGTCGCCAATCAGATATGTAGACATTAGATTAATGAATGAGTGTGGTTACGGCGAGACGGAACACAGGAATAGCAACGCGGAATGCGTTGCCGTCGGCATCGACCATTTCATAATGGCCCTGCATGGTACCCATCGGCGTTTCAATGACTGCACCGCTGGTGTATTGGTACTCTTCGCCAGGGGCGATGTGCGGCTGTTCACCGACCACACCTTCCCCCTGGACTTCTGTTTCACGGCCATTGCCGTTGGTGATAAGCCAGTAACGCCCGCGCAGTTGCACAGGCATCCGCCCCAGATTGCGAATGGTTACGGTGTACGCAAAGACAAAACGGTCATCATCCGGCGTGGACTGGGACTCAATGTAGACGCTTTGTACATGAACACATACGCGGGGCGAATCAATCATGGCTTAGCTCTCCTTCGGCGGCGCATTGTCGCTGATGTAATTAGCCAGCTTGCAGTACTGCTCTACGGAGATGTTCTCCGCACGCATGGTTGGGTCGATGCCCAACTCAGCCAGCACGTCAACGGTAAACAAATTGCCAAGGCTGTTACGAATCGTTTTACGGCGCTGGTTAAAGGCTTCCGTAGTGATGCGGCTCAGTACGCGCAGTTCTTTAACCGGGTACGGCATCGTTTTATGCGGCACAAGGCGCACAACCGCAGAATCGACTTTTGGCGGCGGCGTGAACGCGGTCGGCGGCACTTCGAGTACCGGGATCACGTTGCAGAAATATTGTGCCATCACGCTTAAACGACCATACGCTTTACTGTTCGGCCCCGCAACCAGACGATTCACCACCTCTTTTTGCAACATGAAGTGCATGTCGGCAATGGCATCAGTATAGCTAAACAGGTGGAACATCAGCGGCGTGGAGATGTTGTACGGCAGGTTACCGAATACGCGCAGCGGCTGGCCCATTTTCTTTGACAGTTCGCCAAAGTCCATGGTCATGGCATCCTGCTGATAAATCGTCAGCTTTGGCCCGAGGAACGGATGCGTTTGCAGGCGCGCGGCCAGATCGCGGTCCAGTTCGATAACGGTCAGCTCGTCTAAGCGTTCGCCTACGGGTTCGGTCAGCGCGGCAAGACCCGGGCCGATTTCGACCATGGCCTGGCCTTTCTGCGGATTAATGGCAGACACAATACTGTCGATCACGAACTGATCGTTAAGGAAGTTTTGCCCGAAGCGTTTACGGGCTAAGTGGCCCTGATGGACTCGATTAGTCATTGAGTATTAACAATCATTTTGATGGCGAGATTAAGCGCCGTAATAAAACTGCCGACATCCGCTTTACCCTGGCCTGCCAGATCCAGCGCAGTACCATGGTCAACGGACGTTCGAATAAAAGGTAAACCGAGCGTGATATTCACACCGCGGCCAAAGCCCTGGTATTTTAGCACGGGTAGGCCCTGATCGTGGTACATCGCGAGCACGGCATCGGCATTATCAAGATATTTAGGCTGGAAAAGCGTGTCTGCAGGCAGCGGCCCGCTCAGATTCATCCCTTGCGCCCGCATCTCCTCGAGCACCGGAATGATGGTGTCGATCTCTTCGGTCCCCATATGCCCGCCTTCACCGGCGTGCGGGTTCAGACCGCACACCAGCACGTGCGGTTGCGCGATACCGAACTTTGTTTGCAGATCGTGATGCAGGATAGCGATGATCTCGCGCAGCAGTTCCGGGGTGATGGCGTCAGGAATGGCTTTAATCGGCAGATGCGTAGTGACCAGCGCGACGCGCATCGCTTCGGTTGCCAGCATCATCACCACTTTCGGGCTGTGTGAGCGCTCTTCAAAGAACTCGGTATGGCCCGTAAAGGGAATTCCCGCCTCGTTGATCACGCCTTTGTGCACTGGCCCCGTAATCAGCGCCGCGAACTCGCCGTTAATGCAGCCATCGCAGGCGCGAGCAAGGGTATCGACCACGTAGTGGCCGTTTTCCGTGCTGAGCTGACCTGGTACGACAGGGGAACGCAGCGGAACGGAAAGCAGCGTAAGCGTCCCCGCCTTCTGGGGGGAGGGCTGCTGGCCGGCATCATAGGGGAGAAGCTGTAAAGGCAGACCGAGCAATTTTGCCCGGTCTTGTAAGAGTGTTGCATCTGCGCAGACGACCAGTTCAACCGGCCAGCTGCGCTGCGCAAGCTGGACGACAAGGTCGGGACCAATCCCGGCGGGCTCGCCGGGAGTGATAACAACACGGTGCTGTTGCATTAGTTGCTCAACACTTTCACGTAGGCGCTGGCGCGTTGTTCCTGCATCCAGGTTGCCGCTTCTTCAGAGAATTTACGGTTAAACAGCATGCGATAGGCCCGGTCTTTCTGCGCCGCGTCGGTTTTATCCACGTTGCGGGTATCGAGCAACTCAATCAGGTGCCAGCCGAAGGAAGAGTGCACTGGTGCACTGATCTGTCCTTTGCTCATTTTCATCAGCGCATCGCGGAAGGCCGGATCGTAGATATCCGCTGCCGCCCAGCCCAGATCGCCGCCCTGATTGGCAGAGCCAGGATCCTGAGAGAACTCTTTTGCCGCGTTGGCAAACGAGGTTTTACCGCTCTTGATGTCTGCTGAAATCTGTTCCAGCTTCGCACGCGCCTGATCGTCAGTCATGATCGGCGACGGCTTGAGGAGGATATGGCGAGCATGGACTTCCGTAACGGAAATATTCTGGCTCTGACCGCGCAGGTCGTTGACCTTCAGAATGTGGAAGCCCACGCCAGAACGGATAGGACCGACGATATCGCCTTTCTTCGCTGTGCTCAGGGCCTGGGCAAAGAGGGAAGGCAGTTCCTGAATACGTCCCCAGCCCATCTGGCCGCCTTTCAGCGCCTGCTGATCGGCAGAGTAGGTGATGGCAAGCTTACCGAAATCGCCGCCGTTACGTGCCTGTTCAACGATAGAGCGCGCCTGGCTTTCCGCTTCGGCTGCCTGATCGGAGGTTGGGTTTTCCGGAAGAGGAATGAGGATGTGACTCAGGTTCAGCTCGGTGCTGGCATCGTTCTGATTACCCACCTGTTTCGCCAGCGCGTCCACTTCCTGAGGCAGAATGGTGACGCGGCGGCGCACTTCGTTGTTACGCACTTCGGAAATCAGCATCTCTTTGCGGATCTGATTGCGGTAGGTGGCGTAGCTGATGCCATCGTAGGCCAGACGGCTGCGCATCTGGTCCGGGGTCATGTTGTTTTGCTTTGCGATATTGGCGATCGCCTGGTCGAGCTGCTCGTCGGAGATCTTCACACCCATTTTCTGACCCATCTGCAGAACGATCTGATCCATGATCAGTCGTTCCAGGATCTGGTGGCGCAACGTGGCGTCATCCGGTAGCTGTTGACCCGCTTCGCCCGAGTTGAGCTTGACGGATTTCATCAAACCGTCAACGTCACTTTCAAGCACGACGCCGTTGTTAACCACAGCTGCGACTTTATCGACAACCTGGGGAGCAGCGAAGCTGGTGTTGGCAACCATGGCGACACCGAGCAGCAGCGTTTTCCAGTTCTTCATACTTTTTCCATTTCAATTAACCGCAAAGCGGATTACGTTGTAAATCAAGCACATTACAATGAGCTACGGTACGGCAGAATGTTCGAGCGCAGCATCTGCTGCGTGCCCAGACCGTAGTTGGAACTCAGGCCGCGCAACTCGATATTAAAGCCAATCACGTTGTCGTATTTGCTCTGATTGTTTTGAGTATCCCAGCCGTTCAGCTTACGCTCGTAGCCGACGCGAATAGCGTAACAGCAGGAGTTATATTGCAGACCCAGCATCTGGTCAGCGGATTTATGGGCGTTGGTGTCAAAGTAGTAAGCCCCGACGACTGACCAGCGATCGGCGATAGGCCAACTCGCTGCACCGCCCACCTGCGAAATCCCATCTTTATATTGATCTGCAGTGGCGTAGTTCGGCAGCGTTGCCTGAACGTATTCAGGGCTGGCATAACGGTACGTCAGCTGCATCATGCGATTTTCATCGCGGCGATATTCAATTGCCGTACTGCTCGTCGCAACGTTGTTGAGACGCGTGTCGTACTGCAGACCGCCACGTAAGCCCCAGCGATCGGACATGCGCCAGTAGGTATCACCTGCCCACACCAGTGAACCCGTTTTGTTGTCTTTCTCCCAGTTAATGTCGTCATCACCGGTACGAGACTCGGTGAAGTAGTAGATTTGACCTACAGAAACGTTAAAACGTTCAACGGCAGCATCATCATAAATGCGTGATGTGACCCCGGTCGTTAACTGGTTTGCAGAGGCAATACGGTCAAGGCCGCCATAGGTACGGTCGCGGAACAGGCCGCTGTAATCAGACTGCAGGAATGAAGAGTCGTAGTTCTGGATTTTGCTCTGATCGCGATAGGGCACGTAGAGATACTGCATACGTGGCTCAAGCGTCTGGGTATAACCGTCTGCCAGCAGGCCCATATTACGTTCGAAGATCAGCTTACCGTCCATTTTGAACTGCGGCAGGACGCGGTTCACCGACTCTTCAAGATCGGTGCCATAGCGGTTGTTGTACCAGTCCAGGTTTTTCTGCTGGTAGTGGGTCGCCATCACCTTGGCTTCGGTGTTCAGGCTTGCCCAGTCGTTTGACCATGGCAGATTGATCGTGGGTTCAAGGTGAACACGTGTGGCTTCCGGCATATCCGAATTGGTGTTAACGAAATGCACGGCCTGGCCGTAGATACGGGTATCGAACGGGCCGACATCGTTCTGGTACCAGTTAACATCCAGCTGCGGCTCCGCGCCGTAGGTGCTTGCCGTTTGGGTGTTAAAGACCTGGAACTGCTTGGTGGAGACCGTGGCGTTGAAGTTTTGTAAGGCATAACCGACGCTGAATTTCTGCGTGGCGTAACCGTCGGTACTGGAACCGTATTTGGAATCAAAGTCGTTGAAGTAATACGGATCGCTGACCTTGGTGTAGTCAATGTTAAAACGCCACACCTGATCCATCACCCCGGCATGCTGCCAGTAATACATCCAGCGGTGTTTATCGCCTTCGGTTGGATGCTCATCCTGGAAGACTTTGTCGGATGGCAGATAATCCAGTTCCATCAGGCCTGCGCCTGCCTGTGTCAGATAACGGAACTCGTTCTCCCACATGACGTTGCCGCGTTTGTGGATATAGTGCGGCGTGATCGTCGCGTCCATGTTCGGCGCGATGTTCCAGTAATACGGCAGGTAGAACTCAAAGTAGTTCGAGGTGCTGTATTTGGCGTTCGGGATCAGGAAGCCGGAACGACGCTTGTCGCCCACCGGGAGCTGCAGATAAGGGCTATAGAACACGGGCACCGGGCCGAGTTTAAAACGCGCGTTCCAGATCTCTGCAACCTGTTCTTCACGGTCGTGGATAACTTCGCTGCCCACCACGCTCCAGGTGTTTGAACCTGGCAGACACGAGGTGAATGAACCGTTTTCCAGAATGGTATAGCGGTTTTCACCACGTTGTTTCATCAAATCCGCATTACCACGCCCCTGACGGCCCACCATCTGGTAGTCGCCTTCCCAGACGTTAGTATCTTTGGTATTCAGGTTTGACCAGGCTTTCGGACCTTTCAGGATGACCTGGTTATCGTCGTAGTGCACATTACCCAGCGCATCCACGGTACGCACCGGTTCTGCCGCCCCGTCCGGTTGCTTCTGGTGCAGCTGCACTTCGTCAGCCTGCAAACGGCTGTTGCCCTGGTTAATGTCCACATTACCTGTGAAGGTGGCATTATCCGGATAATTGCCTTTTGAACTGTCGGCAGTAATAGTGACCGGCAAGCTGTTTGCATCGCCCTGTACCAGCGGGCGATTATAACTTGGGACGCCAAGCATACACTGCGAGGCAAGATCGGCTGCCAGCCCCTGATGGCTATACAGGGCGGAGCCAATCATTGTGGCCAGGAGGGTGGGGATACGTTTTTTCATACGTTATATTTTAGTGTTCCGTCATCAGTGGCTACGGCGTACAAACGCTCAGAGACTATCTTACTCATCAGCGCAGTACCAGCGTTAATCCTGCCCGTTTGCGCGCCAGAGTGTTAGGCTCGCTATCGAATGACGAGTATGATAATGCAAATTATAGGCGATGTCCCTCAATTGACCGTGGCTCGACCACTGTAATGATGGAGTTGCGTCGAACCAGGAACATGACTATTCGGGGAGTATATGCAGTATTGGGGTAAAATAATCGGCGTCGCGTTCGCTATTATGATGGGTGCAGGATTTTGGGGCATTGTTCTCGGCCTTATTATCGGCCACATGTTTGACAAGGCACGCAGCCGCAAGATGGCGTGGTTTGCCAACCAGCGCGAGCGTCAGTCACTCTTTTTCTCCACCACCTTTGAGGTGATGGGGCATTTAACCAAATCAAAAGGGCGCGTCACCGAGGCGGATATCCAAATCGCCAGCGTATTTATGGATCGTATGAACCTGCACGGTGAGTCACGCCTGGCGGCGCAAAACGCGTTTCGTGTCGGCAAGGCTGATAACTATCCGCTGCGTGAAAAAATGCGCCAGTTCCGCAGCATCTGCTTCGGACGTTTTGATTTAATTCGGATGTTTCTGGAGATCCAAATCCAGGCGGCGTTCGCAGACGGGTCTCTCCATCCCAACGAACGCGACGTTTTATACGTCATTGCCGAGGAGCTGGGGATCTCGCGCATGCAGTTCGATCAGTTCCTGCGCATGATGCAGGGCGGGGCGCAGTTCGGCGGGGGCTACCAGCAACAATCTTCTGGCGGAGGCTGGCAGCAGGCGCAGCGTGGCCCGACGCTGGAAGATGCCTGTAACGTGCTCGGCGTAAAACCGACGGACGATGCAACAACCATCAAACGCGCCTACCGCAAGCTGATGAGCGAGCATCACCCGGATAAGCTGGTGGCGAAAGGTTTGCCGCCGGAAATGATGGAAATGGCGAAGCAAAAAGCCCAGGAAATTCAGAAAGCGTACGAGCTGATAAAAGAGCAAAAAGGTTTCAAATAATAAAAAGGCCCGACGATGTCGGGCCTTTTTATTCAGAAGTCCACCGGGGCTTTGAACGTCATCGAATTGCCAAATGCCGGATGGGTGATGGTCAGCGTTTGCGCATGAAGCTGCAAACGCGGCGCCAGCGCCAGCGCGTCGGGCGGGGCGTAGAAACGGTCACCCAGAATCGGGTGGCCCATGGCAAGCATGTGCACACGCAACTGGTGCGAGCGCCCGGTAATCGGCTTAAGCAATACGCGCGCGGTGTTATCCGCGGCGTACTCCAGCACTTCATACTCGGTTTGCGCCGCTTTGCCCGTTTCATAACAGACCTTCTGCTTTGGCCGGTTCGGCCAGTCGCAGATCAGCGGTAAATCTACCAGCCCTTCCGCCTGCGCCGGGTGGCCCCACACGTGCGCGACATACTGCTTTTTCGGCTCACGCTCGCGGAACTGACGCTTCAGTTCGCGCTCGGCGTCTTTATTCAGCGCCACCACAATCACGCCGCTGGTTGCCATATCCAGACGATGGACGGATTCGGCCTGCGGATAGTCGCGCTGAATACGCGTCATCACGCTGTCTTTGTGCTCGTCCAGGCGTCCCGGCACCGACAGGAGGCCGCTCGGCTTGTTGACCACCATAATATGCTCATCCTGATACAGAATGACCAGCCAGGGATCGGTCGGCGGATTGTAGGGCTCCATCACCATGTTGTGCTCCGGTTACTGATGCGTCACAACGATAAGACGCAGGGCATCCAGACGCCAGCCGGCCTGATTCAGGCTTTCCAGCACCTGCTGGCGGTTGCTTTCAATGGCGGCCAGCTCGTCGTCACGGATGTTCGGGTTCACCGCCTTCAGCGCTTCCAGGCGGGACAGCTCTGCGGAGAGCTTCTCGTCGGCTTCGCTGCGCGCGGCATCAATCAGTTCGCGAGCCGCTTTTTCTGCCTGGGCTTCACCCAGCTGCAGAATGGCGTGCACGTCCTGCTGTACCGCGTTGACCAGCTTGCTGCCGGTATGGCGGTTAACCGCGCTCAGCTGGCGGTTGAAGCTTTCGAACTCAACCTGTCCTGCCAGGTTGGTGCCGTTTTTGTCCAGCAGCAAGCGTACCGGCGTTGGCGGCAGGAAGCGAGTGAGCTGCAGCTGCTTCGGCGCCTGCGCCTCCACAACGTAGATCAGCTCGACCAGCAGAGTGCCAACCGGCAGCGCTTTGTTTTTCAGCAGGGAGATGGTGCTGCTGCCGGTGTCGCCTGAGAGGATCAGATCCAGCCCGTTGCGGATCAGCGGGTGTTCCCAGGTGATGAACTGCGCGTCTTCGCGGGACAGCGCCACGTCGCGCTCAAAGGTAATGGTGCAGCCGTCTTCCGGCAGGCCCGGGAAGTCCGGAACCAGCATATGATCGGACGGCGTCAGCACGATCATGTTTTCCCCGCGATCGTCCTGGTTGATCCCCACGATATCGAACAGGTTCATTGAGAAGCTGATCAGGCTGGTGTCGTCATCCTGCTCTTCAATGCTTTCTGCAAGCGCCTGGGCTTTTTCGCCGCCGTTGGAGTGGATCTCCAGCAGGCGGTCGCGGCCCTGTTCCAGCTGGGCCTTCAGCGCCTCGTGCTGTTCGCGGCAGGATGTGATCAGATCGTCAAAACCGTCCGTGTTTTCCGGCGCTGTCAGATAGCCGATCAGATCGGAATGAACCTGATCGTAAATGGCCCGGCCAGTTGGGCAGGTATGTTCAAACGCGTCCAGACCTTCGTGGAACCAGCGCACCAGTACGGACTGAGCGGTTTTTTCCAGGTAAGGCACGTGGATCTGAATATCATGCGCCTGGCCAATACGATCCAGACGACCAATACGCTGTTCCAGCAGATCCGGGTTAAACGGCAGATCGAACATCACCAGGTTGCTGGCGAACTGGAAGTTTCGGCCTTCAGAACCGATCTCAGAACAGAGCAGCACCTGCGCGCCACTGTCCTCTTCACCAAACCAGGCCGCCGCGCGGTCGCGCTCGACGATGGACATGCCTTCGTGGAACACGGCGGCACGAATCCCTTCGCGTTCGCGCAGAACCTGCTCCAGCTGAAGCGCCGTTGCGGCTTTGGCGCAAATCACCAGCACCTTCTGGGAACGGTGCGCGGTCAGGTAGCCCATCAGCCACTCAACGCGCGGATCGAAGTTCCACCAGGTTCCGGTATCGCCTTCAAATTCCTGGTAAATCTGTTCCGGATAGAGCATATCGCGCGCGCGATCTTCGGCGCTTTTACGCGCGCCCATAATGCCGGAGACCTTAATGGCCGTCTGGTACTGGGTTGGCAGCGGCAGCTTGATGGTGTGCAGTTCGCGTTTCGGGAAGCCCTTCACGCCGTGACGGGTGTTACGGAACAGCACGCGGCTGGTGCCGTGGCGGTCCATCAGCATGGAGACCAGCTCCTGGCGCGCAGGCTCGGCGTTATCGCCCTCGCTGTTGGCGGCCTTCAGCAGCGGTTCGATGTCCTGCTCACCAATCAGCTCGCTCAGGGTATTCAGCTCATCGTTGGACAGACGTTTACCCGCCAGCAGCAGGGCGACGGCATCCGCCACCGGACGGTAGTTTTGCTGCTCTTCGACAAACTGCCCGAAATCGTGAAAACGGTTCGGATCGAGCAGACGCAGGCGGGCGAAGTGGCTCTCCAGACCCAGCTGCTCCGGCGTTGCGGTCAGCAGCAGGACGCCTGGCACGCGCTCGGCGAGCTGTTCAATGGCCATATATTCGCGGCTGGGCGCATTTTCGCTCCAGACCAGGTGGTGCGCTTCGTCGACGACCATCAGGTCCCACTCGGCATCGCACAGGTGCTCAAGGCGCTGCTTGCTGCGGCGCACAAAGTCCAGAGAGCAGATCACCAGCTGTTCGGTTTCGAACGGGTTATCCGCATCGTGCTGCGCTTCAGCGTAGCGCTCGTCGTCAAACAGCGAGAAGCGCAGGTTGAAGCGGCGCAGCATTTCGACCAGCCACTGGTGCTGCAAAGTTTCAGGAACGACGATGAGTACGCGCTCTGCCGCCCCGGAGAGCAGCTGCTGATGCAGGATCATCCCGGCTTCGATGGTTTTCCCCAGACCCACTTCATCTGCCAGCAGCACGCGCGGCGCATGGCGACGGCCCACGTCATGGGCGATGTTTAACTGGTGCGGGATCAGGCTGGTACGCTGGCCGCGCAGCCCGCTCCACGGCATACGGTACTGTTCGCTCTGGAACTTACGCGCGCGATAGCGCAGCGAGAAGCGGTCCATGCGGTCGATTTGCCCGGCGAACAGGCGGTCCTGCGGCTTGCTGAACACCAGCTTGCTGTCGAGGAGCACCTCGCGCAGGATGACATTGGATTCATCCGTATCCAGACGCGTACCAATATAGGCAAGCAGTCCATTCTCTTCTTTTACGTCTTCGACCTTGAGCTGCCAGCCATCGTGGCTGGTCACGGTGTCACCCGGATTGAACATCACGCGGGTCACAGGAGAGTCATTGCGAGCGTACAGGCGGTTTTCACCGGTGGCCGGGAAAAGGAGGGTAACCATGCGCGCGTCAACCGCTACTACGGTTCCTAATCCAAGTTCGCTTTCTGTATCGCTGATCCAGCGTTGACCAAGTGTAAAAGGCATATTTGTTCGGCTCTAATCTTTAATTGCAGGCAATAGTTCAACCGCCGTCGCAGAATGACGGCCAGTGAAAAATGGGTCCGGGAATGGAAAGGGCGCTATGGTACTGGATGGCAACGATTTCGTCACGCGTCAAAATAGCCCAAGTTGTCCTGTCACTAGTGTAGCAAAATCGTCGTCCAGGAAGGGCATAATTCCCTCGGCAACCGGCTGAAGCTGACGCGTCAGATAATGCTCATAATCCAGGGGCGATCGCTGGTAATCCACCGGTTCCGGGCCGCTGGTGGTCCAGACGTATTTGATGGAACCGCGGTTTTGATACTGCGGCGCGCGGCCCCGCTTAACGTTCTCTTCATCCGCAAGGCGCGCGGCGCGCACGTGTGGAGGCACGTTACGCTGATACTCTGCCAGCGGGCGGCGCAGGCGTTTACGATAGACCAGTTGGCTGTCCAGTTCGCCGGCCATCAGGCTGGCAATGGTCTCGCGCACATAGTCCTGATACGGCTCATTGCGAAATATCCGCAGATAGAGCGTTTGCTGGAACTGCTGCGCCAGCGGCGTCCAGTCGGTGCGCACCGTCTCCAGCCCTTTAAAGACCATGCGCTGCGTGTCGCCCTCCTGGATAAGCCCGGCATAGCGCTTTTTGCTCCCCTGGTCGGTGCCGCGGATGGTGGGCATCAAGAACCGCGCGAAATGAGTTTCAAATTCCAGCTCTAACGCGCTGGTTAACCGCTCTTTTTGCAACGTTTCACGCCACCAGTCGTTCACAAGAGCCACCAGCCGTTTGCCGATACGCGCGGCCTCGTCTTCCGAATGCGGCCCCTTTAACCAGACAAACGTCGAGTCGGTATCACCGTAGATCACGTCATAGCCCTGGGATTCAATCAGCGCTTTGGTCTGGCGCATGATGTCGTGCCCGCGCATGGTAATCGACGACGCCAGACGCGGGTCGAAGAAGCGGCAGGCGCTGGTGCCCAGCACGCCGTAAAAGGCGTTCATGATGATTTTCAGCGCCTGAGAAAGGGGCTTATTGCCGTGACGTTTGGCATCGTCGCGCCCGTGCCAGATTTTACCGACAATATCCGGCAGGCAGTGCGTCTCACGCGAGAAGCGCGCCCCAAGATAGCCTTCGGTGCTGTGCGCATCGTCCGGTTGCGCCATGCCCTCCACCAGCCCGACCGGGTCAATCAGGAAGGTGCGAATGATCGACGGATAAAGGCTTTTATAATCCAGTACCAGAACCGAGTCATAAAGACCCGGACGGGAATCCATTACGTAGCCGCCGGGGCTGGCCTGCGGCGGCACGTCACCGAGGTTTGGCGCGACATAGCCTGCCCGGTGCATCCGCGGGAAATAGAGGTGGCTGAACGCGGCCACCGAACCACCGTGCCGGTCGACGGCCAGGCCGTTCACCGACGCGCGCTCCAGCAGGAACGGCATGATCTCCGTTTTATGGAAAATGCGGGTGACCAGCTCACAGTCTTTCAGGTTATAGGTGGCCAGCGCCGGTTTATCTTCGTTAAAGCGCCGCTCAATTTCATCCATCCTGTCCCACGGGTTGTCGATGGATTTCCCTTCGCCCAGCAGCGCCTGCGCCACCGCTTCCAGCGAAAACGACGGGAAGCTCCAGAAGGCGGATTTCAGCGCATCGATACCGTCAATAATCAGCCGACCTGTGGCCTGAGCGAAGAACACACCGTTCTTGAAACCGTGCTCGCGCCACTCCAGTTCGCTATTGCCGCGCCCCAGCATCAGCGGGATACGGTAGCGCTCGGCGTGCTTTTGCAAAACGCGCAGATCGAACTGCACCACGTTCCAGCCGATGAGTACGTCCGGATCGTGCTCGGCAAACCACTGATTCAGCTTCTCCAGCAGCTGTGGGCGGCTGGTGACGTACTCAAGCTGGAAATCGAGCCGGGACGCATCGCCGTTTGGCGGCCCCAGCATATAGACAACGCGCTGGCCGCAGCCTTCAAGGCCGATGCAGTAAAGCTCACCGTGGCGGGTGGTTTCGATATCCAGAGAGACCCATTTGAGCGGTGGGCGATAGTCGGGGTGGGGCTTCAGGCGGGCATTCACGAGCCTGCCGTTTTGCAGGGTGCCATCGACCCAGACGGGAGCAGTGATAAACCGCTCCATCAGGAAACGCTCCGGCGGGCGGATATCGGCTTCATACAGCGTCACGCCCGCCTCGCGCAGCAGCTTTTCATAGCGCATTAGCTGACGGTGTGCGCGGCAGTAAAGGCCGTACACCGGCTGGCGGTGAAAATCTTTCAGCTCAAGCGGGGTGATACGCCAGTTGTTTTCGCCGCGCAGCAGCTGTTTAACTTTCTCAACCTGGGCTGCAGGGATAAAGGCCACGGACTCCTGTGGTGGCAGCGTGACCTGCAGCGGACCGCTGTCCGTTGCCAGCCAAAAATCCACTTCAGTCCCCTGAGGGGTATCCCGCCAGTGTCGGGTCAGTAAAAAGCCTTCTTGCGCCTGCGCCACGGCGTTATCCCATAAAACAAAACCAGGCTTGATTATAGCCTGGTTGAGGTGGTTTTGCTGGGGTTTTATACAGTTATTGCGCGTGATTTCCCCTCACCCCAGCCCTCTCCCAAAGGGAGAGGGTGCGTAAAATCCCCTCTCCCTTTGGGAGAGGCTTAGGGTGAGGATTACTGCCCGTAATACGCCTTCGCGCCGTGCTTGCGCAGGTAATGTTTATCCAGCAGGGTTTGCTGCATATCCGGCAACTGCGGCGCCAGCTGGCGGCAGAAGATGCCCATATAGGCCACCTCTTCCAGCACAATCGCGTTATGTACGGCATCTTCGGCATTCTTGCCCCATGCGAACGGACCGTGAGAGTGGACCAGCACGCCCGGCATCTGTGCCGCGTCGATACCCTGTTTTTCAAAGGTTTCAACAATGACGTTACCGGTCTCCCACTCATACTCACCGCCAATTTCCGCATCGGTCATCAGGCGCGTGCAGGGAATCGAACCGTAAAAGTAGTCCGCGTGCGTGGTGCCTGTGGCCGGAATCGACTGGCCCGCCTGCGCCCAGATGGTCGCGTGGCGTGAGTGGGTATGCACAATCCCGCCGATAGTCGGGAATGCCTGGTACAGCAGGCGATGGGTTGGGGTATCGGAGGAGGGCTTTTTCGTCCCTTCCACCACCTCACCGGTGGTGAGGCTGACGACCACCATGTCGTCGGCGGTCATTAGCGTGTAATCCACGCCGGAGGGTTTGATCACCAAAACCCCTTTATCGCGATCGACGGCGCTGACGTTGCCCCAGGTCAGGGTCACCAGGTTATGTTTGGGCAGCGCCAGGTTGGCGTCGAGCACCTGACGTTTGAGATCTTCTAACATTGTTATCTCCTGCCGGATGGCGCTTCGCTTATCGGGCCTACAGAACCGCAGGCGGTAAACGCAGCGCCACCGGGCATACAGGGCTTAACGTTTTGAACCGTAATAGACTTCGTTCCAGCGCAGCGCGTCTTTGAACGCTGGCAGGCGGGTATCGTTATCAATCACCGTCAATTCGATGTCGTGCAGCTCAGCGAACTGGCGCATATCGTTGAGATCCAGCGCATGACTAAAGACGGTGTGGTGCGCACCACCGGCGACGATCCAGGCTTCGGACGCGGTCGCCAGATCCGGCTGTGCTTTCCACAGGGCGTTAGCCACCGGCAGTTTTGGCAGAGAGTGCGGCGTTTCGACCGCATCCACGCAGTTGACCAGCAGGCGGAAGCGATCGCCCAGGTCGATCAGGCTGGCGTTGATGGCCGGGCCGGTACGGGTGTTGAAGATCAGGCGAGCCGGATCCGCTTTGCCACCAATGCCGAGATACTGCACGTCGAGGATCGGTTTCTCTTCCACGGCGATCGTCGGGCAGACTTCCAGCATGTGCGAGCCGAGCACCAGGTCGTTGCCGTTATCGAAGTGGTAGGTGTAGTCCTCCATAAAGGAGGTGCCGCCCTGCAGACCGGTTGACATCACCTTCATGATGCGAAGCAGAGCGGCAGTTTTCCAGTCGCCTTCGCCCGCAAAGCCGTAGCCCTGCTGCATAAGACGTTGCACCGCCAGGCCGGGCAGCTGTTTCAGGCCGTGCAGATCTTCAAAGGTGGTGGTAAAGGCGTGGAAGCCGCCCTGTTCCAGGAAGCGCTTCATCCCCAGCTCAATGCGCGCGGCATCGAGCACGTTCTGGCGTTTTTCACCGTTGATTTGGGCGGCGGGCGTCAGGCGGTAGCTGCTTTCGTACTCGTCGACCAGCGCGCTCACGTCACCGTCGGTGATCTCATTGACGACCTGCACCAGATCGCCAACCGCCCAGGTGTTTACCGAGAAGCCGAACTTGATCTGCGCCGCGACTTTATCGCCGTCGGTCACCGCTACTTCACGCATGTTGTCGCCAAAACGCACCACTTTCAGATGGCGGGTATCCTGTTTTGACACTGCCTGACGCATCCATGAGCCGATACGTTTTTGCGCATTCTGATCCTGCCAGTGACCGGTCACCACCGCGTGCTGCTGGCGCATACGTGCACCAATGAAGCCGAACTCGCGGCCGCCGTGTGCGGTCTGGTTCAGGTTCATAAAGTCCATGTCGATGCTGTCCCACGGCAGAGACGCGTTGAACTGGGTGTGGAACTGCATCAGCGGTTTGTTAAGAATCGACAGGCCGTTGATCCACATTTTGGCCGGGGAGAAGGTGTGCAGCCACACGACCAGCCCGGCGCATTTATCATCGTAGTTCGCGTCGCGGCAGATATTGGTGATCTCGTCCGGCGTGGTGCCGAGCGGTTTCAGCACCAGCCTGCACGGCAGTTTGGCTTCCGCGTTCAGCGCGTTGACGACGTGCTCCGCATGTTTCGTGACCTGCTGCAGCGCTTCCGGCCCGTACAGATGCTGGCTGCCAATGACAAACCACACTTCATAGTTATTAAACAGGGTCATATCGTGTCCTTAATGAGTCAGGGTTGCCGTAGCATCCGCGGCGTTTTTAGCCGGGGCGGCGACAGGGAGATAGTGAAGTTCGGCGCTTTTCGCCCACTGCTGGTAGCGCTGGTAAAGCTGTTCGAAGCGCTGCGCCTGCTGAGGATGCGGCTGGAGCGTACTTTCCACCGCGCTCGCCATGTGTGTTTGTGCCGCCGGAATATCCGCGTGAACGCCTGCGGCTACGGCGGCAAAAATCGCCGCGCCAAGCGCGCAGCACTGATCGGAGGCCACAATCTGCAGCGGACGATTCAGAACGTCGCAGCAGGCCTGCATGATCACCGGGTTTTTACGGGCGATGCCGCCGAGCGCCATCACGTTGTCGACGTCGATACCCTGCTCTGTGAAACACTCCATAATGGCGCGGGCACCAAAGGCGGTCGCCGCAATCAGGCCGCCAAACAGCGCGGGCGCGTCGGTCGCCAGGTTGAGATCGGTAATCACCCCTTTCAGGCGCTGATTTGCAAACGGCGTGCGGCGACCGTTAAACCAGTCGAGTACCACCGGAAGATGATCAAGAGAAGGGTTCGTTGCCCAGGCTTCCGTAAGCTGCGGCAGTAGCTGCTTTTTGCTTTCAGAAATCTGCGCTTTCAGTTCAGGATGCGTGGCTGCCAGCCGATCCAGCGGCCAGCCCAGCACGCGGCCAAACCAGGCGTAGATATCGCCAAAGGCCGACTGGCCCGCCTCAAGGCCGATAAGGTCCGGCACGACGCTGCCATCAACCTGGCCGCAAATGCCTTTCACCGCGCGGTCACCCACGCTGGCTTTATCGGCCATCAGGATGTCGCAGGTTGAGGTGCCTATGACTTTCACCAGGGTGTTTGGCTGCGCACCGGCGCCGACCGCACCCATATGGCAGTCAAACGCGCCGCCGGAGATCGCCACGTTTTGCGGCAGCCCAAGGCGCGTCGCCCACTCCTGACAGAGCGTGCCAACCGGGATATCGGCGGTAAAGGTGTCGGTAAACAGCGGGTAGGTCAGGCTCTTGTTGATAACCGGATCAAGCTCATCGAAGAACGCCGCAGGCGGCAGCCCGCCCCAGCTCTCGTGCCACAGAGATTTATGCCCGGCGCTACAGCGACCGCGACGGATATCCTGCGGACGTGTGGTGCCGGAAAGCAGGGCGGGTACCCAGTCGCAAAGCTCAATCCAGGACGCCGCCGCCTGCGCCACTGACGCGTCTGCGCGGGTCACGTGCAGGATCTTGGCCCAGAACCATTCGCTGGAGTAAACGCCGCCAATAAAGCGCGAGTAGTCGGTTTTGCCGGGCTGGTGGCACAAACGGGTAATGGCTTCGGCTTCTTCAACGGCGGTATGGTCTTTCCACAGCACGAACATGGCGTTCGGGTTGTCGGCAAACTCCGGGCGCAGCGCCAGCACGCGGCCTTCGGCATCCACGGGGGCTGGCGTTGAGCCGGTGCTGTCCACGCCAATGCCCACGACGTCCGCACGCTGGGCGTCGGTGAGCTCCGCCAGCACGGTTTTGATCGCCGCTTCCATCGACTCAATGTAATCCCGCGGATGGTGACGGAACTGGTTATTCGGCGCATCGCAATAGCGCCCCTCTTGCCAGCGCGGGTACCACTCAACGCTGGTTGCTATCTCCTGGCCAGTGTTGCAGTCCACTGCCAGCGCGCGAACCGAGTCGCTGCCAAAGTCGAGGCCAATCGCAATTGCCATGGTGTTGCTCCATCGAAAACAGGTATGGAAGAACATTAGAGACTGGGGGCAAAAATCGTCAGGCAGGATCCGCTAATCTTATGGATTAAATTGCTGTTACGTTTGAAAGTGTGACGCCGTGCAAATAATCAATGTGGACATTTCTGCCGTACTTATAGACACTTTTGTTACTGCTTATCTGCACGCCAGCGTGGAGAAATCAGGGGAAAAGGCTGAAACATGGCGGACGTAAAAGCGGCGAGATGCGTGTAGGATCGTTTCGCGGGCCATTTTTATCCTGCTTTTAACGATATGGACAATTGGTTTCCTTCAGGACCGCCGGGAGAACTGAGTTTATGGCCGAAACGCAAAACGATCCCCTGTTGCCGGGATACTCGTTTAACGCCCATCTGGTGGCGGGGTTAACCCCCATTGAAGCCGACGGGTATCTTGATTTTTACGTCGATCGACCGCTGGGAATGAAAGGCTACATTTTGAACCTCACCGTGCGCGGTGAAGGGGTTATCAAAAATAACGATCGGCAGTTTATCTGCCGGCCCGGCGACATCCTGCTGTTCCCGCCGGGAGAGATCCACCACTACGGGCGTCATCCGGATGCCAAAGAGTGGTATCACCAGTGGGTCTATTTCCGCCCGCGCGCCTACTGGCAGGAGTGGCTGTCGTGGCCCGCCATTTTTGCGCATACCGGTTTTTATCGCCCGGACGAGGCCCATCAGGCGCAGTTCCGCGAGCTGTTTGCCCAGATTATTGAGGCGGGGCAGGCCGGCGGGCGCTACGCCGAGCTGCTGGCGATTAACCTGCTTGAGCAGGTCTTGCTGCGCCGGATGGAGGCGATCAACGAATCGCTGAACCCGCCGCTGGATAACCGCGTGCGCGATGCCTGCCAGTACATCAGCGATCACCTCGCCGACAGCCAGTTTGATATCGCCAGCGTCGCCCAGCATGTCTGCCTTTCACCGTCACGCTTGTCGCACCTTTTCCGTCAGCAACTGGGGGTCAGCGTGCTGAGCTGGCGCGAGGATCAGCGCATCAGCCAGGCGAAGCTGCTGCTGAGCACCACCCGGATGCCGATTGCGACCGTCGGGCGCAACGTCGGCTTTGAAGATCAGCTCTACTTTTCCCGCGTCTTTAAAAAGTGTACGGGTGCCAGCCCCAGTGAATTTCGGGCTGGATGTGAATAAACGGTAAAAAAAGATAAACAGGCGGGTGAACCTGGAAAGCACCCTGTAAACTATTCAGACAATTGATGCCTTGACGCGGTGCAGGGCGCTAAGCAGAATCGCTGATTCGTTTTCTGACCGGAATAGTTATGCAGGCATTGCTGGAACATTTTATCACCCAGTCCGTTATGTACTCGCTCATCGCCGTGGCGCTGGTGGCGTTTCTGGAATCGCTGGCGCTGGTGGGGCTGATCCTGCCCGGCACCGTGATGATGGCGGGGCTTGGTGCGCTTATCGGCAGCGGTGAGGTCAATTTCTGGCAGGCGTGGATGGCCGGGATCATCGGCTGTTTGCTGGGAGACTGGATCTCCTTCTGGCTGGGCTGGCGCTTTAAGAAACCGCTGCACCGCTGGTCGTTCATGAAAAAGAACAAAGCGCTGCTGGATAAAACCGAGCACGCGCTGCATCAACACAGCATGTTTACGATTCTGGTGGGGCGCTTTGTCGGACCAACGCGTCCGCTGGTGCCGATGGTGGCCGGCATGCTCGATCTGCCCGTGGCGAAATTCGTGGTGCCGAACATCATCGGCTGCGTCTTCTGGCCGCCGTTCTACTTCCTGCCGGGGATCCTCGCGGGGGCGGCAATCGATATCCCTGACGGGATGCAAAGCGGGGAGTTTAAGTGGCTGCTGCTGGGAACAGCTGTGCTGCTCTGGCTGGCGGTATGGCTGTGCTGGCGGTTATGGCGCAGCGCGAAAGCCAGTACCGATCGCCTGACGCGCTATCTGCCGCGCACTCGCCTGCTGTGGCTGGCCCCGCTGACGCTGGGTGTGGCGGTAGTGGCACTGGTGGCGCTGATTCGCCACCCGATGATGCCGGTATACGGTGAGATCCTGCTGAAGGTGGTAAGCCGTTAATCTTTTTTCCCTCTCCCTGTGGGAGAGGGCCTCAGACCGCATGAATACCCAGCAGTGAAGACACCCCCGCTCTACCGCTCAGCAGTTCTTCCGTTTCCCCATCCCACAGAATCCGCCCCTCGGCGACCACCACCGATCGCTGCGCAATCCGCGCCGCATCTTCAATGCTATGGGATACCATAAGCATCGTGAGCTGCTGGCGCTGGCAGACGTCCTGCACCAGCGCGAGCATCTCCTGACGCAGGGCCGGGTCGAGCGCCGAAAACGGCTCATCCAGCAGCAGCACCGGCTGCTCGCGAACCAGGCAGCGCGCCAGTGCGACCCGCTGACGCTGGCCGCCGGACAGTTCGCCGGGCAGCCTGTCGATGAAGTCGGCGATCCCCATCTGGGCGGCGATCGTATCAAGCTTATGACGCTGTGCATCGTTCAGCTTCATGCCCGGGTTCATCCCCAGGGCGATGTTTTGTCGCACGGTCAGATGCGTGAACAGGTTATTTTCCTGAAACAGCATCGACACCGGGCGCTTTGCCGGGGGTGTGCGGGTATGGTCCCGGTTTTCAATCATGATTGACCCGCTGGCCGGTTGCAGAAAACCGGCAATCAGGTTGAGCAACGTACTCTTCCCGGCACCGCTCGGGCCAAGGACTGCAATCATTTCGCCCTGTCGAACGGACAGCGTGAAACGCATCGGCAGATGCTGGTACAGCCAGGTTACATCAGTCAGTTTTAACATCACGCCCCGGGATTTTTTCGATAACGGTAAATAACGCAAAGCACAGCAGCAGCAGTAATAGCGCGGTGACAGCCCCGTCCTGGCTACGGTAAGAGCCAATTTGCTGATACAGCCAGAACGGTAGCGTGCGGAAATCGTCATTGCCGAAGAGGGCGACGACGCCGAAATCCCCAATCGACAGCACGCAGGCGAAGGCCAGCGCCTGGGCCAGCGGGCGCTTCAGCGCGCGCAGTTCGACGACGTTTATCCGACGCCAGCCCTGCATTCCCAGCGACTGACACAGCAAACCGTAGCGGCTGTTGATATCGCGCATCGGGTTTTCCAGCACCTTGAGCGCATACGGAATGGCCATCAGGGCGTTGGTAAAAATCACGATACCGTCTGCGCTTTCTGGCAGGCCGACGGTGCTGTTAAAGAGTAAAAAGAAGCCCGTCGCCAGCACGATCCCCGGCATCGCGAGGATCAACATCCCCGTCAGCTCAAGGGCTTGCCCGGCCTTGCGTGCATGGCGGGCGTACAGTTCGCGGCTGCTCCAGAGCAGCATCATGGTCAGAACGACGCACAGCAGACCGGCGGCCAGCGCGATGCGCAGCGAGGTCCACGTCGCCTGCCACAGAACCGGCTGCTGCAGCACGGACGCCATCGCCGGATTTAAGCCATCGACGACAACCGCGATCAGCGGCGGGAGCATCAGCATCAGCGCCATCACAATCAGAATGCCGTCCGTAATGCGGCTGTGCGTGCTGTCCTGCGGATCGCGCCAGCCCGCAATTTGATTGCTGCCGGGAGGAATGGCTTTGCTTAAGCGCTGGCTCAGAAGAACCAGCGCCAGGCAGCACATCATCTGCACGATTGCCAGTAGCGCGGCACGCCCGGGATCGTAGTCGTAACTCAGGGCCTGATAAATCGCCAGCTCAATGGTGGTGGCCAGCGGGCCACCGCCGAGGGAGAGCACGGTGGCGAAGCTGGCGAAGCAGAGCATAAAGATAAGCGCGGCAACGGGCGGGATCTGGCGGCGCAGCCACGGCCACTCCACGAAGCGGAAGAACGACCAGCCTCGCATCCCGAGCTGGGCGGCAATCTGCCGCTGCTCGCCCGGAATGGCCTCCAGCGCCTGTAAAAAGAGCCGGGTTGCCATCGGCATATTAAAAAAGATGTGCGCCAGCAGAATGCCCTGCAGCCCGTAAGGGGAGAAGGTCCACTCCAGGCCTAGCAGACCAGACAGCGAGGAGAGCCAGCCCTGGCGGCCATAGACGCTCAGGATCCCGAACACTGCCACCAGCACGGGCAGAATCAACGTCATGGCGCACAGGCGCAGCAGCGCCTGTCTGCCGGGGAAACGTCGGCGATAGAGCGCGCGAGCCAGGAAAATGGCCGGCACCACCGAGAGCATCGACGAGAGAAACGCCTGCCAGAAGGAGAAGCGGACGACGTGCCAGAGATAGCTGTCATGCCAGAGCGCGAGCAGGTCGCCCTCGGGCGCGTTCAGCCACAGCGCAAGAAAGGCACCCAGGCTGACCGTCACCATCAGCATGGCGGCGAGTAGCCCGGGGAGTAACCAGCCAGGGATCAGCGGCTGACGGCGCGTTGCCATTCACTTACCCATGTACCGCGCTCTGCGGCAACCTGCTGCGGTGTAAATTCCAGCGCGGTTTGCGGTTTGGTCAAGGTGTCAAAGCCAGCGGGCAGCGTCACGTCGATAACCGGGTACATCCAGTTGCCCGTCGGAATGGCATTCTGGAACGCAGGGGAGATCATAAATTTCAGGAACTTCTCAGCCAGCTCCGGCTGTTTGCTCGCGGCGGTACGCGCGGCGACTTCCACCTGCAGATAATGGCCTTCGGCAAAATCGGCGGCGGCGTAGTTATCTTTCTTCTCGCTGATAATGTGGTAGGCCGGAGAGGTGGTGTAGCTCAGCACCAGATCGCTTTCCCCTTTCAGGAACAGGCCGTAAGCCTCGCTCCAGCCCTTGGTCACGGTAACGGTTTTGGCGGCCAGTTTCTGCCACGCGTCAGGCGCTTTATCGCCGTAGACTTTTTGCATCCACAGCAGCAGGCCAAGCCCGGGGGTGCTGGTGCGCGGATCTTCATAAATCACGCGCCATTTCTGGTCGCTTTCAACCAGCTCCTTCAGGCTTTTTGGCGGATTCTTGAGCTTGTTTTTGTCATATACAAACGCGAAGTAGCCGTAGTCGAACGGCACGAAGGTGTCGTTTTTCCAGCCGCCCGGCACGTTAACGGCCTCTGCCGCGACGCCGCTTTTGGCAAAGAGCTTCGTTTGCGTGGCCGCATCCAGCAGGTTGTTATCGAGGCCCAGCACGACGTCGGCTTTGCTGTTTTTACCTTCCATACGCAGACGGTTCAGCAGCGAGACGCCGTCTTCCAGCGCCACGAATTTCAGCTCGCAGCCGCAGTCGGCTTCAAAGGCTTTTTTCACCACCGGGCCTGGGCCCCAGTCGGCAGAGAAGGAGTCGTAGGTGTAGACCGTCAGAACGGGCTTAGCAAACGCAGGCAGCGCAAACAGCGCCAGCAGGGGAAGAACTTTTTTTAACACTTTGCACCTCAAAGTTGAGTGGCAAAGGATTTTGAGCGACAGCCTCAAATCCCTTCGCCGGCGTTATCCGGATCAGGTTCGACGGGTATTATCTCAGCGCACATCAGTGATGCAGCACCCCGTTGAGAACGACAGCATTGTAATGATTTGGTGAATATTTCGAAAGCGTTATGGTTCCGGCGGCGCAAACCAGGCGGATTTAAAATCAAACCAGCCGAGGGTATTCATCCGCAGGCCGCGCATACTGCGTTGCCCCTGAATCATCAGCCAGTGGTGGATCAGCGGAACGATTGCCTGCTCCGCCATCAGCTGCTGGCACCAGACGGCCAGATTCATTTCGCCCGCCCGCCACTGGGCGGCGTCCTGCTGCCAGTCCCGGTTGATACAGTGCTGGATCAGCGGCACTTCATAAAGATGCGAGAAGAGCGAGAAATCAAGCGGCAGCGTGAAGTTAGCGCTGTTCAGCCAGATGTCGCTGACCACCTCGCCGCGATGCCATTCGTCATAATCGACCTCTTTGATCTCCAGCGTCACCCCCACGGCGGCGAGCAGCCGGTGCATGATTCTGGCGATAAACCGGTGCTCGACGTGCTCGCGATAGAATGTCAGGGTGATGGACTCCAGCCCGGCAGGCTTTTCAGCGTGCACCGGGCGCGCGTGGTGCCAGCGGGGAAGCAGCCCATACGCCGGGAACCACCACGACTGGTACTGCTCTTCCGCGTGATAAATCAGGTTCGCGGGGGCAAGAACGTGGCTGATCCACTGGCGAACCTCCAGGTTTGCACCGCGGTGGGTGCGGCTGTCGAACAGCAGATAGTAGCAGCCCTCTTCGAGGCGACTCTCCACGGCTTTTTCCCCGGTCATCGGGCCTTCCAGCGTCAGCCCCACGCTCAGCTCTTCAGTGATATCCGGCAGTACCCAGACGTTCACCTCGTCGATTAACGCCCGGTAGCCAAAGTAGTCATCAAAGGCGCGGATCTTGAGCTGGTTACTGTTATTGCGGGAAACGGCGTACGGGCCGGTGCCGATTGGCAGGCTGGCAAAGTTGTTCAGTGATTCCCATTCGGCGGGCAAAATCATCGATGGCACATAGCCCAGCAGCCAGGGGAGCCATTGATCCGGCTGCGACAGTTCAATATCCAGCGTCCAGGCCGTCGGTGAATGAAGACGGGTGATATGCGAATAGAGCGGCAGCTTGCGGGCGCGTTCTAACGAGGCAATAACGTCGCTCATCTCCAGCTCGCGACCGTGATGGAAATGGATGCCGGGACGTAAAAAGAAGCGCCAGTGGCGCGGAGAAAGCTGTTGCCAGTGGTGCGCAATATCGGCTTCGAGTTCCCCGTTTTCCTCATTTATGCGCGTCAGGCCGCTGAAAATCTGCCGCGCCATGTGCGTTTCCGAGCGGCGTAAGGCGCTTCCCGGTAACAGATTTTTCATCGGACGGTAGTACAGCACCCGCAGAATGTGACGGCCCTGGCGGAAGCTCCGCCCGAGATGCGAGACCAGCATCTGGCGCACCGCCGCCTTGTCACCGACCAGTTGCACCAGCTGATCGATTCTGTCCTGCTCCAGCAGATCCTCCGCCCGCTGCTGCTGCAAGGCGAGGCCGGTATAGAGAAAGGTCAGACGCGAGCGCTTGCCGCGTCCGGCTTCTGCTTCCCAGTTTAGCCAGCCCTGCTGCTGCATGGTGTTGAGCAGCGTGCGCATATGGCGTCGGGAACAGTTAAGCAAATCAGCCAGCTCGTTAAGCGTGGTCTCCTGCGACTGGCCCTCGCAGCACTGCCAGAGGCGAATGAATTGTTGTTGCAGACGACCGGACGGCATAAAAGGGGAACTCCTGACAAAAAATCAGCAATTTATTTATCCCTATATTAAGCCAATAATTCTCCCTGATGAAGCGAGGAGGTAAATTATGAAGAGGTCTACCGCACGTCAGTTTTATCAACAGTATTTTTTAGCGACACAGGGTGTGTCCTGGCTGGCCCGCCAGTGTGCAGAGCAACGGCTGAAAATGCTTGAAGAACTGATGCAGTGGGACGTTACGAAATCGACCTCTTCTCGCTAACTCGCCTCGATCATGTGTGACTGAGTATTGGTGCTAATCACCCGCCAGCAAAATGTTTTTGCTGGCTTTTTTCGTTTACTATTTCGCCCAATTCGTTTTGCTTTCATAAGGATTTGTGCATGCTCTGGTTGATGACAATGGGGCGACGCCTGAACGGCGTGTACGCCGCTTTTATGCTGGTCGCCTTTATGATGGGCGTTGCTGGGGCGCTACAGGCTCCGACGCTGAGCCTGTTCCTCAGCCGCGAAGTGGGCGCGCAGCCGTTTTGGGTCGGCCTGTTTTATACCGTTAACGCCATCGCCGGGATCCTGGTGAGCCTGTGGCTGGCAAAACGATCGGACAACCAGGGCGATCGCCGCCGGCTCATCCTGTTCTGCTGCGCCATGGCGGTGGGGAATGCCTTGCTGTTTGCCTTCAACCGTCACTACCTGACGCTCATTACCTGCGGCGTGCTGCTGGCTTCGTTGGCTAATACCGCCATGCCACAACTGTTTGCGCTAGCTCGCGAATATGCCGATAACTCGGCGCGCGAAGTGGTGATGTTCAGTTCGGTGATGCGTGCGCAGCTCTCTCTGGCGTGGGTCATCGGCCCGCCGCTGGCGTTCATGCTGGCGCTGAATTACGGTTTTACCGTCATGTTTTCCATCGCCGCCGGGATTTTTGTGATCAGCCTTGCGCTGATCGCCTTCGCGCTGCCCTCGGTCGCACGGGTTGAACAGATAACGGATAAACCGATCACCCAGGTAAGCGGCTGGCAGGATAAGAACGTGCGCATGCTGTTCATTGCCTCCACCCTGATGTGGACCTGTAACACCATGTACATCATCGACATGCCGCTGTGGGTAAGCAGCGATCTGGGCCTGCCTGACAGGCTTGCGGGGATCCTGATGGGAACGGCCGCCGGGCTGGAAATCCCGGCGATGATCCTGGCCGGGTATTACGTGAAGCGCTTTGGAAAACGCCGGATGATGATTGTCGCCGTGGCGGCTGGGGTGCTGTTCTACCTTGGGCTGATCCTCTTTCACTCGCGTGACGCGCTGCTGGCACTGCAGCTGTTCAACGCCGTGTTTATCGGGATCGTTGCCGGGATAGGGATGCTCTGGTTCCAGGACCTGATGCCGGGCCGCGCCGGGTCGGCCACGACGCTGTTTACCAACAGTATTTCAACGGGCGTGATACTGGCAGGGGTTATTCAGGGCGCGTTGTCGCAAAGCTACGGGCACGCTGTGGTGTACTGGGTAATTGCGGCCATTTCGGTCGTGACGCTGGTGTTGACGTGCCGGGTAAAAGACGTCTGATTCTGGAAGGCGGCTTCACGAAATGAAATGACTTTCTGACAGAGGCTGAGAAGGGGAATAGAGTGCGTGGCGGGTGCTTGAGGCTGTTTGCCTCAGGCTTTCGCAAGAGGCAAACAGTGGAGAGTCCCACATCAAAAAACTGATGGGGAGACCAACTTCACAACCAACATTGCGAGGTTAGTCTCTTCGTTGCCGAAAAGCAATAAGGAGGCTGGAATGCCAAAACGTGCTCTGCTGTTAGGTTTGTTTTTGATCTGTACGACGCTGTTGATCTTCACCTGGATGGTGCGCGATTCGCTATGTGAATTGCATTTCAGACAGGAGAAAACAGAGCTGGCGGCAGTGTTGGCTTACGAAGCAAAACGTTAGCGGTATTGGCGGGGAAGTGTCCCCGCCTCTCCAGAGTGGTTGAGCCTCAACGCACCCTTATCAATGGCCCGCATTCTGCGGGCCATTGCCTTTAGCCCATAAACGCAGGCTGTTTTTTCTCGTATTCGGAAATGGCGGCTTCGTGCTGCAGCGTTAAGCCGATGCTGTCCAGCCCGTTCAGCATGCAGTGACGACGGAACGCGTCAATGCTGAAGCTGTAGGTTTTATCGCCGGCTTTGACCACTTCCGCTTCCAGATCTACTTCAAACGACATGCCCGGAGTCGCCTGCACCAGCGCGAATAACTCATCGACCTGTTCATCGCTCAGCGTCACCGGCAGCAGCTGGTTGTTAAAGCTGTTGCCATAGAAAATGTCCGCGAAACTCGGGGCGATAACCACCTTAAAGCCGTAGTCGGTCAGCGCCCACGGCGCGTGTTCACGTGAGGAACCGCAGCCAAAGTTTTCACGTGCCAGCAGAATCGAGGCGCCGTCGAATTCAGGAAAGTTCAGAACGAACTCCGGGTTCGGAACTTCACCTTTATCGTCAAGGAACCGCCAGTCATTGAACAGGTGCGCACCAAAACCGGTCCGGGTCACTTTCTGCAAAAACTGCTTGGGAATGATCGCGTCGGTATCAACGTTGGCGGCATCCAGAGGGACAACCCGGCCCGTATGTTGGGTAAATTTCTCTGCCATGATTGTCTCCTTATTTCAGGCTGCGAATGTCGGCGAAATGGCCGGTGACGGCTGCCGCAGCGGCCATTGCCGGGCTGACCAGATGGGTACGCCCGCCGCGGCCCTGACGGCCTTCAAAGTTACGGTTGCTGGTGGAGGCGCAGCGCTCGCCCGGATTCAAACGGTCGTTGTTCATGGCCAGACACATGGAGCAGCCGGGCAGACGCCACTCAAAGCCCGCGTCGATAAAGATCTTATCCAGACCTTCGGCTTCCGCCTGCGCCTTCACCGGGCCGGAGCCAGGCACGACCAGCGCCTGCACGCCGGGTGCCACTTTGCGGCCTTTGGCAATGTCGGCTGCGGCGCGCAAATCTTCGATACGTGAGTTGGTGCAGGAACCAATAAACACTTTGTCGATCGCGACATCGGTCAGCGGAACCCCAGGTTTCAGCCCCATATAGGCCAACGCTTTTTCCGCGCTGGCACGCTCTACCGGGTCGGCAAAAGAGGCCGGATCCGGCACATTATCGTTAACGGAGATCACCTGGCCGGGATTGGTTCCCCAGGTCACCTGCGGGGCAATCTCTTCCGCCTGCAGGGTGACCACGGTGTCGAAGACCGCGCCGTCATCGGTTTTCAGGGTTTTCCAGTATTCCACCGCATCGGCATAATCGCGATCTTTGGGGGCGTGCAGGCGGCCTTTCACGTAGTCAAAAGTAGTTTCGTCTGGCGCAACCAGACCCGCTTTCGCCCCCATCTCAATCGCCATGTTGCACAGGGTCATACGACCTTCCATGCTCAGGGCCTGAATGGCTTCGCCGCAGAACTCGACAACGTGGCCGGTGCCGCCCGCGCTACCGGTTTTACCGATAATGGCCAGAACGATGTCTTTCGCGGTGATGCCCGGAGCGGCTTTGCCCTTCACCTCAATCTTCATGGTTTTGGCGCGGCCCTGCTTCAGGGTCTGGGTCGCCAGCACGTGTTCAACTTCAGAGGTCCCAATCCCGAACGCCAGTGCGCCGAACGCGCCGTGGGTGGCGGTATGGGAGTCGCCGCAGACGATGGTCATCCCCGGCAAGGTAATGCCCTGCTCAGGCCCCATCACATGGACGATGCCCTGATAAGGGTGATTCAGGTCGTACAGCTCCACGCCAAACTCGTTGCAGTTCTTAATCAGCTCCTGCATCTGGATCCGCGCCATCTCGCCTGAGGCGTTGATGTCTTTAGTCTGGGTGGAGACGTTGTGATCCATCGTGGCAAAAGTCTTGCCCGGCTGACGTACCGGGCGCTTGTGCGCCCTCAGGCCGTCAAATGCCTGTGGAGAGGTCACTTCGTGTACCAGGTGACGGTCAATGTACAGCAGTGGGGTTTCGTCAGGCGCCTCATAAACGACATGGGCATCAAACAACTTTTCATATAACGTCTTCGCCATGATTACACCCCTTCAGCAACATAGCGGGCAATGATGTCGCCCATTTCATCGGTACTGACTGCCGCCGTGCCGCGCGCCAAATCGCCGGTACGGATGCCTTCTTCTAACGCGCGGTTGATGGCGTTTTCAATGGCCGTCGCGGCTTCGCCTGCATCAAGGCTGTAGCGCAACAGCAGAGCCAGCGACAGGATCTGCGCAATCGGGTTGGCAATGTTTTTACCCGCGATATCCGGAGCAGAGCCGCCCGCCGGTTCGTACAGGCCAAAGCCCTCTTCGTTGAGGCTGGCGGAAGGCAGCATCCCCATGGAGCCGGTGATCATCGCGCACTCGTCCGACAAAATGTCGCCGAACAGGTTGGAGCAGAGCAGTACGTCAAACTGGGACGGATCTTTAATCAACTGCATCGTCGCGTTATCAATGTACATATGCGACAGCTCAACGTCCGGGTACTGTCTGGCAACGTCGCTGACGATTTCGCGCCACAAAATTGAGGATTGCAGTACGTTCGCTTTATCGATTGAGGTCACTTTGTGACGGCGCTTGCGTGCGGATTCAAACGCGATATGGGCGATCCGCTCGATCTCGAAGCGGTGATAGACTTCGGTATCAAACGCCTTTTCATGCTGGCCGCTGCCTTCACGGCCTTTCGGCTGACCAAAGTAGATCCCGCCGGTGAGCTCACGCACGCACAGAATGTCGAAGCCGTTAGCGGCGATATCCGCGCGCAGCGGGCAAAACTCTTCCAGCCCCGGGTACAGCTTCGCCGGACGCAGGTTGCTGAACAATTTGAAATGTTTGCGCAACGGCAGCAGCGCACCGCGCTCAGGCTGCTCTGCCGGTGGCAGATGTTCCCATTTAGGGCCACCTACGGAGCCGAACAGCACGGCATCGGCATTTTCGCAGCCTTCAACCGTGGCTTTTGGCAGTGGCGTACCCTGATTATCGATGGCGACACCGCCCACATCGTAGTGGCTGGTGGTAATTTTCATCGCAAAACGCGAGCGAACGGCTTCCAGTACTTTCAGCGCCTGTGCCATCACTTCCGGGCCAATACCGTCGCCCGGTAACACAGCAATATGGTGATTCTTCGACATTACACGGTTTCCTTGTTGTTCTCTTTATTCTGAGCTTTGCGTTGCAACTCTTTATCCACTTCAGCGGCGCGCCAGATGTTATTCAGGACATGAACCATCGCTTTGGCAGAGGATTCAACGATGTCCGTTGCCAGACCAACCCCGTGGAAACGGCGGCCATTGTGATTGACGACGATATCAACCTGACCCAGGGCATCTTTACCGTGCCCCTTGGCGCTGAGGCCATACTTAACCAGCTCGATGTCATACTCTGTGATGCGATTGATTGCCTGATAAATGGCATCCACCGGGCCGTTGCCGTTGGCCGCTTCGGCTTTAATCTCTTCACCGCAGGCCAGTTTCACCGAGGCGGTGGCGATATCGCTTGAGCCGGACTGCACGCTGAAGTAATCCAGGCGGAAATGCTCTGGCTCTTCCTGTTGCTTGTTGATGAACGCCAGCGCTTCCAGGTCATAGTCGAAGACCTGGCCTTTTTTATCCGCCAGCTTCAGGAACGCGTCGTACAGCTGGTCCATGTTGTAATCGCTGTCTTTGTAACCCATCTCTTCCATACGGTGCTTCACCGCTGCCCGACCAGAGCGTGAGGTCAGGTTCAACTGAACCTGGTTCAGGCCGATGGATTCCGGGGTCATGATTTCGTAGTTTTCACGGTTCTTGATGACGCCGTCCTGGTGAATACCGGAGGAGTGTGCAAACGCGCCGGTGCCAACGATCGCCTTGTTGGCAGGGACCGGCATATTGCAGATCTGGCTTACGGTCTGGCTGGTGCGCCAGATTTCATGGTGATTAATGCGCGTATTCACATTCATGATGTCTTTACGCACTTTAATTGCCATGATGACCTCTTCCAGCGAGCAGTTACCGGCGCGTTCGCCGATCCCGTTCATCGCGCCTTCTACCTGACGCGCCCCGGCGTGAACGGCCGCAATGGCGTTGCCGACAGCCAGCCCCAAATCATCGTGGGTATGAACGGAGATGATCGCTTTATCGATGTTAGGCACGCGGTCATACAGGCCGGTGATGATGTTGGAAAATTCAAACGGCATGGTGTAGCCGACGGTGTCCGGGATGTTGATGGTTTTGGCTCCTGCGTTGATTGCAGCTTCCACCACGCGCGCCAGATCCTCAATCGGCGTACGGCCCGCATCTTCACAGGAGAATTCAACGTCATCCGTATAGTTACGCGCACGCTTAACCATATATACCGCGCGTTCAATCACCTCATCCAGCGTGCTGCGCAGCTTAGTGGCAATGTGCATTGGAGAGGTGGCGATAAACGTATGAATTCGGAAGGCTTCAGCCACCTTCAGCGACTCGGCCGCCACGTCGATGTCTTTCTCAACACAGCGCGCCAGACCGCAGACGCGGCTGTTTTTGACGGTGCGCGCGATGGTCTGTACCGATTCGAAATCGCCCGGGGAAGAGACCGGGAAACCGACCTCCATCACGTCAACGCCCATACGTTCGAGGGCCAGCGCAATCTGCAGTTTTTCTTTCACGCTCAGGCTTGCCTGCAACGCCTGTTCACCGTCGCGTAATGTCGTATCGAAAATAATGACTTGCTGGCTCATGGGTTAGGTCCTTGTCTGTCTTAGGGCGCCTTGCTACGAGCATAAAAAAACCCGCGCAGTGGCGCGGGTTCTTAGTTTTACTGGAGACGATTCAACGCTGAATTTCGCCCGCCAGACTACCGCGCACAGTGGATGCGTTTAGTAGTAGTAGGCTGGTGAAGCGAATGGTGCGGATCATGAATCGTGCTCCCGTTAAAATCGATATGCTTTTAGTGGTACTGGATACGAGGTTTCATGTCAACCCCCGACGGTAAAAACGCAGCGGATTAACGGGCAGGGCGGATTTTACACTTTAGCTAATTGTGCTGGATTTCGTGTTTATAACCATTCTGATTGTCTATTTTTGGACCGGGCATTTATTTATGAAATGGTTCAAATATATTTTCTTTCAAATAAACACATATTTTAAACGTCATGTGTAATGAAGCTAAACCTTTTTTAATTCATTTATTTATAATTATGGTGAATGATTTCAGGTGGGGGTGAGGCGGGCCCTATGATAGCAAAATGTTAATGAGTTTGTGTAGTCTGAGGTTAATAGTTTAATAATACTTAAATTATCATTCATTTTTGAGGTGATTGTTTATTTGCCGGAATTATGCTTTCATTTCATTATTAATGTTTTATATATCGATTGTTCGAACGTTACCTTTCGCTTAGTGGCTAAGCGAAGCCACTTTTTGATGAGTTTTTCTTTATATTTTCCGAATTTTAAAGAATTCTCTTTCGCTGGTTTTATATGCATGATAAATCATATTTTTCGAACTTATTACTGCACTTTGGTAAAGGGAGTTTAGCGTGACAGTGGAGTCAAGAATGCAAGAAAATAATATTAATCAACCTCAAGTCTATGATGGGGTTAAGCCTCAGTTACGCACCGTCGATCTTAATCTGTTAACCGTGTTTGATGCGGTCATGCAGGAGCAGAATATCACGAGAGCGGCGCAGTCTCTGGGAATGTCTCAACCCGCAGTCAGTAATGCCGTCGCCAGACTTAAGGTGATGTTTAATGACGAACTCTTTGTTCGTTATGGCAGAGGGATCCAACCTACGGCGCGTGCATTCCAGCTTTTCGGCGCGGTTCGCCAGGCGCTGCAATTAGTGCAAAATGAACTGCCGGGTTCAGGGTTTGAACCGCTAAGCAGCGAACGTGTATTCCATCTCTGCGTCTGCAGTCCTTTAGATAATTATTTAACATCTATTATCTACAATAAAGTGGAAGAGATTGCGCCAAATATTCACCTCGTTTTTAAATCATCGTTAAATCAGAACACTGAGCATCAGTTGCGTTACCAGGAAACCGAGTTTGTGCTGGGTTATGAAGAGTTCCGTCGCCCGGAATTCTCCTGCGTTCCTCTGTTTAAAGATGAAATGGTGTTGGTCGCCAGTAAAAAACATCCGCGTATGAATTCACCGCTGCGTGAAAATGATGTCTATAACGAACAGCACGCCGTTGTTGCTCTCGACAGATATGCTTCATTCAGCCAACCGTGGTATGACACGCCTGATAAACAAGCCTGCGTGGCCTATCAGGGAATGGCGATGGTAAGTGTATTAAACGTGGTATCTCAGACTCAGCTGGTGGCTATTGCGCCGCGCTGGCTGGCTGAAGAGTTCTCAGAGCCGCTGGGGCTGCAAGTCCTGCCTTTACCGCTCAAACTCAATAGCCGCACCTGCTATCTTTCCTGGCATGAAGCCGCTGGACGAGATAAAGGCCATCAATGGATGGAAGAGCTTCTTATTAGCGTGTGTGGTCGCTAAATGAATCGGGGTAAATCGTGATAACGACCACGATTTATCCTGGGTTTGTTTAAATATCTACTATTTTATTCTGTTTGATTTTTTTTGCCTCGCCAGACAGCGCGTAAAAATAGATCATTTACTGATTCCTCCCGCTTTTAGGCGATGATTTATCAGCGCGTTTCACTCCCCCAGATGAATTCACCATTAATTATGATAATCCCTCTCTTTTCCACTTTTTAAGCCTCCAGATCGCCCCGGTTTGCTAATTGCCTGCCTCATAACGAGCGGTTAAGGTAACGCTCACTCTGCAAAATATAAGATGGGTTAATCCCCGTTGTAAGACGGCGTGGATGATACGTTTGCGACCTGTCGATAACAAAAGCCTGGAGGCAAAGCATGGAGATGTTGTCTGGCGCGGAAATGGTCGTCCGATCGCTCATCGATCAGGGCGTAAAGCAGGTGTTTGGCTATCCCGGAGGCGCAGTTCTTGATATTTACGATGCGCTCCATACGGTAGGCGGCGTCGATCATGTTCTGGTTCGTCACGAACAGGCTGCGGTGCACATGGCCGACGGCCTGGCGCGGGCGACGGGTGAGGTGGGCGTTGTGCTGGTCACCTCCGGCCCTGGCGCAACCAATGCCATCACCGGGATTGCCACCGCCTATATGGACTCCATCCCGCTGGTGATCCTCTCCGGGCAGGTGGCCACCTCCCTGATTGGCTACGACGCGTTCCAGGAGTGCGACATGGTGGGGATCTCGCGCCCCGTCGTGAAGCACAGTTTTCTGGTGAAGCAGACGGAAGATATTCCCGGCGTGCTGAAAAAGGCGTTCTGGCTGGCGGCGAGCGGTCGTCCCGGCCCGGTGGTGGTCGATCTGCCGAAAGACATTTTGAATCCGGCAAACAAACTGCCTTACGTCTGGCCGGAGTCGGTAAGCATGCGTTCTTACAACCCGACGACTCAGGGACATAAAGGACAAATAAAGCGCGCGCTGCAAACGCTTCTGGCGGCTAAGAAGCCGGTGGTCTACGTGGGCGGCGGAGCCATCAATGCCGCGTGTGAAACGCAGCTGCGCGAGCTGGTTGAGAAATTAAACCTTCCGGTGGCGTCATCATTGATGGGGCTTGGCGCGTTCCCGGCGTCGCACCGTCAGGCGCTGGGGATGCTGGGTATGCATGGTACCTACGAAGCCAACATGACGATGCACAATTCTGATGTGATCTTCGCGGTTGGCGTGCGCTTTGACGATCGTACGACCAATAACCTCGCGAAATACTGCCCGAACGCGACGGTGCTGCACATTGATATCGACCCCACATCGATTTCCAAAACGGTCGCGGCCGATGTGCCAATCGTCGGCGATGCTCGTCAGGTTCTGGAGCAGATGCTGGAGCTGCTGGTTCAGGAAACCACCGCTCAGCCGCTGGATGAGATCCGCGACTGGTGGCAGCAGATCGCCCAGTGGCGTGCGCGTCAGTGTCTGAAGTTTGACACCCAAAGCGAGCACATTAAACCGCAGGCGGTGATCGAAACGATCTGGCGTCTCACCCACGGCGATGCGTACGTGACATCGGACGTTGGCCAGCACCAGATGTTTGCCGCGCTCTACTATCCATTTGATAAACCCCGCCGCTGGATCAACTCCGGCGGGCTGGGCACCATGGGCTTTGGCCTTCCCGCCGCGCTGGGGGTGAAGCTGGCGCTGCCCAATGAAACCGTGGTGTGCGTGACGGGGGATGGCAGTATTCAGATGAACATTCAGGAGCTTTCCACCGCGCTGCAGTACGAACTGCCGGTGCTGATCCTGAACCTGAATAACGGCTACCTCGGAATGGTGAAGCAGTGGCAGGATATGATCTACTCCGGTCGTCATTCTCAGTCATACATGACCTCCCTGCCTGATTTTGTCCGTCTGGCCGAGGCCTATGGACACGTGGGGATGCGGGTGTCCAGTCCGGCTGAGCTGGAGGCGAAACTCAGCGAAGCGCTTGAGCACGTTAAAAACAATCGCCTTGTTTTCATGGACGTCATCGTGGACGGGGCCGAACATGTTTATCCCATGCATATTCGCGGTGGTGGCATGGACGAAATGTGGTTAAGCAAAACGGAGAGAACCTGATATGCGCCGGATATTATCTGTATTACTGGAAAACGAGTCAGGCGCATTGTCGCGCGTCATTGGGCTTTTTGCCCAGCGCGGCTATAACATTGAAAGCCTGACGGTTGCCCCGACGGACGATCCGACGCTATCGCGGATGACCATCCAGACCGTGGGTGATGCCAAAGTGCTTGAGCAGATCGAAAAGCAGCTGCATAAGCTGGTCGACGTGCTGCGCGTAAGCGAACTGGGGCAGGGCGCTTACGTCGAGCGTGAAGTGATGCTGGTGAAAATTCAGGCCAGCGGGTATGGCCGTGAAGAGGTTAAACGCAATACGGATATCTTCCGTGGGCAGATCATCGATGTTACCCCTTCTATATATACCGTGCAGCTGGCCGGCACGAGTGACAAGCTGGATGCTTTTCTCGCCTCGGTGCGGGATGTCGCAAAAATAGTTGAAGTGGCGCGCTCCGGCATTGTTGGCCTGTCGCGCGGCGATAAAATCATGCGTTAGACGTCAAAAAGGTTCGCCTCTTTCTGCCCGGTCGCCAAAGCCGGGCTTTTTTTTGTTCAAACCGCCGCGAATGCAGATAAAAGCGATTGCCGCGGTGACTATTCTGCGTTTAGATGTTAAAAGATTTAACCATAACCTTGACAGGGCCATGGACTCTTTTCTTTTTTTGAGGGGCAATTGTGAAACTGGATGAAATCGCCCGGCTAGCCGGCGTGTCACGAACTACGGCCAGCTATGTGATTAACGGTAAAGCAAAGCAGTACCGTGTCAGCGATAAGACCGTGGAAAAAGTCATGGCGGTGGTTCGTGAGCATAACTACCATCCGAATGCTGTCGCCGCCGGTCTGCGTGCCGGGCGCACCCGCTCTATCGGTCTGGTGATCCCGGATCTGGAAAACACCAGCTATACCCGCATTGCTAACTATCTTGAACGTCAGGCGCGCCAGCGTGGCTACCAACTGCTGATCGCCTGTTCAGAAGATCAGCCTGATAACGAGATGCGCTGTATCGAACACCTTCTCCAGCGGCAGGTTGATGCCATTATTGTCTCGACGTCCTTGCCGCCTGAGCATCCTTTCTATCAACGCTGGGCGAACGACCCGTTCCCGATTGTGGCGCTTGACCGTGCGCTGGACCGCGAACACTTTACCAGCGTCGTGGGGGCCGATCAGGACGATTCAGAAATGCTGGCCGCCGAGCTAAGAACCTTCCCGGCGGAAACGGTGCTGTATCTGGGGGCTTTACCCGAGCTGTCCGTCAGCTTCCTGCGTGAGCAAGGGTTCAGAACCGCCTGGAAAGACGATCCGCGTGAAGTCCATTACCTCTATGCCAACAGCTATGAGCGTGAAGCTGCCGCACAACTCTTCGAAAAATGGCTGGAAACGCATCCGATGCCGCAGGCGCTGTTCACCACCTCTTTCGCGCTGTTGCAGGGTGTGATGGACGTGACGCTGCGTCGTGACGGTAAACTCCCCTCTGACCTGGCGATTGCCACGTTTGGGGATAACGAACTGCTCGATTTCCTGCAGTGCCCGGTGCTGGCCGTTGCGCAGCGTCATCGCGACGTGGCAGAGCGCGTGCTGGAAATCGTTCTGGCGAGCCTGGATGAGCCGCGTAAACCGAAACCGGGGCTGACGCGTATCAAACGCAATCTTTATCGCCGCGGCATTTTAAGCCGCCATTAAGTTGTTCAGGGGTAGCGTTTGCTACCCCTTTTTAGCGTAATAGGGTGAAAGACAATTCCCGCAGGAAAATTAGGATAATTCTTTACGCGTTGTCGTCTGCTATTTTTCTTAATTCATTCTGGCTTTTAAATAGCCTTTTAAAGAACATTTATACGATTTTTAATCCGCCGCACTGAATTATTTTGTTACAAACCCTGTCCGGGGCGATGAATATCCAGACGTTTTTTCTCGCTTCCAGCCAGCCTGCCCATCAACCTGCATCCTCGCGCGAATCTGGCGCTGTTCCTGTCAGGCAATATGTCCTAAAATGCTGCCCGCGTCGCAAACTGACACTTTATATTTGCTGGTGACGATATGAAGCGATCTTTAACGCTTACGTGCATATTCGTTTTTTTCTTACAAATATTCATAACGTTAATTTGCCTCGCCAGTTGTGCAGTTATTAATCAGGTTGAGTTGTCTCTGTAAATACCGGGCTTTCGGACTCATATAGGGATAGTCCTGGCTTGACAAGCTTTTCCCTCGCTCCGTAAACTCCTTTGGGTGGGAATTTGTGGGGTAAAGTGGTTTAGAGGGGTGAGGCTGGCATGTTCCGTGGGGCAACGTTAGTCAATCTCGACAGCAAGGGGCGTTTATCGGTACCAACCCGATACCGCGACCAGTTGATCGAGAACGCTTCAGGTCAAATGGTCTGCACCATTGACATCAACTCCCCCTGCCTGCTGCTTTATCCTTTACCTGAATGGGAAATTATTGAGCAAAAGCTGTCGCGACTGTCGAGCATGAACCCGCAGGAACGCCGCGTGCAGCGGCTGTTATTGGGACATGCCAGTGAATGTCAGATGGATAGCGCAGGGCGTTTACTGATCGCGCCTGTGTTGCGGCAACATGCCGGTCTGACAAAAGAAGTGATGCTGGTCGGGCAGTTCAATAAGTTTGAGCTGTGGGATGAAACGACCTGGTATCAACAGGTCAGGGAAGATATCGACGCTGAGCAGTCGGATTCCGCGACACTATCGGAACGGCTGCAGGACTTGTCTCTATAAATATGATGGAAAATTATAAACATACAACGGTGTTGCTGGATGAGGCCGTTAACGGCCTGAATATTCGTCCGGACGGCATCTACGTTGATGGCACTTTTGGTCGCGGTGGACACTCGCGTTTAATCCTCTCACAGCTTGGAGCGGAAGGACGCCTGCTGGCAATCGATCGCGATCCGCAGGCGATTGCCGTTGCGCAAACCATCGACGATCCTCGTTTTTCCATCGTGCATGGACCTTTCTCTGCGCTCGCGGACTACGTGGCCGAGCGCGGCTTAACCGGCAAGATTGACGGCATTCTCCTCGATCTTGGCGTCTCTTCACCCCAGCTTGATGATGCCGAACGTGGTTTCTCCTTTATGCGTGACGGTCCGCTGGATATGCGTATGGACCCTACGCGCGGTCAGTCTGCTGCCGAATGGCTTCAGACGGCGGACGAAGCGGATATCGCCTGGGTGATCAAAACCTTCGGTGAAGAGCGTTTTGGCAAACGCATTGCGCGCGCCATCGTTGAGCGTAACCGCATTGAGCCAATGACCCGCACGAAAGAGCTGGCTGAGGTTATCGCGGCGGCGACGCCGGTGAAAGATAAGCATAAACATCCCGCGACCCGTACCTTCCAGGCGGTGCGCATCTGGGTAAACAGTGAACTGGAGGAAATAGAGCTGGCGCTAAAAAGCTCGCTCGACGTGCTGGCCCCGGGTGGGCGGTTATCCGTAATCAGCTTCCATTCACTGGAAGACCGCATTGTGAAACGCTTTATGCGCGAGCAAAGTCGCGGTCCTCAGGTGCCTGCGGGGCTGCCGATGACGGAAGAACAGCTCAGCAAGCTGGGGGGTCGTCAGCTGCGAGCACTAGGCAAGTTGATGCCGGGCGAAGAAGAGGTGGCAGAGAATCCACGAGCCCGTAGTTCAGTGCTGCGTGTAGCAGAGAGGACGAACGCATGATCGGCAGAGTGACAGAGACCCTAAGCAAAGTTAAGGGATCGTTAGGAAGCAACGAGCGCCATGCCTTGCCTGGCGTGATCGGCGACGATCTTTTGCGGTTTGGGAAGCTGCCACTCTGCTTGTTCATTTGCATCATCGTGACGGCAGTAACGGTGGTCACTACGGCCCACCACACCCGTTTGTTAACCGCGCAGCGCGAGCAGTTGGTGCTGGAACGTGATGCGCTGGATATCGAATGGCGAAACCTCATTCTTGAAGAGAACGCGCTCGGCGATCACAGCCGGGTTGAACGGATCGCAACGGAAAAGCTGCAGCTGCAGCATGTTGATCCTTCTCAGGAAAATATCGTAGTACAAAAATAAGGGAAAACGCGACGCATGAAAGCAGCGGCAAAAACGCTAAAACCAAAACGTCAGGAAGAACAGGCCAACTTTGTGAGTTGGCGTTTTGCGTTGCTTTGCGGCTGCATTTTACTGGCGCTGGGGTTCCTGCTGGGACGCGTGGCGTGGTTGCAAATCATCGCCCCTGACATGCTGGTGCGCCAGGGCGACATGCGTTCTCTGCGCGTTCAGGAAGTGTCTACCTCTCGCGGCATGATCACCGACCGCTCTGGCCGTCCGCTGGCGGTGAGCGTGCCGGTAAAAGCCATTTGGGCTGACCCTAAAGAGCTGCACGACGCGGGGGGGATCACGCTTGATAACCGCTGGAAAGCGCTCTCCGATGCGCTGAAAATGCCGCTGGATCAACTGGCGTCGCGCGTTAACGCTAACCCGAAAGGGCGTTTTATCTATCTGGCACGTCAGGTTAACCCTGACATGGCGGATTACATCAAAAAGCTTAAGCTGCCGGGGATTCACCTGCGTGAGGAGTCACGCCGCTATTATCCTTCCGGCGAAGTAACCGCTCACCTCATCGGTTTTACCAACGTCGATAGCCAGGGGATCGAGGGCGTCGAAAAAAGCTTTGATAAGTGGCTGACCGGCCAGCCGGGCGAGCGCATCGTGCGTAAAGACCGCTACGGTCGCGTCATTGAGGATATCTCTTCCACGGACAGCCAGGCCGCGCATAACCTGGCCCTGAGCATTGATGAACGTCTGCAGGCGCTGGTCTACCGCGAGCTGAACAACGCCGTGGCCTTTAACAAGGCGGAATCCGGCAGCGCCGTCCTGGTTGATGTCAACACGGGCGAAGTGCTGGCGATGGCCAGCAGCCCCTCTTACAACCCAAATAATTTCGCAGGCACTGCAAAAGATGCGATGCGTAACCGGTCGATTACTGACGTTTTCGAACCGGGTTCAACCGTAAAACCAATGGTGGTGATGACCGCGCTTCAGCGTGGCATCGTCAATGAAAGTACCGTTCTGAATACGATTCCTTACCGCATTAACGGCCATGAAATTAAAGACGTGGCCCGTTACAGCGAACTGACCCTCACCGGGGTCTTACAGAAGTCGAGTAACGTCGGTGTTTCAAAGCTGGCGTTAGCGATGCCGTCCTCAGCGTTAGTAGAGACTTACTCACGTTTTGGGCTGGGAAAAGCGACCAATTTGGGGTTGGTCGGAGAACGCAGTGGCTTATATCCTCAAAAACAACGGTGGTCTGACATAGAGAGGGCCACCTTCTCTTTCGGCTACGGGCTAATGGTAACCCCGTTACAGTTAGCGCGAGTCTACGCAACGATTGGCAGCTATGGCGTTTACCGTCCGCTGTCGATCACCAAAGTTGATCCACCGGTTCCGGGCGAACGTATCTTCCCGGAATCCATCGTGCGTACCGTGGTGCATATGATGGAAAGCGTGGCGCTGCCCGGCGGCGGCGGCGTGAAGGCGGCGATCAAAGGTTATCGCATCGCCATTAAAACCGGTACGGCGAAAAAAGTGGGGCCAGATGGCCGCTACATCAATAAATACATTGCCTATACCGCAGGCGTTGCACCTGCCAGCAATCCGCGTTTTGCGCTGGTGGTGGTGATTAACGATCCGCAGGCGGGTAAATACTACGGTGGCGCCGTTTCCGCGCCTGTGTTCGGAGCCATCATGGGCGGCGTGTTGCGCACCATGAATATCGAACCGGATGCGCTGGCGACGGGCGAGAAAAGTGAATTTGTAATTAATCAAGGCGAGGGTACAGGTGGCAGATCGTAATTTGCGCGACCTTCTCGCTCCGTGGGTGCCAAACGCACCCGCGCGAGCGCTACGAGAGATGATTCTGGACAGCCGCGTTGCGGCTTCTGGCGATCTTTTTGTGGCTGTAGTAGGTCATCAGGCGGACGGGCGTCGTTATATCCCGCAGGCGATTGCGCAAGGTGTTGCTGCCGTTATTGCTGAGGCGAAAGATGAGGCAACCGACGGCGAAATCCGTGAAATGCACGGCGTGCCGGTTATCTACCTCAGCCAGCTGAATGAGCGTCTCTCCGCACTGGCAGGACGTTTTTATCATGAGCCCTCCGACCAGCTTCGTCTGGTGGGCGTTACGGGCACCAACGGAAAAACAACCACCACGCAGTTGATGGCGCAATGGGCTCAGCTGCTGGGTGAAACCGGCGCGGTAATGGGCACGGTCGGTAATGGCCTGCTGGGCAACGTTAGCCCGACGGAAAATACCACCGGCTCGGCGGTAGATGTGCAGCATATGCTTGCCGGTCTGGCAGAGCAGGGGGCGAGCTTCGCCGCAATGGAGGTTTCCTCCCACGGGCTGGTGCAGCACCGCGTGGCTGCGCTGAAATTTGCCGCTTCCGTGTTCACCAACCTCAGCCGCGATCATCTTGATTATCACGGCGATATGGAGCATTACGAAGCCGCGAAATGGCTGCTCTATTCCACCCACCATCACGGCGAGGCTATCGTTAACGCCGATGATGAAGTCGGACGCCGCTGGCTGGCGAAGCTGCCGGACGCGGTTGCCGTCTCGATGGAAGACCATATTAACCCGAACTGCCACGGCCGCTGGCTGAAAGCGGTTGAGGTGAAGTATCACGACCGCGGAGCGACTATTCGCGTTGCGTCGTCATGGGGCGAAGGCGAGATCGAAAGCCGCCTGATGGGCGCATTCAACGTCAGCAACCTGCTGCTGGCGCTGGCGACGCTGCTGGCGCTGGGCTACCCGATGGCGGAGCTGCTGAAAACGGCGGAGCGTCTGCAGCCGGTGTGTGGCCGTATGGAAGTGTTTAGCGCGCCGGGTAAACCGACCGTGGTCGTGGATTATGCCCACACCCCGGATGCGCTGGAAAAAGCGCTGGAAGCGGCACGTCTGCACTGCGCCGGTAAACTCTGGTGCGTGTTTGGCTGCGGCGGCGATCGTGATAAAGGCAAGCGCCCGCTGATGGGGGCGATTGCGGAACAGTTCGCGGACATTCCGGTGGTGACCGATGACAACCCGCGTACCGAAGAGCCGCGCACCATCATCAACGACATTCTGGCCGGTATGCTCGACGCTGGCCGCGCCCGCGTGGTGGAAGGCCGCGCGGAAGCCGTCACCAACGCCATTATGCAGGCGCAGGAGAACGACGTCGTTCTGCTGGCCGGTAAAGGGCATGAAGATTATCAGATCGTTGGCAACCGCCGTCTGGACTACTCCGACCGCGTAACGGCAGCACGTCTGCTGGGAGTTGTAGCATGATTAGCATTACGCTAAGCCAGGCCGCAGCCATCCTGAAGGGGACGCTGCAGGGCCAGGATCTGAACATTGACGACGTAACGACCGATACCCGCAAAGTGACCGCGGGTTGCCTGTTTGTGGCGCTGAAAGGCGAGCGTTTTGATGCGCACGATTTTGTCGATAGCGCTAAAGAGAACGGCGCAGGTGCGCTGCTGGTAAGCCGCAAGCTCGACATCGATCTGCCGCAGATTGTGGTGAAAGATACCCGCCTGGCGTTTGGCGAACTGGCGGCGTGGGTACGCCAGCAGGTTCCGGCTCGCGTTGTGGCGCTGACGGGATCGTCCGGCAAAACCTCGGTCAAAGAGATGACGGCAGCGATCCTCGGCCAGTGCGGAAACACGCTGTATACCGCAGGTAACCTCAACAATGACATCGGCGTGCCGATGACACTGCTGCGCCTGACTAAAGAACATGAATTTGCGGTGATTGAATTAGGGGCCAACCATCAGGGCGAAATCGCCTGGACGGTGAGCCTGACGCGCCCGGAAGCGGCGCTGGTAAATAACCTGGCGGCTGCGCACCTCGAAGGGTTCGGCTCGCTGGAAGGCGTGGCGAAAGCCAAAGGCGAAATCTACACCGGCCTGCCTGCTGACGGTATCGCCATTATGAATGCCGACAATAACGACTGGCTGAACTGGCAGAGCATCATTGGTTCGCGTAAGACCTGGCGCTTTTCCCCAAATGCCGCCAACAGCGATTTTACGGCAACCAATATCCATGTGACGTCGCACGGCACCGAGTTCACGCTCAACACCCCAACGGGTGGTGTGGATGTGCTGCTGCCGTTGCCGGGTCGCCATAACATCGCGAATGCGCTTGCAGCAGCGGCGTTATCGATGGCCGTGGGCGCGTCGCACGACGCCATCAAAACCGGGCTGGCGAATCTTAAAGCCGTGCCGGGGCGTCTGTTCCCCATCCCGCTGGCAGAAAACAAACTGCTGCTGGACGACTCCTACAATGCCAACGTCGGTTCTATGACCGCGGCTGTGCAAGTGCTGTCGGAAATGCCGGGCTATCGCGTTATGGTTGTCGGTGATATGGGTGAACTGGGCGATGAGAGCGAAGCCTGCCATATCCAGGTGGGCGAGGCGGCGAAAGCGGCGGGTCTGGATTGCGTGCTGAGCGCAGGAAAATTGAGTCAGGCGATTTCTCAGGCCAGCGGCGTTGGCGAGCATTTTGCGACCAAAGGCGAATTGATTGAACGCCTCAACGCGTTAATTGCAGAAAAACAAATTGTGACTGTGTTAGTGAAAGGTTCACGTAGTGCCGCCATGGAAGAGGTTGTGCACGCATTACAGGAGAACGGAACATGTTAGTTTGGCTGGCCGAGCATTTGGTCAAATATTATTCAGGCTTTAACGTCTTTTCCTATCTGACGTTTCGCGCCATCGTCAGCCTGCTGACTGCGCTGTTCATCTCCTTGTGGATGGGCCCGCGCATGATTGCCCGTCTGCAAAAACTCTCTTTCGGCCAGGTTGTGCGTAACGATGGCCCGGAATCTCACTTCAGCAAGCGCGGTACGCCGACCATGGGCGGGATTATGATCCTGACCGCTATTGTCGTGTCCGTACTGCTGTGGGCTTACCCGTCAAACCCTTACGTCTGGTGCGTGCTGACCGTGCTGGTCGGCTACGGGATTATTGGTTTTGTCGATGACTACCGTAAGGTGGTGCGCAAAGATACCAAAGGCCTGATTGCCCGCTGGAAATATTTCTGGATGTCGGTGATTGCGCTGGGCGTCGCCTTCGCGCTGTATCTGGCAGGTAAGGATACCCCGGCTACCGAACTGGTGGTGCCCTTCTTCAAAGACGTGATGCCGCAGCTGGGGCTGTTCTACATCCTGCTGGCGTACTTCGTGATTGTTGGCACCGGTAACGCCGTCAACCTGACGGATGGTCTGGATGGCCTGGCGATTATGCCTACCGTTTTTGTCGCGGGTGGTTTTGCGCTGGTCGCCTGGGCGACAGGTAACATGAACTTTGCCAACTATCTGCACATTCCTTACCTGCGTCACGCCGGTGAACTGGTGATTGTCTGTACGGCGATCGTCGGGGCGGGGCTGGGTTTCCTGTGGTTCAACACCTATCCGGCGCAGGTCTTTATGGGCGACGTCGGTTCGCTGGCCCTGGGCGGCGCGCTCGGCATTATCGCCGTGCTGCTGCGTCAGGAGTTCCTGCTGGTGATCATGGGCGGCGTGTTTGTGGTGGAGACCCTGTCGGTCATTCTGCAGGTGGGTTCCTTCAAGCTGCGCGGACAGCGCATCTTCCGCATGGCACCGATTCACCACCACTATGAACTGAAAGGCTGGCCGGAGCCGCGCGTCATTGTGCGCTTCTGGATTATTTCGCTGATGCTGGTCCTGATTGGCCTGGCAACGCTGAAGGTACGTTAATCATGGCAGATTACCAGGGTAAAAAAGTCGTTATCATCGGGTTAGGCCTGACCGGCCTCTCCTGCGTGGACTTTTTCCTCGCGCGGGGTGTAACGCCGCGGGTGATGGATACGCGTGTTTCTCCGCCGGGTCTGGACACGCTGCCAGAGCCGGTTGAACGCCACCTTGGTGGTCTGAATGATGACTGGCTGCTGGCCGCCGATCTGATTGTTGCCAGCCCGGGTATGGCGCTGGCACACCCTTCGTTAAGCGCTGCTGCCGATGCCGGCGTTGAGATTGTCGGTGATATCGAACTGTTCTGCCGGGAAGCGCAGGCCCCCATCATTGCGATTACCGGTTCAAACGGCAAAAGCACCGTCACCACGCTGGTGGGCGAGATGGCAAAAGCCGCGGGCATGAACGTGGGCGTGGGCGGGAATATCGGCCTGCCGGCGCTGATGCTGCTGGATAAAGGCTGCGAGCTGTACGTGCTCGAACTCTCCAGCTTCCAGCTGGAAACCACCACCAGTTTGCATGCCGCCGCGGCGACGATCCTCAACGTGACCGAAGATCATATGGATCGCTATCCGTTTGGTTTGCAGCAGTACCGCGCGGCCAAGCTGCGCGTGTATGAAAATGCCAAAGTCTGCGTGGTCAACGCCGATGATGCGCTCACCATGCCGGTGCGCGGCGCGGACGATCGTTGTATCAGCTTTGGCATTACTATGGGCGATTATCACCTGAACCGTCAGTTGGGCGAAACCTGGCTGCGCGTGAAGGGTGAGAAAGTGCTGAATGTGAAAGAGATGAAACTGTCCGGCCAGCATAACTATACCAACGCCCTGGCGGCGCTGGCGCTGGCGGATGCGGTGGGCTTGCCGCGCTCTTCCAGCCTGCAGGCGCTGACCACTTATTCAGGTCTGGCACACCGTTTCCAGCTGGCGCTGGAGCACAACGGGGTGCGCTGGATCAACGACTCCAAAGCCACGAACGTCGGCAGTACCGAGGCCGCGCTGAATGGCCTGCACGTTGACGGCACGCTGCATCTGCTGCTGGGTGGCGATGGCAAATCAGCCGATTTCTCCTCGCTGAAGCAGTACCTCGCGGGCGATAACATCCGCCTGTACTGTTTCGGACGCGATGGCGGCGAGCTGGCACAGCTGCGCCCTGAGATTGCCGAGCAAACAGAGACCATGGAGCAGGCGATGCGCCTGATTGCGCCGCGCGTTCAGCCCGGCGATATGGTGCTGCTTTCTCCGGCCTGCGCCAGCCTCGATCAATTCAAGAATTTTGAGCAGCGGGGCGATATCTTTACCCGCCTGGCGAAGGAGTTAGGCTGATGCGTTTCTCTCTCCCTCGCCTGAGAATGCCGCGTCTGCCGGGGTTTGGCATCCTGGTATGGCTGTTCGCGGCGCTAAAAGGCTGGGTCATGGCCTCCCGGGACAAAGATTCCGATAGCCTGGTGATGTACGACCGCATGCTGTTCTGGCTCACGCTGGGGCTGGCGGCGATCGGCTTTATCATGGTGACCTCGGCATCGATGCCTGTCGGGCAGCGTCTGGCTAACGATCCCTTCCTGTTTGCCAAGCGTGACGGCCTGTACATTATTCTGGCGTTCTGCCTGGCGATGATAACCCTGCGTCTGCCGATGGAGTTCTGGCAGCGCCACAGTACCGCGATGCTGATTGCCTCGATCATCATGCTGCTGATCGTGCTGGTTGTCGGCAGCTCCGTAAACGGGGCATCGCGCTGGATTGCCTTTGGTCCGCTGCGTATTCAGCCAGCAGAGTTCACCAAGCTCTCGCTCTTCTGTTACCTGGCGAACTACCTGGTGCGTAAAGTCGACGAGGTGCGTAACAACCTTCGTGGCTTCTTAAAACCGATGGGCGTGATTCTGGTTCTCGCCATCCTGCTGCTGGCGCAGCCTGACCTCGGGACGGTGGTGGTGCTGTTCGTGACCACGCTGGCGATGCTGTTCCTGGCGGGTGCGAAGCTGTGGCAGTTTATCGCGATTATCGGCATGGGGATTTCCGCAGTGGTACTGCTGATCCTCGCTGAGCCATACCGTATTCGCCGTGTGACCTCGTTCTGGAACCCGTGGGAAGACCCGTTCGGCAGCGGCTACCAGCTGACGCAGTCGCTGATGGCATTTGGCCGCGGCGAAGTCTGGGGACAAGGCCTGGGCAACTCCGTTCAAAAACTGGAGTATTTACCTGAGGCGCACACCGACTTCATCTTCTCCATTATTGGGGAAGAACTGGGTTATATCGGTGTGGTATTGGCACTATTAATGGTATTCTTCGTCGCTTTCCGCGCCATGTCGATTGGTCGGAAAGCGCTGGAAATCGATCACCGCTTCTCAGGTTTTCTGGCCTGCTCAATTGGTATCTGGTTTAGCTTCCAGGCATTGGTTAACGTCGGGGCCGCAGCAGGTATGCTGCCGACCAAAGGTCTGACGTTGCCGTTAATCAGTTATGGTGGCTCCAGCCTGTTGATTATGTCGACGGCGATCATGTTCTTGTTACGTATTGATTATGAAACGCGTCTGGAAAAAGCCCAGGCGTTTACACGAGGTTCACGATGAATCAACCGAAGCGGTTAATGGTGATGGCAGGCGGTACGGGCGGGCATGTGTTCCCCGGACTTGCGGTTGCGCACCATTTAATGGATCAGGGCTGGCAGATACGCTGGCTGGGAACCGCAGACCGCATGGAAGCCGACCTGGTACCGAAGCACGGTATTGAGATCGACTTTATTCGTATTTCTGGCCTGCGCGGAAAAGGTATCAAGGCGCAGTTGCTGGCACCGGTGCGGATCTTCAACGCCTGGCGTCAGGCCCGCGCCATTATGAAACGCTTTAAACCCGACGTCGTGCTGGGCATGGGCGGCTATGTCTCGGGTCCTGGCGGGCTGGCAGCATGGTCGCTGGGCATTCCTGTCGTTCTGCACGAGCAGAACGGCATCGCCGGGCTGACCAACAAATGGCTGGCGAAAATCGCCACCAAGGTGATGCAGGCCTTCCCGGGTGCATTTCCAAAAGCGGACGTTGTGGGCAACCCGGTGCGCGTGGACGTGCTGGCGCTGCCGCTGCCTGATGCTCGCCTGACGGGCCGTGAAGGGCCGGTGCGTGTGCTTGTCGTCGGCGGCTCTCAGGGCGCGCGTATTTTAAACCAGACGATGCCGCAGGCGGCCGCAAAGCTGGGTGATGCCGTGACGATCTGGCATCAAAGCGGAAAAGGCGCTCAGCAGATGGTAGAGCAGCTGTACGCAGAGCACGGCCAGCCGCAGCATAAAGTGACGGAGTTTATCGATGACATGGCCGCAGCCTACGCCTGGGCCGATGTTGTGGTGTGTCGCTCTGGCGCACTGACGGTGAGCGAAATCGCCGCCGCCGGTTTACCCGCGCTATTTGTGCCGTTCCAGCACAAAGACCGACAGCAGTACTGGAATGCGCTGCCGCTTGAGAAAGCCGGAGCAGCCAAAATTTTTGAGCAGCCACAATTTACCGCCGATGCGGTCGCCACCACTCTGGCGGGCTGGGACAGAGACGCATTGCTGAAGATGGCCGAACGCGCGCGCGCGACCGCCATCCCGGATGCGACGGAACGGGTAGCAAAAGAAGTGAGCCTGGCAGCCCGGGCTTAACCCTCGCAGCGCGTGTTGCGCTGCACGAATTTTTTAAAGTAGTCGATGGCGTTTAGAGAATGAATACACAACAACTGGCAAAACTGCGTTCAATCGTGCCCGAGATGCGTCGCGTCCGGCACATTCACTTTGTTGGCATCGGTGGTGCTGGCATGGGCGGTATTGCCGAAGTGTTGGCGAACGAAGGTTATCAGATCAGTGGTTCCGATCTGGCGCCAAACCCGGTCACCCAGCAGCTGGCGTCGCTTGGGGCGACTATCTATTTTAACCATCGCCCGGAAAACGTCAGCGATGCGAGCGTGGTTGTTGTCTCCAGCGCCATCTCTTCAGATAACCCGGAAATCGTTGCCGCGCACGAAGCGCGCATTCCGGTGATCCGCCGTGCTGAAATGCTGGCGGAGCTGATGCGTTTTCGTCATGGCATTGCGGTTGCCGGTACGCATGGAAAAACCACGACCACGGCGATGGTTTCAAGCATCTACGCAGAAGCGGGCCTGGATCCGACGTTTGTTAACGGTGGCCTGGTGAAAGCGGCGGGCGTGCATGCGCGTCTGGGCCACAGCCGGTACCTGATTGCGGAAGCGGATGAAAGCGATGCGTCGTTCCTGCATCTGCAGCCGATGGTGGCGATTGTCACCAATATCGAAGCCGACCATATGGATACCTACCAGGGCGACTTCGAAAATTTAAAACAGACCTTTATTAATTTCCTGCACAATCTGCCGTTTTATGGTCGTGCGGTGATGTGCGTTGACGATCCGGTGATCCGCGAGCTGCTGCCGCGTGTTGGCCGTCAAATCACTACCTACGGTTTTAGCGAAGACGCTGACGTGCGGGTGGAAGAGTACAAACAATCTGGCGCGCAGGGGCATTTCACGCTTGCCCGTCAGGATAAAGAGTTGCTGCACGTTACCCTTAATGCGCCAGGGCGCCATAATGCCCTGAACGCCGCGGCGGCAGTAGCCGTTGCGACGGAAGAGGGCATTGATGACGAGGCGATCCTGCGCGCGCTGGAGAGCTTCCAGGGTACAGGTCGTCGCTTCGACTTCCTCGGTGAGTTCCCGCTGGATGCCGTAAACGGTAAATCCGGGAGCGCCATGCTGGTGGACGACTACGGTCACCATCCGACCGAAGTCGATGCCACGATCAAAGCCGCGCGTGCTGGCTGGCCGGACAAAAACCTGGTGATGATTTTCCAGCCGCACCGCTTTACGCGCACCCGCGATCTATATGACGACTTCGCCAACGTATTGTCTCAGGTCGATACGCTGCTCATGCTGGATGTATATTCAGCAGGTGAAACTCCGATTCCGGGCGCAGACAGCCGTTCTTTGTGTCGTACCATTCGTGGACGCGGTAAAGTGGATCCTATTTTGGTTCCAGAGCCCGCTCAGGTGGCTGAAATTCTGGCACCGGTACTGACCGGTAACGATTTGATTCTGATTCAGGGTGCGGGAAATATCGGCAAAATCGCCCGTACCTTAGCCGAAATCAAACTGAAGCCGCAAACTCACGAGGACGAGCGTCATGGCTGATAAGATTGCGGTCCTGTTTGGCGGGACATCCGCTGAACGCGATGTTTCCCTGAACTCAGGCGCTGCCGTACTGGCGGGCCTGCGTGAAGGCGGCGTGGATGCGCACCCGGTCGATCCTAAAGACGTGGATGTGACGCAGCTGAAAGCGATGGGCTTTGATAAGGTCTTTATCGCGCTGCACGGCCGCGGCGGTGAAGACGGCACCCTGCAAGGGCTGCTGGATCTCATCGGCCTGCCGTACACCGGCAGCGGCGTAATGGCCTCGGCGATCTCAATGGATAAACTGCGCAGCAAACTGCTGTGGCAGGGCGCGGGTTTACCCGTTGCGCCATGGGTTGCCCTGACGCGTCGCGAATATGAAATGGGCCTTAACGATAGCGTTAATGGACGCATTGCGGCGCTGGGGTTACCGGTTATTGTTAAGCCGAGCCGTGAAGGGTCGAGCGTTGGTATGTCGAAAGTCGATAAAGCGGGGGATTTACCCGCCGCGTTAGCACTGGCATTTCAACATGATGAAGAAGTTTTAATCGAAAAATGGCTTAGCGGGCCAGAATATACCGTGGCGATGCTCGGTGAAGAAATTTTACCGTCAATTCGCATCCAACCCGCTGGCGTCTTCTATGATTATGAGGCGAAGTATCTCTCTGATGAGACGCAATATTTTTGCCCATCAGGTTTAGAAGATCAACGTGAGGCTGATTTACGCGCTCTGGTGCTTAAAGCCTGGACTGTTTTAGGCTGCCGGGGATGGGGAAGAATTGACGTGATGCTCGACGGTGACGGGCAATTTTATCTGCTGGAAGCGAATACCTCGCCGGGCATGACCAGCCACAGCCTTGTGCCGATGGCGGCGCGTCAGGCGGGCATGAGCTTCTCCCAGCTTGTTGTACGCATACTGGACCAGGCGGGCTGATATGTCTCAGGCTGCATTGAACACGCGCAACCGCGACGAAGAAGAATACACGTCTTCGCGCCGGAGTAATGGAACGCGTCTTGCAGGGATCCTTTTCCTGCTGGGGGTGCTGTGCACCGTGTTTATCAGCGGCTGGATGGTGCTGGGGTGGATGGAAGATGCGCAGCGGTTACCGCTCTCGAAGCTGGTAGTGACCGGTGAGCGCCACTACACGCGTAACGATGATATTCGCCAGTCGATCCTGGCGCTGGGCTCGCCCGGCACCTTTATGACTCAGGATGTGAACATCATTCAGAGTCAGATTGAACGTCTGCCGTGGATAAAACAGGCGAGCGTCAGAAAGCAATGGCCTGATGAATTGAAGATTCATCTGGTTGAATATGTGCCCATTGCGCGTTGGAATGATCAGCACATGGTAGACGTGGATGGAAATTCCTTCAGCGTGCCGAGCGATCGTGTCAGCAAGCAAAATTTACCGATGTTGTATGGCCCGGAAGGTAGCGAAAACGAAGTGTTGCAGGGTTTTCGTGATATGGGCCAAGTGCTGGCTAAGGACCGCTTTACGTTAAAAGAGGCAGCGATGACGGCGCGCCGCTCATGGCAGTTGACGTTAACGAACGGCATTAAGCTTAACCTTGGTCGCGGCGACACAATGAAACGTCTGGCGCGTTTTGTAGAACTTTACCCGGTTTTACAACAGCAGGCGCAGACGGACGGCAAACGGATAAGCTACGTTGATTTGCGCTATGACTCAGGCGCAGCAGTCGGTTGGGAGCCGGCTCCGGTCGAGGAACCTAATCAGCAACAGAATCAGGCACAGGTACAGGCAAAACAACAATGATCAAGGCGACGGACAGAAAACTGGTAGTTGGACTGGAGATTGGCACCGCAAAGGTTGCCGCTTTAGTAGGGGAAGTTCTGCCCGACGGTATGGTCAATATCATTGGCGTGGGCAGTTGCCCGTCCAGGGGTATGGACAAAGGTGGGGTAAACGACCTTGAGTCGGTGGTGAAATGCGTTCAGCGCGCCATCGACCAGGCTGAACTGATGGCCGATTGCCAGATTTCTTCTGTCTATCTGGCCCTGTCTGGCAAGCACATCAGCTGCCAGAACGAAATTGGTATGGTGCCGATTTCAGAAGAAGAAGTGACGCAGGAAGACGTTGAAAACGTTGTGCATACGGCGAAGTCCGTGCGCGTGCGCGATGAACATCGCGTGCTGCATGTGATCCCACAGGAATATGCGATCGACTATCAGGAAGGGATCAAGAATCCGGTCGGTCTTTCCGGCGTGCGTATGCAGGCAAAAGTGCACCTGATCACATGTCACAACGATATGGCGAAGAACATTGTAAAAGCCGTTGAACGTTGTGGTCTGAAAGTTGACCAACTTATTTTCGCCGGTCTGGCCGCAAGCTATTCTGTGCTGACCGAAGATGAACGTGAACTGGGCGTCTGTGTGGTCGATATTGGTGGTGGTACAATGGACATGGCCGTCTATACCGGCGGTGCGTTGCGCCACACCAAAGTGATCCCGTACGCAGGGAACGTTGTGACCAGCGATATTGCTTACGCTTTTGGTACGCCACCGAGTGATGCAGAAGCGATTAAAGTGCGCCACGGTTGTGCACTGGGCTCTATCGTAGGTAAAGATGAGAGCGTTGAAGTACCGAGCGTAGGCGGTCGTCCGCCGCGCAGCCTTCAGCGCCAGACGTTGGCAGAGGTGATTGAGCCGCGCTATACCGAGCTGCTCAACCTGGTTAACGAAGAGATTTTGCAGTTGCAGGAGCAGCTTCGCCAGCAGGGTGTGAAACACCATCTCGCGGCGGGGATTGTATTAACCGGCGGGGCAGCGCAAATTGAAGGTCTTGCGGCCTGCGCTCAGCGCGTGTTCCATACGCAGGTGCGTATTGGTGCGCCGCTGAATATCACCGGGTTAACGGATTATGCTCAGGAGCCGTACTATTCAACGGCCGTGGGCCTGCTGCACTACGGGAAAGAATCCCATCTGAGTGGTGAAGCAGAAGTGGAAAAACGCGTATCAGTGGGGTCGTGGGTCAAACGACTGAACAACTGGTTGCGAAAAGAGTTTTAATTTTTTTAAGAGACCGGAGAGAATTAGCGGTCTCGGGCGACAGGCACAACGGAGAGAGAAATTATGTTTGAACCTATGGAACTGACCAACGACGCGGTGATTAAAGTCATCGGCGTCGGTGGCGGCGGCGGTAACGCCGTAGAGCATATGGTGCGCGAGCGCATTGAAGGTGTTGAATTTTTCGCAGTTAACACCGATGCACAGGCACTGCGTAAGACGGCCGTAGGCCAGACGATTCAGATCGGTGGTGGCATCACCAAAGGTCTGGGTGCAGGGGCTAACCCTGAAGTCGGTCGTAACGCCGCTGAAGAAGATCGTGAAGCCCTGCGTGCCGCGCTGGACGGTGCAGACATGGTCTTCATCGCAGCGGGCATGGGCGGCGGTACCGGCACCGGTGCAGCGCCTGTTGTGGCAGAAGTGGCTAAAGATTTAGGTATTCTGACCGTTGCCGTCGTGACCAAGCCTTTCAACTTTGAAGGCAAGAAGCGTATGGCTTTCGCGGAGCAGGGTATCACCGAGCTGTCCAAGCACGTGGACTCTCTGATTACTATCCCGAACGACAAGCTGTTGAAAGTTCTGGGGCGCGGTATCTCCCTGCTTGACGCCTTTGGCGCGGCAAACGACGTGCTGAAAGGCGCAGTCCAGGGTATCGCTGAACTGATTACCCGTCCTGGCCTGATGAACGTTGACTTTGCAGACGTTCGCACCGTGATGTCCGAAATGGGCTACGCGATGATGGGCTCTGGCGTGGCAAGCGGTGAAGACCGTGCGGAAGAAGCGGCTGAAATGGCGATCTCTTCTCCACTGCTGGAAGATATCGATCTGTCCGGCGCGCGCGGCGTACTGGTCAACATTACCGCTGGCTTTGACCTGCGTCTGGATGAGTTCGAAACCGTGGGTAACACCATCCGTGCGTTCGCGTCCGACAACGCAACCGTGGTTATCGGTACATCCCTTGACCCGGAAATGAACGACGAGCTGCGCGTAACGGTTGTTGCCACCGGTATCGGTATGGACAAGCGTCCTGAGATCACCCTGGTGACCAATAAACAGACTCAGCAGCCGGTAATGGATCGTTACCAGCAGCACGGTATGGCTCCGCTGACGCAAGAGCAAAAACCAGCCGCGAAAGTGGTTAACGATAACACGCCACAAACCGCGAAAGAGCCAGATTATCTGGACATCCCGGCGTTCCTGCGTAAGCAAGCTGACTAAGAATTGGCTGGAATTTGGGGATTTTCGCTCTTTGTGCTAAACTGGCCCACCGTTAGTGATATACACTTTCGGTTGGATAGTTAATTTGGCGAGATTATACGATGATCAAACAAAGGACACTTAAACGTATCGTTCAGGCGACAGGTGTCGGTTTACATACCGGCAAGAAAGTCACACTGACGTTACGCCCTGCGCCGGCCAATACCGGGGTCATCTATCGTCGCACCGACTTGAATCCACCGGTAGATTTTCCGGCCGATGCCAAATCTGTGCGTGATACTATGCTCTGTACTTGCCTGGTGAATGAGCATGACGTGCGGATTTCTACCGTAGAGCACTTGAACGCCGCCCTGGCGGGTCTGGGTATCGACAACATTATGGTTGAAGTCGATGCGCCAGAAATCCCGATTATGGATGGTAGTGCTGCTCCGTTCGTTTATCTGTTGCTGGATGCCGGCATCGAAGAACTGAACTGCGCGAAGAAATTTGTTCGCATCAAAGAGACCGTTCGTGTCCAGGATGGCGACAAGTGGGCTGAATTCAAACCGTACAATGGTTTCTCGTTGGACTTTACCATCGACTTTAACCATCCGGCGATTGATGCCAGTACCCAACGCTATGCGATGAACTTCTCTGCTGATGCGTTTATGCGCCAGATCAGTCGTGCTCGTACGTTTGGCTTCATGCGTGATATCGAATATCTGCAGTCCCGTGGTTTGTGCCTGGGCGGCAGCTTCGATTGTGCCATCGTTGTTGACGATTATCGCGTACTGAACGAAGACGGCCTGCGTTTTGAAGATGAATTCGTTCGTCACAAAATGCTGGATGCTATCGGCGACCTCTTCATGTGTGGTCACAATATCATTGGTGCATTTACCGCGTTTAAATCCGGTCATGCGCTGAACAACAAATTGTTGCAGGCCGTCCTGGCGAAACAGGAAGCCTGGGAATATGTGACCTTCGAAGACGAAGCAGAACTGCCGCTGGCGTTCAAAGCACCCAATACGGTCCTGGCGTAACGCTCAATCCGTTGCGTGAAAAATCGACTGGTTAACCTGGTACTCTCTCCGGCCAGGGAAACCAGTCGTTTTTATTTTTACCTTTCTCAGATCTGTTCCCGTTTTCCTGTCGCCTTTGTCTGGCGCTGAAAATCCGTGCGTTAGCTGCATTCTTGACCGTTTTTCCTCGCTGCAACTCGTCATTCCTGCTGATGTGCATTGGCTTTAGTGGTAATATCTGGGCGCTAAAAGAATAATTGATCCCGGCCTGTATCAGGCTGGCTTATGTGGTGGAGCAGGTGAGCGGAATACTGACGCGCTGGCGACAATTTGGCAGACGTTATTTCTGGCCGCATCTCTTATTAGGGATGGTCGCGGCAAGCCTCGGCTTGCCTGCGCTCAGCAACAGCGCTCAGGCGGACACGCCAACCAAAGCTTCCACCAGTAAACACGATCTCAGCACGCGGGTTAACATTACTAACCTCGCGTGGCTTGAAGCCAATCGCCGGCCTAATTACTCGGTTGATTACTGGCACCAGCACGCCATCCGCACGGTTATTCGTCATCTGTCATTCGCAATGGCACCGCAGACGATGCCGGTGGCGGAACAGGCGCTGCCTGCTCAGGTACAGCACCTTGCTCTGCTGGACACGCTCAATGCCCTGCTGACGCAGGATAGCCAGCCGCCGGTTGCGGTACGCCAGAAGACGCACGTTGCGTTCGTTTCTCCCGCCACATTCTCTGTTTCCTCATGGATCAGCCAGGCCCACGGTATTCGCGCCGGGCCTCAGCGCCTCAGCTAAATTAACCCTTTTTCAATACCTTAATTTATCTGCCCGCACTGGGGCGTTTGAGAATTTATTATGCTAATCAAATTATTAACCAAAGTTTTTGGTAGTCGTAACGATCGTACCCTGCGCCGTATGCGCAAAGCTGTCTCCGTTATCAATGGCATGGAACCGGCGATGGAGAAGCTGTCTGATGATGAGCTGAAAGCCAAGACCGTGGAATTCCGTGCACGTCTGGAGAAAGGTGAAACCTTAGAAAGCCTGATTCCGGAAGCTTTCGCCGTTGTGCGTGAAGCCAGTAAGCGCGTATTCGGCATGCGCCACTTCGACGTTCAGCTGCTGGGCGGTATGGTGCTCAACGAACGCTGCATCGCGGAAATGCGTACCGGTGAAGGTAAAACTCTGACCGCAACGCTGCCAGCTTACCTGAATGCGCTGACCGGTAAAGGCGTTCACGTGGTTACCGTCAACGACTATCTGGCACAGCGTGACGCCGAAAACAACCGCCCGCTGTTCGAGTTCCTGGGCCTGACCGTGGGCATCAACATGTCCGGTCTGCCTGCTCCGGCCAAGCGTGAAGCCTATAACGCGGACATCACGTACGGTACCAACAACGAATACGGTTTCGACTACCTGCGTGACAACATGGCGTTCAGCCCGGAAGAGCGCGTACAGCGTAAACTGCACTATGCGCTGGTGGATGAGGTGGACTCCATCCTGATCGATGAGGCGCGTACCCCGCTGATCATCTCCGGCCCGGCCGAAGACAGCTCCGAGATGTACCGCAAAGTCGATAAAATCATTCCGCACCTCCTGCGTCAGGAAAAAGAAGACTCCGACACCTTCCAGGGTGAAGGTCACTTCTCCGTGGATGAAAAAGCACGTCAGGTTAACCTGACCGAGCGCGGTCTGGTTCAGATTGAAGAATTGCTGGTTGAACAGGGCATTATGGAAGAGGGTGAGTCGCTGTACTCTCCGACCAACATCATGCTGATGCACCATGTGACGGCGGCGCTGCGCGCCCACGCGCTGTTCACCCGCGACGTTGACTACATCGTGAAAGACGGTGAAGTGATCATCGTTGACGAACACACTGGCCGCACCATGCAGGGCCGTCGCTGGTCCGATGGTCTGCACCAGGCCGTTGAAGCCAAAGAAGGCGTAGAGATCCAGAACGAAAACCAGACGCTGGCCTCCATCACCTTCCAGAACTACTTCCGTCTGTATGAGAAGCTGGCCGGGATGACCGGTACTGCGGATACCGAAGCGTTTGAATTCAGCTCCATCTACAAGCTGGATACCGTGGTGGTACCGACCAACCGTCCAATGATCCGTAAGGACATGCCGGATCTGGTCTACATGACCGAAGCAGAAAAAATTCAGGCGATCATCGAAGATATTCGCGATCGTACCGCTGCAGGCCAGCCGGTGCTGGTGGGGACCATCTCCATCGAGAAATCCGAAGTGGTTTCAAACGAGCTGACCAAAGCGGGCATCAAACACAACGTTCTGAACGCCAAGTTCCACGCAAAAGAAGCGGATATCGTTGCGCAGGCGGGCTATCCGGGAGCCGTTACCATCGCCACCAACATGGCGGGTCGCGGTACCGACATCATGCTCGGCGGTAGCTGGCAGGCAGAAGTCGCTGAACTGGAAAACCCAACGCCAGAGCAGATTGCGCAGATCAAAGCCGACTGGCAGGTGCGTCACGATGCCGTTCTGGCTTCAGGCGGCTTGCATATCATCGGTACCGAACGTCACGAATCTCGTCGTATCGATAACCAGCTGCGTGGCCGTGCGGGTCGTCAGGGTGATGCCGGTTCTTCCCGTTTCTATCTGTCTATGGAAGATGCGCTGATGCGTATTTTCGCCTCTGACCGCGTGTCCGGCATGATGCGTAAACTGGGGATGAAACCAGGCGAAGCGATCGAGCACCCATGGGTAACCAAAGCGATTGCGAACGCCCAGCGTAAAGTGGAAAGCCGTAACTTCGATATTCGTAAGCAGCTGCTGGAATATGATGACGTGGCCAACGACCAGCGCCGTGCAATCTACACCCAGCGTAACGAACTGCTGGACGTGTCCGACGTAAGCGAAACCATTAACAGCATCCGTGAAGATGTCTTCAAGGCAACCATCGACGGCCATATTCCACCGCAATCTCTGGAGGAGATGTGGGATATCGAAGGCCTGCAGGAACGTCTGAAAAACGACTTCGACCTCGATCTGCCAATCAAAGAGTGGCTGGACAAAGAACCTGAGCTGCACGAAGAGACGCTGCGTGAGCGTATCTTTGAGCACGCGCTGGAAGTGTATAAGCGCAAAGAAGAGGTGGTTGGCGCAGAGATGATGCGTCACTTCGAGAAAGGCGTGATGCTGCAAACGCTCGACTCCCTGTGGAAAGAGCACCTGGCGGCGATGGACTACCTGCGTCAGGGTATTCATCTGCGCGGCTATGCGCAGAAAGATCCGAAGCAGGAGTACAAGCGCGAATCCTTCTCCATGTTTGCCGCCATGCTGGAGTCGCTGAAGTATGAAGTGATCAGCACCCTGAGCAAAGTTCAGGTACGTATGCCTGAAGAAGTGGAAGCGATGGAAGAGCAGCGTCGCGAAGAGGCCGAGCGTCTGGCCCAGATGCAGCAGCTGAGCCACCAGACTGACGAGAGCGAAGCGGCGGAAGCGATTGCCGCGCAGACAGGCGATCGTAAAGTGGGCCGTAATGACCCATGCCCATGTGGTTCAGGCAAAAAATACAAGGCGTGCCACGGCCGCCTGAGCTAAGACGTTTACACACTGAAAAGGCGCAGATTACTGCGCCTTTTTTATGGAAGCGACATGATGAAAACTTTGCAAATCGCCGTCGGGATTATCCGCAACCCGCAACATCAGATCTTCATTACCCAGCGTGCCGCCGACGCCCATATGGCGAATAAGTGGGAGTTTCCTGGCGGGAAAATAGAGTCAGGCGAAACGCCGGAACAGGCGCTGGTGCGCGAGCTTCAGGAAGAGGTGGGTATCACCCCGCTGGGCGCTACGCTGTTTGATAAGCTGGAGTATCAGTTTCCGGATCGCCACGTTACGCTGTGGTTCTGGCTGGTGGAAAACTGGGAAGGCGAGCCCTGGGGCAAAGAGGGGCAACCGGGTAACTGGGTTGCTCTTCAGGCGAGTGATGCGGAAAAATTCCCACCCGCCAATGCGCCCGTGATCACCCGGTTAGTAGAGGGCGGTTAACTTACCGCTGCTCTTCGCTCCAGTCGTCGCTGTCAGAAAGATCGCCTTCACTCGGGATGCGTTTCTCTTCCGCGGCCCATTCGCCAAGGTCTATCAGCTGGCAGCGCTTGCAGCAGAACGGGCGAAACGGGCTGATTTCGCCCCAGACAACGGTTTTCCCACAGGTGGGGCAGCTTACGGTAGTAATGTCAGTCACGGGCACTCCTTAACAACAGGCCAGTTCAAAATCAAGGCGCTCCGGTACGGTGCCATTTTCGCTGTCGAGCGGCATAAAGCGGATCGCAAAACGGCTTTTATGGCCGGAAATTTGCGGATAGAGCTGCTCGCCAAGAGAGAGATTGAGGCGCAGCAGATCCGCGTCGTCGCCGTTATCCTGATAGAACCCGTTGAGGCTGGTCTGCTTGCGGAAAGGGGCCGAGTTGCGGATAAGATCGAGCACCAGCGTCAGGGCCTGATTCATTGGATCCAGGCTTGCCAGCCAGCTGTGCACCTGCGCGTCACGTTGCGCCTGCGGCATGTGCAGCCACATGTGAAGCGTCGGCAGGTCAAAGCTGCAGCAGCCGCCCGGAATACTCAGACGCTGGCGGACCAGGGCGATGAGGCGATCTTCACGTAAAAATTGCCCGACGCGCGGTGCGCCCATCAGGATCGTACTGCTGTTTTTCAACTGCTGACGAAGCGAATCGATGCGGCTCTGGTCAACGCCAGGCACCTCTGCCCACGCCTGTAATTTACGCTGCTGGCGCTCCAGCTCTTTCAGCAATTCCGTGCGAACATCACCGCGTTCAATCACATCCAGCAAGTCGCCAATATTGCGGAAGAAGTGCAGTGCCGCGGCATGGTCGCTAATAGAGGGGTGATGTGAAAGCTGTTGGAGCAAAAACTCAATACGCAGCCAGGTGCGCATTTTTTCATTAAGTGGATGCTCAAAAAGGATATGGGTCGACATCATGGTTTTTCCTGTGCAACGGCCTGCGCGGCGAACGACAGATACTGCTCATGCAGGCGGGCAACATCCGATGCAATGGCATCTGGTGCGCCGTTATTATCAATAACATCATCCGCTACGGCAAGGCGCGCATCGCGCGTGGCCTGAGCGGCAAGAATATGTTCAGCATGCTCGCGCGAAACATTGTCGCGGGCCATGGTGCGCTGGATCTGCGTCTCGGGAGACACGTCGATCACCAGAACTCTGTCGGCTTTTTTCTGCAGCTGGTTTTCGACCAACAGCGGGACAACCCACAGAACATAGGGCGAGCGTGCTTCAGCGATCTGACGCTGGGTTTCCTGGTGGATAATGGGGTGGAGCAGGGCATTAAGCCAGACTTTTTCTGAAGAATCAGAAAAAATGTATTCGCGAAGCTGCCGGCGGTTAAGCGTGCCATCCGCATTGAGGATGCGGCTGCCGAAATGCGTTTTGATGGCTTTTAGCGCTGGTGTATTCGGCTCTACCACCTGACGGGCAATAATATCGGCATCGATTATCGTGATGCCCAGACGAGAAAACGCGTTCGCAACGGTACTTTTACCACTACCGATGCCGCCGGTTAATGCGACGATGTACCCCATTAAATCAAATCCTGGGAATTATTCATTTTTAAAATCAGTTGCTTGAAATTCAAACATGCTGCATGCGATGTTTCGCTCCCTTTACCCGCCTTTTCTCAGGTAAATTTATAGGATTGTAGCGTAAAAAAAGAGATTTTCGCAGTCTTGCGGAGCAGGTATTAGTGCGTATGATAACGTCACTGGAGTTGTGCTTTTAACATTTTTGCCTCTAACCCCAGGAATCCGCACATGCGTATCGAAGAAGATCTGAAGTTAGGTTTCAAAGACGTTCTTATCCGCCCTAAACGCTCTACGCTGAAAAGTCGCTCAGACGTTGAACTCGATCGTCAATTCACCTTTAAACACTCCGGTCAGACCTGGTCTGGCGTGCCTATTATCGCGGCCAATATGGACACGGTGGGTACCTTTGCCATGGCAACAGCGCTGGCCAAATTTGACGTGCTGACCGCCGTGCATAAGCACTATAGCCCGGAAGAGTGGAACGAATTTGTCGCTGCTGCCTCTGATGAAGTGATTAAGCATGTGATGGTCTCTACCGGCACGTCCGATGCTGATTTCGAGAAAACCAAACAGATCCTGAATGCCAACCCGGCGCTGAATTTTGTTTGTATTGATGTCGCGAATGGTTATTCAGAACACTTCGTTCAGTTCGTCAGCAAAGCGCGTGAAGCCTGGCCGACAAAAACCATCATCGCGGGCAACGTGGTGACCGGCGAAATGTGTGAAGAGCTGATCCTCTCCGGCGCGGATATCGTGAAAGTGGGCATTGGCCCGGGTTCTGTCTGCACCACGCGTGTGAAAACCGGCGTCGGTTATCCGCAGCTGTCTGCGGTGATTGAGTGCGCGGATGCGGCGCACGGCCTTGGCGGGCAGATCATCAGCGACGGTGGCTGCACCATGCCGGGCGATGTGGCTAAAGCTTTCGGCGGCGGCGCTGATTTCGTGATGCTTGGCGGTATGCTGGCAGGCCATGAAGAGAGCGGCGGTACCGTGGTGGAAGAAAACGGTGAGAAATTTATGCTGTTCTACGGCATGAGCTCTGAGTCCGCGATGACGCGTCATGTCGGCGGCGTGGCAAAATACCGCGCGGCAGAAGGCAAAACCGTTAAGCTGTCACTGCGCGGCCCGGTAGAAAACACGGCGCGTGATATTCTCGGCGGCCTGCGTTCTGCCTGCACCTACGTGGGTGCCTCCCGCCTGAAAGAGCTGACGAAACGCACGACGTTTATTCGCGTTCAGGAACAGGAAAACCGCGTATTCAACAGCCTGTAATGGCTTTCGCTGGCGCATCCTTGCGCCAGCGCTATCCCGCGCTCATCGCATCGCCCAGATGAAAAATCGGCAGGTACATCGCCACCACCAGCGTCCCGATAATCACCCCCGTCACGATCAGCAGTAAAGGCTCAAGAAGCGCCGCCAGGTTGTCCGCCTGCTGGAGCGTTTGCTCCGTATGATGACGTGCCAGGTTTGCCAGCATCGCGTCGAGCGCACCCGAGATTTCGCCGGTGCGAACCAGCTGAATGCACAGGGGCGTAAACACACCTGACTTCTGAAATGCAGACCAGACAGGCGACCCCTGCGCGACATCTTCACGGATCCCCGTCAGTAGCTCTTGCCAGAACAGGCTTTCAACGGTCTCCGCCGCGCTTTCCATACCGTGTAAAAAGGCGATGCCTGCCTGCTGGGTCAGCGTCAGAACGGTAAAGATCTGTCCCAGTTTTTGCCCCCGTGCCAGCGCACCCAGGACCGGTAAACGCAGCAACAGACGCTGGCTGAATTGTTGACATAGAGGATGCCGCCTGAGGCCATACGCGCCGATAAAAGGGGTAATGAACAGAACGATCAGTACGACCGCATGATGCTGAATGAACGCCGACAAGCGCATTACACTCTGCGTCAGCCAGGGGAGCGGCGTATTGAATGTGCTGTAGATGGCGGCGAACTCCGGCAGGACCAGCGTAACCATCGCCAGTACCACCGCTGCGGCCAGCGTCAGGATGATGATGGGGTAGCGCAGCGCTTTCATCACCTTTGCGCGCAGAAGTTGCTGAGACTTCTGCTGCTGTGCAAGCTGGCGGCAGCAGGTCTCCAGCTTACCCGTGAGCTCGCCCGTTTTGATCATCGCGACATACAGCGGAGGAAACACCTCGGGCCACTGTTTTAGGGCCTCAGAGAAGGCAGACCCTTCGCTGAGGTCATCGGCAATGGCCTGCAGTAACGCCCGCCATTGCGGCAAAGGGTGCTGCTGTGCCAGCATCGCCAGGCTGTGCGATAGGGTCAGACCCGCCTGTAGCAGCGTGGCGAGCTGCTGGAAAATAGCGTAGCAGTGATCGATCTGCCAGCGCTGGCGTAACCTGCGGCGCTTGAGCGCCAGCGGATGCAGGTTTTTATGCATTAATGTGGCAAACGCCGCCTCGCGGTTTTGCGCCCACAGCGTTCCTTGCTGCAGTTCACCGTCGTGTGACAGCGCCCGCCATTGCCACAGCTGATTAGCAGTCATCAGGCATTCCCAGCACGCGCAGAAGCTCTTCGACGGTCGTGAGCCCTTGCTCCACGGCCAGGCAGCCGTGTTCAAACAGCGACAGCATACCCGCCTGACGGGCGCTCTCATTTATGATGTCACTCGTTGCGCCGCTGGCGATTGCCTGACGTAACGCATTGTCGATCGCCAGCACTTCAAAAATAGCCACGCGGCCATAAAAACCGTGATAGCAGCGATCGCAGCCTGAGGGCAGCCAGCGCGGCAGTGGCCGGGGCCACACCGAGTGGGGTAAGTCCGTTTTGCTGCTCGCCTCTTTCCGGCAGTGTGGGCACAGGCGGCGAACCAGTCGTTGAGCCACAACCAGCGAGAGGGCAGAGGAGATCGTCCAGCGCGCAACGCCGATTTGCTGCAGGCGGACAAGCGTTTCTGCCGTTGAGTTGGTGTGGAGCGTGGACAGAACCAGGTGTCCTGTTTGGGCGGCATTGATGGCAATTTCCGCCGTTTCGCCATCGCGGATCTCCCCCACCATGATGATGTCCGGATCCTGGCGCAGCAGCGCCCGCAGCACGCTCTGAAAGGTTAAGCCCGCACGCGGGTTGATTTGCGTCTGGTTTAACCCGGCGAGCGGAATTTCAATGGGGTCCTCCACGCTGCAAATATTCACCTCAGGCGCGTTACGTGCCTGCAGCGCACTGTAGAGCGTGACGGTTTTGCCGCTGCCGGTAGGTCCGGTGACCAAAATCAGCCCCTGAGGTTTGTGCAGGGCGTCGGTGAAGCGCGCGAGCTGATCCGCACTCATCCCAAGTTGACCCACGTCCAGCGTCTGCTGGACCTGATGCAGCAGGCGCAGGACGATCTTTTCTCCGCCGCTGCACGGAAGGGTGGCGATACGAAAAGAGACGGGCTTCTCTGCCAGCTCGACCGTAAATTGCCCGTCCTGCGGCAGACGGCGTTCGGCGATATCCAAATCTCCAAGGACCTTTAGCCGGGCGATGAGCGTGTTCGCCAGCGCGGGCGCAAGTGGCGGCTGTGGGCAAAGCACGCCATCGATACGTAAACGGATCTGGCAGGCGTGTTCTGACGGTTCGATATGAATATCCGAGGCGCGCTGGCTTAGCGCCTCGCGCAGCGTATTATTCAGGGCATCCACCGCAGTACGAGCGGCGGGAATCGCTGGCAGCGGAGAAGGCGAGGCGAACTGCCGCTGCTTTTCCATGCGCTCGGTGGTCCAGCATTCAATATCGATGCGTTTTTGCGTCGCGAAGCGTAACGCCTCCATCAGCTCCGTCCCGGGATTGCCAACCACCGCAATGCCAATCATATCGTTGTCGCTGGTCAACAGCAGGGCATGGTGGCGCTGACAGAGCGCCGTGAGTTGTTCGGTATTCATCCTCGGCTCCTGTCAGTGATCATCGAAGCGGAAGACGTCTTCGCAGGCCTGCTTCAGGGCGCTGTCGTCAGCGATATTGCAGTCGCGCTTCCAGCCCGTCATGCCGTTGCCCTCGTTCCACTGCGGCGTCATCACCACTTCAAGCCCGTTCAGACTCTCCTGGCCGGTTAACGTCACAATGCCTGACGCGACGCTCATGGCAGAGACATAGCGCGTCGTGGTGGCGGAAGGAATGCCGTTGCTGCCCGCGTCGCAGCGCTCTACACCCCCGTGATCCAGCGCGCACAGCTCAATGGCGGTGCGGTAGGGAACGAAGGTTTGCAGCATATCGGTGAGCGCGGCTTTTCGCAGGTAGTTCTGGTAGGCGGGGACACCAATGGCGCTCAGGATGGCAATAATGCCAATGACCACCATCAGCTCAATGAGCGTAAATCCGTGTTGTCTGTTCATATCTGCTCCTCAGATTAGGTGGCGCTACTTTGTCAGCAGGCGAGAAGACAGACGAGGGGCAAAAAAAGGAACGGGAAGAGGCTTTCAGGGATTTAATACGTTGTTGCACAACAGGGCATTATCTTTGCGAGCGGGGGTTCTATTTTCCCCTCTCCGGGTGGAGAGGGGAGGACGTATTATTTGAAGCGCATCGAGAGATCGAGGGCACGTACGTGTTTGGTCAGCGCACCCACGGAGATGTAATCCACGCCGGTTTCGGCGAACTCGCGGATGGTATCGAAGGTCACGTTGCCAGACACCTCAAGCCGCGCCTGTCCGTTAGTGAGTTTTACCGCCTCGCGCATTTGCTCCGTCTCGAAGTTATCGAGCATGATGATATCCGCGCCCGCCTTAATGGCCTGCTCCAGCTCTTCAAGGGTTTCGACTTCCACCTCGACCGGCACGTCCGGGTGCAGCCAGAAGGCTTTCTCCACGGCCTGGCGTACAGAGCCAGAGGCAATAATGTGGTTCTCTTTGATCAGGAAGGCGTCGGATAAGCCCAGACGGTGGTTCGTGCCGCCACCGCAGAGCACGGCGTATTTCAGGGCGGTGCGCAGGCCCGGCAGGGTTTTGCGCGTGTCCAGCAGCTGCGTGCGCGTGCCGGCCAGCAGGTCAACGTAGCGGCGAACTTCACTGGCGACGCCGGAAAGCGTCTGGACAAAGTTAAGCGCGGTGCGCTCACCGGTCAGCAGCAGGCGGGAGGGGCCATCAAGCTCGAACAGCGGTTGATTGGGGATGAGGGTATCGCCATCTTCAACATGCCAGGTGACCTTCACCTCGTCGCCCGCAAGCTGGGTGAAGACCTCTTCAACCCAGCGTTTACCGCAGAACACGCCCTCTTCACGGGTGATGATCACCGCGTGCGAGCGTGTCTCTTTCGGCAATAATTGTGCGGTAATATCGTTATCGGCATTCACGTCGCCGCCCAGGTCCTCTTTTAAAGCCTGGGCAACGCTTGCCGGAATATCTCTGTTAATACGTTCCAGAAGCGCGTCACGTCGATGGTCGGGGTTATAGCGGCGAGGCGGCATGATAAAACTCCAAATTGGTAACGAATCATAATATTGAAACATGCTACTCTGAACCGAGAAACTGCACCACACATAAGGAGTTCCAGCATGCTGTTAGAAAACGGATGGCTGGTGGATGCGCGGCATGTACCTTCGCCGCACCACGACAGCCGCCCGGAGGACGAAACGCCCACACTGCTGGTGGTTCATAATATCAGCCTTCCGCCGGGGGAGTTTGGCGGTCCGTGGATCGACGCGTTATTCACGGGAACGATTGATCCTGATGCACACCCATACTTTGCTGAAATTGCCCATCTGCGCGTATCGGCCCACTGTCTGATTCGCCGCGATGGCGAAGTGGTTCAGTATGTTCCTTTTGATAAGCGCGCCTGGCATGCGGGCGTGTCGATGTATCAAGGGCGCGAGCGCTGCAACGATTTCTCGATTGGTATTGAGCTGGAAGGGTCGGATACGACGCCTTACACGGACGCACAGTACCAACAGCTGGTCGCTGTCACTGAGGCGCTTATCGGGCTGTATCCTGCCCTTGCCGAGAATATCGCAGGGCACAGCGACATCGCTCCCGTGAGAAAAACCGACCCCGGCCCGGCATTCGACTGGTCCCGGTTTCGCGCCATGCTTACCGCGTCGTCAGATAAGGAGATAACATGACGTTGTTTACCATGCTGCTGGTTATGATCGCCGAACGCCTGTTTAAACTTGGCGAGCACTGGCACCTGGATCATCGACTGGAAGTGCTTTTCCGCCGTATCAAACACTTTTCCATGCTGCGCACGCTGCTGATGATGGCCTGCGTGATGGGCATTACCTTCCTGCTGCTGCGCGCCCTTTACGGCCTGTTTTTCAACGTACCCTTGCTGGTGGTGTGGATCCTGCTGGGCGTGCTGTGTATCGGCGCGGGCAAAGTGCGTTTGCACTATCACGCCTATCTTAAGGCCGCATCCCGCGATGACGTTCATGCGCGTAGCGCCATGGCAAGCGAGCTGACGATGATCCACGGCGTGCCGCCGGATTGTAACGAGCGTGAGTTCCTGCGCGAGCTGCAAAACGCGCTGCTGTGGATTAACTTCCGCTACTATCTGGCGCCGCTGTTCTGGTTTGTGGTGGGTGGCCCGTGGGGGCCGGTACTGTTGATGGGGTATGCGTTCCTGCGCGCCTGGCAAACCTGGCTTGCCCGCTACCTGACGCCGCACGAGCGCCTGCTTTCGGGGATTGATGCCATTCTCCATGTGCTCGACTGGATCCCGGTGCGCTTAGTGGGCGTGGTGTATGCGTTGATCGGCCACGGCGAAAAGGCGCTGCCGGCGTGGTTTGCTTCACTTGCCGACCGTCATACTTCGCAGTACCACGTGTTAACGCGTCTGGCGCAATTCTCGCTGGCGCGTGAACCGCATACCGATAAAGTCGAAACGCCGAAAGCCGCCGTTTCTATGGCGAAGAAAACCTCGTTCGTGGTGGTGGTGATTGTAGCGCTGCTGACCATTTACGGCACGCTGGTTTAAGCCAGCGCGCCGTACCGATCAGAGTGTATCCGCAGGCGGGATGCCAAAATCAGGCATCCCGTTTTCGTCCCAGCGGACCTGTTTCAGGCGGGTATGGCGATTCGGATCGTACAGCGGATCGCCCTCAATCTCGGTGTAGTTTCGCGCGTGGTACACCAGCACGTCTTCCCCCTCCGGCGTTTGCGTAAAGCTGTTGTGGCCCGGGCCATACTGACGATTTTCATAGCTGGTCCGGAATACCGGGCGCGAGGCTTTATGCCAGTTCGCCGGGTTTTGCGGATCGGCATCAACATCAATCCACAACAGCCCCATGCAGTAGTTTTCATCGGTAGCGCTGGCGGAGTAGCTGATAAACAGCCTGTCGCCGTGCATCAGTACCGCCGGACCTTCGTTAACCCAGAATCCACGGCACTCCCAGTCGTATTCCGGTTTGCTGAGCATCACCGGCTCGCCTATCAGCGTCCACGGGTTTTCCATTTCACAGAGATAGAGATTGGAGTTTCCGGAGATATCCGGGGCTTTTTGCGCCCACAGATACCAGCGTTTGCCCTGATGAACAAAGGTGGTGGCATCCAGCGCGAAGGTGTCAAAAGGCGTGTTGATTTGCCCTTTTTCCACCCATGAGCCGGTTAGCGGATCGCGGTCGGCGCATTCAATCGCGAACATGCGGTGCTGGAACATCCCGAGATTATCCAGCGCCTGGGTGTGCGTGGCAGCAAAATAGATGTACCACTTCCCGTCAATGTGATGCAGCTCCGGTGCCCAGATCAGCTGGCTCATCGGTCCGGTATCGGGTTTACGCCACACGACAACCTCGTCGGCGCTGCGTAACCCTTCCAGCGTGTCAGCGCGGCGGATCGCCAGCCTGTCGTACTCTGGCACTGAGGCAATAAAATAGTATTGCCCCTCATGATGCAAAATATAGGGATCGGCTCGTTGTTCGATAAACGGGTTGGGCCAGGTTTGCATTCGGCTTTCCTTATTTCGTCATTTCGTCTCAGCGGCTTTGAGTTCCTGATAATCGTTCAGCTCGCGGTAGTTATTGCGACGCTTCTCCAGGTCTTCCTGGATCTGCTTCATGGTTTCACGATCGACCTTCAGCAGGCGAACCACGCCTGCGGTAATGAGATACCCCACGCCTGGGATCACGGTAAACAGCAGCACAATCCCGTTGAGGGCATCCGCGCTTTGCGCTTTCGCGCCGGCGTCGTAACCGTACCAGGAGAGCAGGAAACCGACCATCGCCCCGGCAATCGCCAGCCCCAGCTTGAGGAAGAAGATATTGCCGGAGAAGCTGATCCCGGTGATGCGTTTACCGGTTTTCCATTCGCCGTAGTCATCGACGTCGGCCATCAGCGACCAGTGCAGCGGCGACGGGATCTGATGCAGGATGTTCAGCAGGAAGTAGAGCACCACGATGGCGACGGTCGCTTTCGGATCGAAGAAGTAGAACGCGCAGGAGAAAATCGCCAGCACGATGTTGGTCCAGAAGAACACTTTCAGCTTACACCAGCGGTCGGTCAGCACTTTCGCCAGCATACTGCCGATCATCATGCCCACTACGCCCAGGCTGATAAAGATTGTGGCGAAGTGGGTGCTTTGACCCATCACCCAGGTGACGTAATACATTGTCGCCGCCATGCGGATAAAACCGGGGCAGACGTTGCATAGGGTCAGCAGCAGGATGCGCACCCACTGATCGTTTTTCCACACGTCCTTAAGGTCGTTTTTAAGCTCGTCATGGGTCTGGACCGCCGGACGCACGCGCTCGCGTACGGTAGAGAAGCTGAACAGGAACATACAGGTTCCGATGAGCGCCAGCACCGTCATCGCCATCTGGTAGCCTTTGGCTTTGTTATCCCCGCCAAACCAGTCGGCCATCGGGAGCAGCGTCAGCGACAGCAGCAGAGTCGCGATACCGACCATCACAAAACGGTAGGACTGACAGGCCACGCGCTCTTTTGGGTCGTTGGTGATCACGCCACCCAGCGAGCAGTAGGGAATGTTAATGGCGGTGTAGGTCAGGGACAGCAGGAAATAGGTCACAAACGCATAGATAACTTTGCTGTTGTAACTCCATTCCGGGGTGGTGAACATCAGGATGCTGAACAGCGCATAGGGGAAGGCAATCCACAGCAGCCATGGACGAAAACGGCCATATTTGCTGCGGGTACGGTCAGCAATGGCGCCCATGATCGGGTCCGTTACGGCGTCAATGACGCGCACGGACAGCAGCAGAACGCCGACCAGCGCGGGGGCAAGACCAAAAATATCCGTATAGAAATAGTTAACAAACAGCATGATAGCGCCGAAGATGATGTTACATCCTGCGTCGCCCATCCCATAGCCGATCTTCTCTTTCACTGACAGTTTATTGTTATCCATCGACAGCTCTCCGGGTTGCGGTATGGAGAGAATTAAACGCCGACAAGGCGATATATGCGTTGCAACATAGAGGCGGTGATATGGATAAAATGGCTGTGGATGTGAATCTGTGAGGAAGGTAACAATCCTCTGCGCCCGTTAGAGGCAGGCGCAGAGGAGGAGGATCAGTGCGCTTTTACCGTTTTGGCATTTTTCTGTTTAACCATATAGCCCACGCCGAGGAGCGCAATCCAGACCGGGATCAGGTACACGGAAATCGCCATGCCTGGGGTAATCAGCATGATGACCAGTACGGCCGCCATGAACAGCAGGCAAACCCAGTTACCCAGCGGGTAGAGCAGGGCAGGGAAGCGTGTGGTGACGCCCTGCTGCTGCTTGGCGCGGCGGAATTTGATGTGCGCCAGGCTGATCATTGCCCAGTTGATGACCAGGGCAGAAACCACCAGCGCCATCAGCAGGCCAAAGGCCGATTCCGGTGCCAGGTAGTTGATCAGCACGCACAGCGCAGTGACCACGGCTGAAACAATAATGGTGTTCACCGGTACGCCACGCTTGTCGACGTTGAGCAGCGCTTTCGGGGCGTTGCCCTGCTGTGCCAGGCCAAACAGCATACGGCTGTTGCAGTAAACGCAGCTGTTATATACGGATAGCGCGGCAGTCAGCACCACGACGTTCAGCGCGTTCGCCACAAAGGTGTCGCCCAGCTCGTGGAAGATCAGAACGAACGGGCTGGTATCCGCCGTGACGCGCGTCCATGGCAGTAGGGAGAGCAGCACGGCCAGCGAGCCTACGTAGAAGATCAGAATACGGTAGATAACCTGGTTGGTCGCTTTCGGAATGCTCTGCTCCGGGTTATCGGCTTCTGCGGCAGTGATGCCTACCAGCTCCAGGCCGCCGAAGGAGAACATAATGATCGCCATCATCATCACCAGGCCGGTCATGCCGTGCGGCAGGAACCCGCCCTGCTCCCAGAGGTTACGCACCGTCGCCTGCGGGCCGCCGTTGCCGCTGAACAGCAGCCAGCCGCCGAAGATAATCATCGCCACAACGGCAATGACTTTGATGATTGCAAACCAGAACTCCATCTCACCGAACACCTTCACGTTGGTCAGGTTAATGGCGTTAATAATGACGAAGAACGCGGCGGCGGAAGCCCAGGTGGGGATCTCCGGGTACCAGAACTGAATGTACTTGCCGACGGCAGTCAGTTCGGCCATGGCAACCAGAACGTACAGCACCCAGTAGTTCCAGCCGGATGCGAAGCCCGCAAAGCTGCCCCAGTATTTATAAGCAAAGTGGCTGAACGAGCCTGCAACCGGCTCTTCAACGACCATTTCACCGAGCTGGCGCATAATCAGGAAGGCAATGAACCCTGCGATGGCATAACCCAAAATAATGCCCGGTCCGGCTGACTGGATAACCGATGCGCTTCCCAGAAACAGGCCGGTACCAATGGCACCACCCAATGCGATGAGCTGTATATGGCGGTTTTTGAGGCCGCGCTTGAGCTGATCGCCATGCTGTTGAGCTTCCATTTGAAACCTCGTGTGTGGTTGTTATGTTCACGCTGTGCGTGTGTAATTATGAAAGTCCATGTTCTGTATTTATTTCTTTACGGCTAACGATGCCGAAAAAATCGGAGATGACTTCCGTAAGCGCAAGAATAGTGGTAAGCGCCCGCGAATGCACCTGCTTTATGAAGGGACGATGACGACTTGAATAAAAAGAAAGCATTTGTAAATCTGCACGCTAACCCTTCGTCTCCCAACCTATAGAATAGAAATGCTCCATAAGGGGGCGAATTTTCATGATTTGCCTTGTTGAATCGCTTCAGATTGTAAAAACCCTCGTTTCATTATGGTTAAAACTGCCTCTTTGTGGGTAATCAACTCATTTGTGCAAAGTTACATTTCTGAAACGTTATTTCTGTAAGGTTGTTAAAAAGTGCAGGCTTTACTGATTTCAATCAAAACCAATATGGACAGAAGGTGAATACTTTGTTACTTTAGCGATACGAACATGAAATTGGTAAGACCAATTGACTCCGGGCAAAAAGGCGTAAGACAGGGAATATGGCCTACAGCAAAATTCGCCAACCAAAATTATCCGATGTGATTGAGCAACAGCTGGAGTTTTTGATCCTCGAAGGGACACTGCGCCCGGGTGAAAAACTTCCGCCAGAACGCGAACTGGCAAAACAGTTCGACGTTTCCCGTCCCTCTCTGCGTGAGGCGATTCAACGTCTCGAAGCAAAGGGCTTGCTCCTTCGTCGTCAGGGCGGCGGAACCTTTGTGCAAAACAGCCTGTGGCAGAGCTTCAGCGACCCGCTGGTAGAACTTCTCTCTGACCACCCAGAATCCCAGTTTGATCTGCTTGAGACCCGTCACGCGCTGGAAGGCATCGCGGCCTATTACGCCGCGCTTCGCAGCACTGATGAAGATCGCGTGCGTATCCGCGAGCTGCATCAGGCCATTGAACGGGCACAGCAGTCCGGCGATTTAGACGCCGAGTCCAGCGCCGTAGTCCAGTATCAAATTGCCGTCACCGAAGCAGCACATAACGTGGTGCTCCTCCATCTGCTACGCTGCATGGAGCCGATGCTGGCCCAGAACGTTCGTCAGAATTTTGAATTGTTGTATGCCCGTCGGGAAATGCTCCCACTGGTAAGCAACCATCGCACCCGAGTATTCGAGGCGATAATGGCCGGGGAACCGGAGCAGGCGCGCGAAGCGTCGCACCGTCACCTGGCTTTCATTGAGGAAATCTTGCTGGACCGCAGCCGTGAGCAATCACGTCGTGAACGCTCACTTCGCCGCATACAGCAACGAAAGGATTAAGCGCCGACATTTTAGAGCGCGGCAACTAAACGCAGAACCTGTCTTATTGTGTTTTCTGGCGAAAATACAATGGGACAGGTTCCAGACAAATCAACGTATTAGATAGATAAGGAATACCCCCATGTCAGAACGTCTCCAAAATGACGTGGATCCGATCGAAACTCGCGACTGGCTACAGGCGATCGAATCGGTCATCCGTGAAGAAGGTGTTGAGCGCGCTCAGTATCTGATTGATCAGCTCCTTTCAGAAGCCCGCAAAGGCGGTGTGAAGGTTGCTGCAGGTGCAGGGGCTAACAACTACGTAAACACGATTGCCGTCGAAGACGAACCGGAATACCCGGGCAATCTGGATCTGGAACGTCGTATTCGTTCTGCTATCCGCTGGAACGCCATCATGACCGTTCTGCGCGCGTCCAAAAAAGACCTGGAACTGGGTGGCCACATGGCGTCCTTCCAGTCTTCTGCAACCGTTTATGAAGTGTGCTTCAACCACTTCTTCCGTGCGGCCAACGAGAAAGACGGCGGCGATCTGGTGTACTTCCAGGGCCACATCTCTCCGGGCATCTACGCGCGTGCGTTCCTGGAAGGTCGTCTGACTGAAGAGCAGATGAACAACTTCCGTCAGGAAGTTCACGGTAAAGGTCTGTCTTCTTATCCGCACCCTAAACTGATGCCAGAATTCTGGCAGTTCCCGACCGTATCTATGGGTCTGGGTCCAATCGGTGCGATTTATCAGGCTAAATTCCTGAAATATCTGGAACACCGTGGTCTGAAAGACACCTCTGAGCAAACCGTTTACGCCTTCCTGGGCGACGGCGAAATGGATGAGCCAGAATCTAAGGGTGCGATCACCATCGCGACCCGTGAGAAGCTGGACAACCTGTGCTTCATCATCAACTGTAACCTGCAGCGTCTGGATGGTCCGGTAACCGGCAACGGCAAGATCATCAACGAACTGGAAGGCATCTTCGCGGGTGCTGGCTGGAACGTGATTAAAGTGATGTGGGGCGGTCGTTGGGATGAGCTGCTGCGTAAAGACACCAGCGGTAAACTGATCCAGCTGATGAACGAAACCGTTGACGGCGACTACCAGACCTTCAAATCCAAAGACGGTGCCTAC